>ENA-UONZ01001209-UONZ01001209.1-human-gut-metagenome-genome-assembly--contig:-C93old-NODE-1209-length-31312-cov-10.782001_pt1 | contig 31312 bp, 31 predicted proteins | sample MGYA00242468_ERZ724015 | MGnify/ENA metagenome assembly ERZ724015
AGTGCGATCCCCGCGGAGCGTTTTTATATAACAGGGAACGAAGTTTCCTGGTATAGAACAAAGAATCCTGCTTCGCAGGATTCTCCGCCTGCGACGGGGCTGCAAAGCAGCCGTATTCCTCTCCGCCGCAGTGCGATCCCCGCGGAGCGTTTTTATATAACAGGGAACGAAGTTTCCTGGTATAGAACAAAGAATCCTGCTTCGCAGGATTCTCCGCCTGCGACGGGGCTGCAAAGCAGCCGTATTCCTCTCCGCCGCAGTGCGATCCCCGCGGAGCGTTTTTATATAACAGGGAACGAAGTTTCCTGGTATATAAGAAGCCCTCTGCAGAATCAGAACATCTCTCGTTCCCTTTCTGCAGAGGGCCTGCCTTACAATATCTGATTTTGTTTTCAAAAAGGCTGCATCTGCCATAGCCCTTCCCCAGTTCCTAACGGCCTTCCTCTTTTTCCTCCCGGCTCTCCTTTCCGGCCGCCTCCTGTGCCCTCTTAACAGCCGGATTCAGATCCGGATCATAGGCCGGTCCTCTTCCTCCGATATCCCGGTACTCTTCTGTCCCTTCCTCTGTCATCTCCCAGACAGAGGGTCTCTGCCCCTCTAAGCTGACATTCAGCGTCTGAGCCATAAAACTGCACAGCTGCGGATCGAAAATCTTCATCTCGCTTCGGATCTCCGGATTCACATAATTCTCAAACAGAATTCCAAACCAGGCTCCGGAGTCGTCGTCAAAATAGGATGGCAGCCGTGATGCCGACGGGATGTTGTCCAGCAAAAGGTAGAGATCCGCCAGAAATACATTTTTCTCTCCGTCGTTTCCCGTTTCATGGGCTACATATTCCCCGAAGGCCCTGGTCAGAGAGGAAGGTTCTGTAAACTTGAGCTTTTTGTAGTTGGCATCTGTCTTGTGATGCACATAGTAGATGCCCTCGTCCGTCATGGGAGCTTCAAAATATTTCCGGTCCGTGTAGTACATCAGCTCCCAGCCGGATTCCACGAACCGCTCCATCCACTGGCGCGGCACATTCTCCAGCGCCTCTGTGATCTGCTGCCGCTCCTCCTGTGTGGGCTTTCTCTTTCCCTGGATCCTGATGTCATACCTTGCATCTCTCAGTCCGTCTGCCCCGTAGTAGTTCGTCTCAATGTACTGGCTGGCTGCCATCTGGCCGTTCTTGTTAAAATAATATTTATGGCCGTCTACCATCCTCCAGCCCTCGTCATACATAATTCCGTCGGAGTCAAACCAGTACCACTCGCCTCCTGCTTCCAGCCAGCCGGTCTTTCTCGTCCCATCCTCGTTCAGGTAATACCATTCATCTTCTTCGCTGCTGTAGGCCCAGCCCACAGCCATCTTCCCAGTTTCCTCGCCGAAATAATACCAGTCGCCCCGAATCTTCTTCCACCCCAAAGCGGGATAGCCATCCTCATCGAAGTAGTACCAGTCCCCCTTGTAAAGCAGCCAGCTCTTCTCGAGAAAGCTGCCGTCTTCCAGCATGTAGCGGCTGTCTGCCTCCTCTCCTGTCCATGTTCCCGCTATGCTTGGAGGAGTCTCCTCTGTCTGCTGGCTCCCGTCCTCTGCACCTTCACTGGAGTCAGCCTGTTTTTCCGCTTCCAGCTCTTCTTGTTCGTCTTTTACCTCATTGTCATGTGCTGCGCTCTCCTCCTGCCCTGCCGGCATTCCCATGGCGCTGCCTGAAAAGCCGGCTGCCATCAGGCAGGCCAGATACACAGCCATCACCGCTCTTCTCAAGATGCCACTCCTCCTCTTCTGATGCCAAAACAAGTCCGCTCTGCAAAAATCCGTTCATCCTCCGAATCAGGCATACGGCAGTTAATACGAAAAATCCCTCACTGCACGCAGACAGATTTTTTGCGGAATTTGGGAAACAGGGCCCTCTCAGGCCCTGTACAAACGCTTAGTCTCTGCTTTTATTTTAAATGAATCCGTCGGAAAAGTATAGCGAAAAATTCTTACATCATTTATAATAAATATTACAATTTTGGCATCTGCCGGCAGCCTGCTGGAGAAATCTTCGGCAGCGGCTGAAAAGATGTTCAGAACTCACCAGATGAAAGGAACGGTTTTTATGAATCTGCGGCGCATACTGGCCCTGGCCGGTGTCTTTATTATCCTGTTTCTCTACGGGGCATCTCTCGTCCTGGCAGTTATCGGAAGCCCCGGATCCCTGGATCTGCTGATGGCTGCCCTGTTCTGCACCATCGTAGTTCCTGCCGTAATCTATGGCTATGAAATCCTTCTGAAAAACGGAGGCTCTCCCGGAGTCTCCTGGAAAAATTCCGCCGACAGGCCCTCAGAGAATGAGAAGGATGCAGAGAATGCCGGAGCAGAACATCCGGAGCAGCGGCAGTCCGGGCAGAAGAAATCTGTCTGAAAAGAGAACTCAGATAAATAGACAAAAGGATGCCTGGGAGCATATATGCAGTCCCGGGCATCCTTTTTCTCTTCCTGTTCTTTTATCCAGACTTTCTTTTATCCAGACTTTTACGAACAAATTAAGCCTTCCTTATTTTCTCACAATGATCTCATCCCTACCAGGGCCGTTTGACACCATGGTGATCGGAACCTCAATTTCCTTTTCAATAGCCTCAATATACGCGCGGCAGTTCTCCGGAAGCTCTTCATAGCTCTTAATTCCGCGGATGTCGCACTTCCAGCCGGGCAGAGTCTTGTAAACCGGCTTTGCCTTCTCCAGCTTGAGGGTGGTCGGGAAGTCTCTTGTAACCTTTCCGTCGATCTCATATCCAACACAGATCTTCAGCTCATCCAGGTATCCCAGCACATCCACAACTGTCAGAACTGCCTCAGTAGTTCCTTGGATGCGGCAGCCGTAGCGGGTAGCCACTGCATCAAACCAGCCCACACGTCTTGGACGGCCTGTAGTAGCTCCAAATTCTCCCTTATCTCCGCCGCGGCGTCTCAGCTCGTCTGCCTCCTCACCGAACAGCTCGCTGACAAAGGCTCCCGCTCCCACGGCGCTGGAATATGCCTTGACAACTGTTGTAATATTTTTGATCTCGTAAGGCGGAATGCCTGCTCCGATGGCGCCGTAGGCTGCCAGAGTGGAGGAGGAGGTAACCATCGGGTAAATACCGTGATCCGGATCCTTCAGGGAGCCTAACTGTCCCTCTAAAAGGATATTCTTTCCTTCCTTGATCGCCTCGTGCAGATAGGAGGAAACGTCGCATACATAAGGCTCAACCATCCTTCTGTACTCTTTCATCTCCTCAAACAGCTCATCAGGATTTAACAGCGGCTTGTGATATAAGTGCTCTAACAGCACATTCTTCATCTCGCAGACGCGCTTTAACTTATCGTAGAGATACTCCTCGTCAAACAGCTCGCTGACCTGGAATCCAATCTTTGCATACTTGTCAGAATAGAACGGCGCAATTCCGGACTTTGTGGAGCCGAAGGACTTTCCTCCCAGTCTCTCCTCCTCGTACGCATCGAACAGAACGTGGTACGGCATCAGAATCTGAGCGCGGTCAGAAACCAGAATTTTCGGCTGCGGCACGCCCTTCTGCTTGATGTCCTCAATCTCGTTAAATAAAAACGGAATATTTAAAGCAACTCCGTTGCCGATAATGCTTGTCGTATGATCATAAAATACGCCGGACGGAAGCAGATGAAGCGCGAATCTGCCATAGTTGTTGATAATTGTATGGCCCGCATTGCTTCCACCCTGAAAACGGATGATAATATCGGATTCCTTGGCAAGCATGTCTGTGATCTTGCCCTTTCCTTCATCTCCCCAGTTTGCTCCAACGATTGCTCTTACCATGTGCTTTCTCCTCTCCGGGCGTCATCTTCCTCATGTAGACGACTATTTTTATACCCCCTGGCGCGGGGGCTCTGCTGCGTAGCCCGCTGCTTCCGAAAAACAGAAGCAAACCATACTACCTCGATATTATATATAATTTTTCCATATAAGTAAAATCAATATTAATTATATTCTTTATAATTTCTATTTATGTTGTTTCTCTTCTTTTTCAGTACCCTCCCGCAGGGCCTTCAAAAGCTTCTGGGCTGCCGGTGAGAGAGGATTTTTAGAGGAGGTAATCAGGCAGAAGCTGCGCTTCTCCATCTTTTTTCTGAAGCGCAGGGCAAACACATCTCCCTGCCTTAAGGCCTCCCCGGCGAATTCTGACATCAGGCAGCCGATTCCCAGGTTGCGCTTTACAAACTGCACAATCATATCGCTGGTGGCAAGCTCAAACTCCGGCTCCACGCAAATGCCCTCTCTCTCCAGGCAGCTGTCCATAAACCGGCGGGTGCTGGTTTTCTTTTCCAAAAAAATGCAGGGATAGTGCTGCAGCTCCCCATATTCCAGTTCCCTGCCCTCAAGCTCCCCCCGGAAGCGGTTTCCGGCAATGAAAATATTTTCTATCTCCTTGACCGGAATGGAGCAGAGCCCATTCCTCTCGTCAAAAGGCGTGCTGACAATTCCGAAGTCAATTCCCCCATTTTCCAGCGCATCGATGGTTTCCGGAGTCGGCCCGTTGGAAACCATCACCTTGATTTTAGGATACTGCTCATGAAACTGTTCCAGGTAAGGAAGGAGGTAAAACTGCAGCGTCATGTCGCTGGCGCCGATCCGGATCACTCCCGTATCAAGGCATTTCAGCTGCTTGAGCATCTCCTCCCCGTCCCGGATACTCTCAATTCCCCTCTTTACGTAGACGTACAGCATCTCCCCCTCTCTCGTCAGCCTCACGCCCTTGGGGGTGCGCAAAAACAGCTTCGTCCCAAGCTCCCCCTCCAGATGCCTGACTGCCTGACTCACAGCCGGCTGGGAGATGCAAAGATGCTCTGCCGCCAGCGTAATGCTGCCGGTCACGGCAGCCTGGTAAAATACCCTGTAATATTCAAGATTTACGTTCAACAGCCCCTCCTTTTGTTTCTCAGAATCTGCTTTGTATGAAACAGAATTCTTGCTTTCTTCTGCTCTCTTCCTGTCTCTCTTTTCTCCTGATGCCTGCAGTGTAGTAAGCCGGAAACTCTGAAAGCCTGCCGTATGTCCTACGGCAGGCTCCTGCAGTCCCTCTTTTATGATTCTGATTCCGTCAATCAGTCTCTGTTTTCATCTTCTCCTGTCCGGACAGCCGCCTAGACGTTGATCTGCGCCTTCACTCCCAGGATTTCCCGGTTTTCATCGAGAATCGGGCGGATTACCTCACTTAAGAACTCCTCCACCTGCTCCTTTGCCCTTCCTGTGTATCTGGACGGATCCATGGTCTCCTTCAGTTCCTCCAGTGTCAGGTTGAAGGCAGGATCTGCTGCAATCAGCTCCAGCAGATTGTTGTCCAGACCCTTTTCCTTTACGTTTCTTCCGGCCTCCATAGAGAGAGTGCGGATCTTCTCATGAAGCTCCTGTCTGTCTCCCCCGGCCTTCACAGCGTCCATCATGATATTCTCTGTCGCCATAAACGGAAGCTCGGCCATGAGGCGCTTCTCGATTACCTTTGGATATACCACAAGACCGTCCACTACATTTAAGTAGAGATCCAGGATTCCGTCAACTGCCAGGAAGCCTTCCGGAATGCTCAGACGCTTATTGGCAGAATCGTCCAGGGTTCTCTCAAACCACTGGGTGGAAGCAACGAGCATTGGATTCATCATGTCTGACATCACGTAGTTTGCCAGAGAGGCCATTCTCTCGCTTCTCATGGGGTTTCTCTTATAAGCCATGGCAGAGGAACCGATCTGAGTTTTCTCAAAGGGCTCTTCCACTTCTTTTAAGTGCTGAAGCAGACGGATATCGTTGGAGAACTTGTGGGCGCTCTGGGCAATTCCCGCTAACACGCTCAGCACGCGGCTGTCTACCTTTCTGGAATAGGTCTGGCCTGAAACAGGGTAGCAGCCCTCAAAGCCCATCTTCTCGGCAATTCTTCTGTCCAGCTCACGGCATTTTTCATGATCGCCGTCGAACAGCTCCAGGAAGCTGGCCTGAGTTCCTGTCGTTCCCTTGGAACCCAGAAGGCGCATAGAGCCGATCAGATAATCCAGATCGTCCAGATCCAGCTTCAGATCCATCAGCCAAAGCGTTGCCCTCTTTCCCACAGTCGTCGGCTGCGCCGGCTGGAAATGGGTAAAGGCCAGAGTAGGCTGCGCCTTGTATCTGTCCGCAAATTTTGCCAGCTCGTCCATCACATTGATGAGCTTTTTTCTCACCAGCTTCAGAGCCTCTGTCATAATGATAATGTCTGTATTGTCGCCCACATAGCAGGAGGTTGCTCCCAGATGGATAATTCCCTTTGCCTTCGGGCACTGCACTCCGTATGCATATACATGGGACATTACATCGTGGCGCACTGCCTTCTCTCTCTCCTTTGCAACCTCGAAGTTGATATCCTCCATATGCTCCCTGAGCTCACCAATCTGCTCCTCTGTCACCGGAAGTCCCAGCTCATGCTCCGCCTCAGCCAGAGCCACCCAAAGGCGCCTCCATGTGCAAAACTTTTTCTCCGGGGAGAAAATATACTGCATTTCCCTGCTTGCATAGCGCTCCGAAAGAGGGCTCACATATCTGTCATACATAGATTTTACCTCATTCTTCCTTTTATTTGCACGGCTCCGGATCTGACAGTCCCTTTTCATCTCCTGTCATCCGCTTCTGCCGCAGTGTTTTACAAAACGCGCAGTGCGCGTTCAGATTTCACAGCTTTAAAACCGCCGGCCGCCCTTCACGGCAGCCTTTACACAGTGATCGGATAATATGTAAAAGCCTTTTTATAAGCTGTGCCTATAAAACAGTTTTAATTCAGTAGAAATTATAATGCAATCCTCTCATAAAATCAACCCGATGTTTTATTAAAATAATTAATAACCGCTGACCGCTCTGAAAGAGGCAGCCCCGAGTCTGCGTTCTCACTCTGCCTCCTGCCTTTCGCGGTAGAGGATAAGTTCTCCATCCTCCAGCCGGAAGACAATGCCGAAGCGCGTTCTGGTTCTTCCTTTTTCCTGCTCCTCCTCTTCCCCCCGCCCGTCTGCTCTCTCTTTTTCTCTCTCCTCCCTCTGTCCGTTTTTTTCATCAGTTCCGTCTTCCCGTTCCAGGCAGAATTCCACCTTCCGCTCCCGTGACAGAGACAAAATCTGCTCTCTGCTGTCCAAAGCAAGGAACAGACAGGCTGATGCCAGACCTGCGCAGGCCAGGATTGCAAGATATTTTCCCCGGCGGGCTCTTTCTCTCCTCCTTTTCATGTACCTGTGCCGAAGCCTTCTAAGTTCCCGTTTCCCTTTTTTCAAGCCGTCTCACCCCGCGCTGCCTCTCCAGGTACGGCGTGCGGTGTATTTCAGCTGTCAGCATACAGTGCCTTTAATCCTACTATACAGAATCTCACAGGGATTGTAAAGAGAAATCCGGAAAGCTCCTGTAAACAGAATAAGACTGCCCGAAAGATATTCTCCCTATCTTCCGGGCAGTCCTTTGAATGTTTCTGCCTCTGCGGTGTCCAGGCACTCCCTGTTCTCTGCCCGCAGGCAAAACTCAGGCATCTGTCTCTCACTGGGCAGTGCGGCTCTCCATGTGCTCTCCGGCCTCTGTCATATCCTCTCTGGCGCGATCCACAGCTGTCTCCGCGCCGTTTTTCAGATCGTCTGCGACTCCCTCGAGCACCCCTGTGCTCTCCCTCGCGCCGTCTGTCTCCCTGTCAACTGCCGAATCAGTGCCGGAAACCATTCCGTCTGTGGACTCTCTGGCGGTAGTTTCCATACCAGAGGTAGTTCCTGACGCATTTGTGGTATTCTTTACATCCTCCTTGCTTCCGCAGGCAGTCAGAAATACGAAAGCGAATGTCAGACACACTGCCAAAAGAATCTGCTTACATTTTTTCATAATGACAACTCCTTTCTAAGCCTATTATGCACGGCTTGGAAAGGAATTATACTCTTTATCCGATGACATCTGCCATCGTATACATACCGGCATCCCTGCCCTTTAAAAATTTGGCAGCCTGGATCGCCCCTTTGGCAAAAATTGCCTTTGAATAAGCAGTATGGGAAAAGGTCACAACCTCATCGGTTCCCGCAAAAATCACGTCGTGCTCTCCCACAATTGTTCCGCCGCGCACAGACTGGATTCCAATCTCCTTCGCATCTCTCGGCACCCTCTCGCTGGAACGATCATATTTGTAGTGACAGGTGTTCCCCAGGGCTTCGTTTACAGAGTCAGCCATAGCGATGGCCGTACCGCTTGGAGCATCAATCTTCCTGTTGTGGTGCTTCTCCACAATCTCAATATCAAAGCCTGCAGGTGCCAGAACCCTGGCCGCATCTTTTAAAAGCTTCAGCAGGGTATTGACTCCCAGTGACATGTTGGCTGAACGCAGCACCGGCGCCTTTCCAGAAACCTCTTCCGCTCTTAAAATCTGGGCTTCAGACAGGCCCGTCGTGCATAAAACCACTGCCCGCCCAGTCCTCTCGCAGTAATCCAGCAGTCCGTCCACTGCCCTGGCAGATGAGAAGTCGATAATCACATCAGCCTCCTCCTTTACCTCGTCCAGATTTTTATAGACTGGGTACGGGTTCTTCCCGCTGTCTGTAATGTCAACGCCTGCCACGATGCAAAGCTCGCTGTCGTCTTTCACCAGATTCGTAATTACCTGCCCCATAGCTCCGCTGCAGCCGTGCATAATCGCCCTTACCATGATGATCTTCCTCCCGTTTTGTCTTTTTATGCCTGTCAGTTTCTTCTTATTCTCGCTGCTTTCACAGACCAGCCGTTCTCAGCCTGGTTTTATCTTAAAGCAGACCGTAATCCTTCATCGCCTTAATGAGCTTCTCCCTGTTTTCCGGTTCCATCTCAACTAGCGGCTTCCTGTAGGGCCCTACATTTTTTCCCATCAGATTCATGGCTTCCTTCACCGGAATCGGGTTGACCTCGCTAAACAGCGCATCAATCAGCGGAATAGCCTCCAGCTGCATCTTCGTGCTCTGCTCTGTCTTTCCCTTGAAATACAGGTCGCACATCTCATGCACCTGCCTTGGCGCAATATTAGAGAGAACGGAGATCACTCCCTTAGCGCCCAGCGCCAGCATGGGAACAGTCTGATCGTCATTGCCGGAGTAGATATCCACCCATCCGTTTGAAAGGCTTGCAATCTTTGCAATCGCAGAAAAGTTTCCGCTTGCCTCCTTAACTCCCACGATATTCTCCACATTTTTGCAGAGCCATACGATCATCTCCGGCGTCAGGTTCACGCCTGTGCGGCTCGGAATATTGTAGAGAATTGCCGGAATCTTCACAGAACCCGCAATATCAGAAAAATGGATTTTCAGACCCTTCTGAGTGGATTTGTTGTAATAAGGAGTCACCAGAAGAATACCGTCCGCTCCTGCAGCTTCCGCTGCCTGTGAAAGATAGATGGATGTTTCCGTACAGTTGGAACCTGTGCCGGCCACCACCGGAATCCTGCCGTCCGTGATGTCACAGACAAACTGAATTGTCCGGATGTGCTCATCGTGGGTCATGGTGGCAGATTCTCCTGTGGTTCCGCAGACAATGATGCAGTCTGTCCCCCCTGCAATCTGCTCTTCCACCAGCTCCTCCAGCTTTGAATAATTGATCTCTCCTGTTTCCTTAAACGGTGTGACAAGAGCCACACCTGCTCCTTCAAAAATAGCCATGTCTCTTCCTCCTTCTCATAAAGGCTCACCATACATTCCGCTGGGTTTCTGCCGCATAGGAGACTGCCGGGCGATTTCCTATGTACTACAAAAGGGCCGGCACAACGGCCAGCCCAAAGATTTTGCTTTCTTTCGTAGCTCCCCATCCTGCACAGATGACAGTCATATGGTTCTTCACCATATGCCCAGAAGCACGCAGGCAGTTCTGCATGAATCTTCGGCGTCTCTCCCTTTCACCGGCCTTCCTCTGTTCCTGCAACATCCGGCCGGCTACTGATGATTGACGCAACCTCTACTTTGTATTTATGCTTATACTATCATTACTTTTATTTATTGTCAATCTCAACATTTTCTATTTTGGAAATAGAATCCACACATCTCATAAGCTGCTTCGGAAAATTTTTCCCTGTGAGAATCAGACTCACCTCTTCATCTCTCAGCGAAAGGAGATTTTCAAATTCCTCAAGGGTAAGAATATCCTGATCAAGGATCCCCAGTATCTCGTCGAGGATCAGCAGGTCGCACTCTCTGGTGGTAAGCACCTTCCTTGCAAAATTCAGTCCGTTCTGAATGTTGATTCTCTCCTCCCGTTTCTGCTCCTCCGAAAGTTTTTCAAAATAGTCTCCCTGTTTTTCAAACCGGAATACCTTCATCTGCGGTTCCAGACATTTGAGTCCCTCTGCCACATCTGCGGACAGGTTTCCCTTCAGAAACTGAATCATGATTACCTTCTTATGTTTGGTCACTGCCACAACACCTTTTCCCAGGGCCATCGTTGTCTTTCCAAACCCCGGACCGCATATGACCTGAACACTTCCTTTATCCATATCCTGCACCTCTTTGCGAAATGTTAATCTCAACTGAAACAGTCGCGTTATTTTACCACATTTTCCAAAGTTTTGCAAGTTTGCGATTCAGGGTCCTTCCCTTAAGCTCCCTCTGTTTCGCATTCCATCTTGCTTACGGATACCTCGTAAGCCACTCGCTTCTCGCACTCCGTCTCATTCAGTTTTTTCGTGTACTCTCTGCTCTGAACGCGTCCCCACACCTTCACTCTGGCTCCCACGGCAAAGCCGGACGCGTAGCGGGCATTTCTGCCCCAGGCAATACACGGTATGTAATCTGATTTCCCATAGGGACGGTTGACCGCCAGAAGAATGTCGGCGATTTCACGTCCAAGGGGCGTTTTCCTGTAAATAGCCTCCTTGCATATATAACCGTCTAAATAAATCTGATTAGTCTTTGTGCAGTCGGTAAACTCCTCCAGAAAGTTTAATTCCCTCACAAAAACGGAGAGTACAAGACGGTTTTTCACTCCCTCGTGACAGTTATAGGAGCGGAACTGGCCGATCGCCTCCACGGTTCTGCCCCTGTAATCCTGCGTCACATCCAGAAGACGCTCTGAGATCATGAGCGGTATAATGTCCACCTGATCACTTAAACGGCTGACTGCCAGGCTTACCAGATAAAAGCCTTCTCCAAATACTTCATGGCTGAATGTAAATTCAGAGATTACTTCTCCGATCACGCTTACCTTGTTGTTTTCAATCACTTTTTCTGACATTGTACTTCTCCTCTTCCTAATTCAAATTTCATATTCAGCTTGGCTGCTAATATAATATGTATGTGATGGGTTCCAAAGAAATACTTAAAAGTGATACAAAGATTTCTACAGAAAATGACAAAGACAGGAAAAACCTGAGCATTATCCTGGCTTTTCCTGTCTCTTCCTCTGCATCAAGTATCTTTTGTTTTATCTTTTGTGTAAGCCTGTACGAAATTAACCTCTGTTCTTCTCTGCCTCTTTTCTGCTGATCATAGCCCTCTTTCTGAGGGTCGGATCCAGGATCTTCTTACGAATTCTGAGGCTTGTGGGAGTCACCTCAAGAAGTTCGTCGGTGTCAATGAAATCCAGGCACTGCTCCAGGCTCATCTCCTTAGGCGGTGTCAGTCTTAACGCCTCATCGGAGCTGGATGAACGGGTATTCGTAAGTTTTTTTGTTTTGCAGACATTGAGTTCGATGTCCTCCGGCTTTGCACTCTGTCCTACAATCATGCCGGAGTAAACCTTTACACCAGGTCCGATAAACAGGGTTCCTCTCTCCTGTGCATTGAACAGTCCATAGGTAATAGACTCACCTGCCTCGAAGGCAATGAGAGAACCCTGTTTTCTGTATGACAGCTCTCCCTTAAACGGGCCATAGCCGTCAAAGCTTGTATTAAGTATACCATTTCCCTTCGTATCTGTCAAAAATTCTCCTCTGTAGCCAATCAGACCCCGGGAAGGGATGGAGAATTCCAGCCTTGTATAACCGCCTCCGATGGGGCTCATGCCCTGGAGCTCTCCCTTTCTGCTGGTGAGCTTCTGAATAACCGCTCCCGTAAACTCCTCCGGCACATCGACGTAGGCAATCTCCATAGGCTCTAACTTTCTGTTTCTCTCATCGTAGTGGTAAAGCACCTCCGCCTTGCTGACGGCAAACTCAAAGCCCTCTCTCCTCATATTTTCAATAAGGACAGACAGGTGCAGCTCGCCGCGGCCGGACACCTTAAAGCAGTCCGGAGAATCCGTCTCCTCCACCCTGAGGCTTACGTCTGTGTTGAGCTCCCTGAACAGTCTCTCCCTCAGATGGCGGGATGTCACATATTTTCCCTCCAGTCCTGCAAGCGGGCTGTCATTGACCATGAAATCCATGGAGATAGTCGGCTCGGAGATCTTCTGGAACGGAATGGCCTCCGGCTTTTCCGGAGAGCAGAGCGTATCTCCGATATGGATGTCCGAGATTCCCGAAATGGCCACGATGGAGCCGATCTGCGCCTCAGCCACCTCTACCTTGTTTAATCCGTCAAATTCATAGAGCTTTCCGATCTTTACCCTGCGGAATTTGTCGGGCTCGTGGTGGTTTACAATGACGCACTCCTGGTTTACCTTAAGAGAGCCGTTGTCAATTTTTCCGACTCCGATACGCCCTACATACTCATTGTAGTCAATGGTACTGATAAGCACCTGAGTCTCCGCATCCGGATCTCCCTCGGGAGCCGGGATATAGTCAAGGATGGTCTCAAACAGAGGCGTCATATCCACCTCAGGATCATCCATGTTCTTCTTTGCAAAGCCTGCCCTGGCAGAAGCATACAGAAACGGGCAGTCCAGCTGCTCGTCGGAGGCATCCAGATCCATGAAAAGCTCCAGAATTTCATCGATCACATCGTCCGGCCTTGCCTCAGGGCGGTCAATTTTGTTCAGGCAGACGATTACCGGAAGGTCCAGATCCAGCGCCTTCCTCAGCACGAACTTCGTCTGGGGCATGGCTCCCTCATAGGCATCTACTACCAGGACAACTCCATTCACCATCTTGAGCACGCGCTCCACCTCGCCGCCGAAATCAGCGTGGCCTGGTGTGTCGATAATGTTGATCTTGACTCCCTTGTAAAATACTGCCGTATTTTTGGAGAGGATGGTAATTCCCCTCTCCCTCTCAATATCGTTAGAGTCCATAACGCGATCCACTACCTCCTGGTTAGCCCTGAACACCCCGCTCTGGCGCAGGAGCTGATCGACCAGAGTTGTCTTGCCATGGTCTACGTGGGCAATAATCGCAATATTTCTGACATCTTCACGCTTTGTCTTCATAATTATTTATCTCTCTCTTTCTGTAACGCCCGGCGCTTCCGCGGCTTTACGCCTATTCCGGGCTGCGGCCTCTTCTGCCGCTTCTCTCAGCTTGAATTTACACAATTTGTTATTTTAACATTATCCTTGCACAAGTTCAAGGTTATTTGGGGGAAAAATAGCGGAAAGTTACAGTTTTTCTCCAAAGGACCGGCTTTGCCCGGCCCGGGAACGTCTGCGTCTGTCCTAGAAAAAAACAATCTCTTTTCCGAGCAGGCCGTAATAGAGCTTTTCCGCCCTCTCTATAACGCATCTGCCGTTTGTCCCCTCCGTGAGCTTTGCCATAAGCGGCTCCACCGCGTCCACCGGCACCAGCAGAGTCAAAACTACCTGATCCGTATACTCGCTGTCGAGAACCGTGATATTCTCCTCCCCCAGAATGTACTGGATTTTGCCGAGGCCCGTGTAGTCCGTCTGGACGGTCAGCTTCTCCGCCAGACGCTTCTCCACGATCACACTGTTTTTAAGCCCCTCCTTGACTGCGCCTGAGTAGGCCCTCACCAGGCCTCCCGTCCCCAGAAGAGTTCCGCCGAAATACCTGGTCACCACGGCACAGCAGTTGTGGACGTCCTCCCCCAGAAGCACGTCCAGCATGGGCCTTCCCGCCGTCTGGGACGGCTCCCCGTCGTCATTGCACCGCATCAGTTCATGGTTTTCCCCAATGACAAAGGCGGTGCAGTTATGGGTGGCATCCCAGTATTTCTTTCTCATCTCGGCAATAAAGGCAAGGGCTTCCTCCTCGGATTCAACAGGGCGGACAGTGGCAATAAAGCGCGATTTTTTTTCAACGATTGTGCCCTCCCCTTCTTTATACAGAATTTTATAATTTTTTTTCATGGCTGTTTTCTCCCCGGGAACTGATTCTTTCATATTTTTTTGAGTATATTATTAAATTGGAAAGATTGCAACCTGCTTTTTCAGTGTTCACAATATCGTAAAAATTCCGGTATTTATTTATCAGAAAACTTTTGATATAATGGTAGACTGAAGGAGGCTTTCTATGAATTATGGCAGAAAAGAGACCAGACGGCAGATTATGGCCGCCGGCTCCCGAAAGAAGAAGTACGCTAATCGGCTCTTCCTCTCCTTTTTCAAGGTGTTTCTCGTGCTGTGCCTGTTTGTCTTCGTGACCGGCTTCAGCGCAGGAATCGGAATGTTCAAGGGCATTATTGATACCGCGCCCGATTTCAATGCTGAGAGCTTTGCCCCCAGCGGTTTTTTCTCAACCATTTACGACTCTGAGGGCAATGTCGTGGACACTCTGGTAGGAACGAATGCCAACCGTATTGAAGCTACCTATGATGAATTTCCAGAGGATCTGATCAACGCTTTCGTAGCAATCGAGGACTCCCGCTTCTGGCAGCACAGCGGTATTGACCTTCGCTCTATCACAAGGGCGGCCGTCGGTGTGCTGACAAACAATTACCAGGGCGGAGCCAGCACTCTGACCCAGCAGCTCATCAAAAACACTGTGTTCGGCGGCGGTATGGAAACCAGTACCGGCGCAAGGATTGAGCGAAAAATCCAGGAGCAGTATCTGGCCCTTCAGCTCACGAAAAACGTGGACAGGAAGATCATCATCACGAATTACCTGAATACCATTAACCTGGGAAGTAATACCCTGGGCGTCAAAGCCGCGGCTCTCCGGTATTTTAACAAGGACGTTTCAGACCTGACGCTCTCTGAGTGCGCAGTCATCGCTGCCATCACGAAAAATCCCTCCCGCCTGAGTCCAATTACCGGAGCTGAGGACAATGCGCAGCGGCGGTCCACGATTCTTCAGGAGATGTACAATCAGGGATATATCACGAAGGAGGAACAGGAGGAGGCTCTGGCAGACGATGTGTACTCCCGCATCCAGAATGTAGATCTGGCTGCAAAGGAGAACGATACCCCCTACTCCTACTACACAGACGAGCTTATTGATCAGGTGACAGAGGCCCTGAAGGAGGAGCTGGGCTACACGGATACCCAGGCCAGCAATCTGCTGTTCAGCGGCGGACTCAGCATCTACACGCCTCAGGATCCCCGTATGCAGGCCATTGTAGATGAGGAGATCAGCAATCCGGAAAACTATGCTCTGGCTCAGTACTCCATCGAATACAGGCTTTCCGTGACCCACGGGGACGGTACAACGGAACACTTTTCAGAGGGGCACGTAAAGAATTATTATATGGATACCTTAGGACAGAGCGGGTATACGGGGCTGTTTAAAAGCGAGGCAGAAGCCCAGGAGGCAGTTGACCAGTATAAGTCATGGCTTCTGAAGGAGGATGACAAGGTCATCGGAGAATCCCTCACAGTCACTCTCCAGCCACAGGCTTCCTTTGTCCTGATTGAGCAGTCCACCGGATATGTAAAGGCCATCAGCGGAGGCCGGGGAGAAAAGACAGCCAACCGTACCCTGAACAGGGCAACGAATGTCAAGCGGCAGCCAGGCTCCGCCTTCAAGGTCATCACATCCTTCCTGCCGGCTGTGGACACCTGCGGCGCGACGCTGGCCAGCGTATACTATGACGCGCCCTACTCCATCGGCACCAAGACCTTCCGGAACTGGTACGCCAACCGCGGCTACATGGGCTACCACAATATCCGTGAAGGAATCGCCTATTCCATGAATATCCTGGCCCTGAAGTGCCTGGTAGACACTGTGACCCCCCAGCTGGGCGTGGAATATGCGGAAAAGCTGGGAATCACCACCCTCGTGTCAGAGGACATTACCCCCTCCCTGGCTCTGGGCGGACTGACCGTGGGCGTGACGAACCTGGAACTGACAAATGCCTTTGCAACCATCGCCAATGAGGGCATTTACACAGAGCCTGTCTTCTTTACGAAGATTCTCGACCACAACGGCAAGGTTCTCATTGACAATGAGCCGGAAAAGAGGCAGGTGATCAAGGATTCCACAGCCTTCCTTGTGACAGACGCCATGGCTGACTCTGTTGTAAGCCAGAGTCTCTACGCTACGCCTGGCTCACAGCCCAGCACCACCAGCGCCGCAGCAGCCATTCCCGGCATGTCTACCTCCGGAAAGAGCGGCACGACTACGGGAAACAACGACCTTTGGTTTGTGGGCTTTACACCTTACTATACAGCAGGAATCTGGACAGGCTTTGACAACAATGGAAGCATTACGGGAGGCACCTCCTACCACAAGGTTATCTGGCGCAAGATTATGACGCGCATACACGAGGGGCTCTCTGATCCCGGTTTTAAGGTGCCTGACAGCGTAGAGCAGGTGGAGGTATGCAGGAAATCAGGCAAGCTCCCCATTGCAGGCGTATGCAGCTCCGATCCGAGAGGCAGCGCTGTCTATACGGAGTATTTCGCCAAGGGTACGGCTCCGACTGAAACCTGTGATCACCATGTGAGAGTGTCTGTCTGCGGCGTATCCGGCGGAACTCCTACCGCATACTGCCCTGCAGATCAGATTGTGTCAAAAACATTCATGTCTGTCCCTGACGAAGGCTACACAGACGATTCCAAATACGCTATGCCAGGTCCCTGTACCGTTCACACTGGTTCATCAACCATTATCGATCCGTCCGGCGGAAACGGAACAGACGTTCCCTTCGGACCCGGGTATATCCCGAGCTCCGGAAACAGCTCGCCGCCACAGGACGGAAGCGATATTCCCATCGTGCCGGCGGCTCCCAATTAGCTTTGATTCTACTCTTAGGTTCACTGACTGCAGGCTGCTTTCTGAAGATTCCGAAAGCAACACTTCCCCTGTCCGGTGAGCCGGCATAAAAAATGTCCTGGGGCGTAAGTCCCAGGACATTTTTTATGTTCTTTCTTTTGTGGTTTTCCTGTATCTATCCTGCCTGAGAGGAACCATATCCAATCATCTGAGCAGCCACCAGAAGGCAGCTTCCCACAAGCACCCACAGCAGAAACAGCTTCCACATAAATTTCATCCATTTCTCATATGGAATATTGACTGCTCCCAGATTTCCCATCAAAGCAGTCGACATGGGGATAATGTAATTGCAGAAACCATCTCCAAAATTAAAGGCCAGAATCGTTGTCTGCCTGGTGATCCCCACAAGATCTGCCACAGGAATAAAGACCGGCATGACGACTGCAGCCTGTCCGCTTCCGGAGACAATAAACACATTCACTATAATATTGGCGAGGAACATGACAGGCCCCTGAAGGTATTTTGGCACATGGTACATCATACTGCTCAGTTCATATACGATGGTATCCAGGATGCCTCCCGATGAAAGTACGACGGATATGCTTCTGGCCATGCCAAGAATCAAAGCTGCCCCTATCATCTTCCTGGCCCCTGCTGTAAAGCATCCTGCTATCTGGTTCGGAGAAAATCCTGCCAGGATCCCGCCGATGATTCCCAGCCAGATAAAAACGGCCGTATTGTCATTCAAATTCCACCCCCACTCCGTACCGCCATAGACAATGACAGCCAGAGCTCCAAAAAGAGCCAGGATCACCATGATCCGTCTCCACCCGATTTTTTCGTCTTTCTCCTCCGCCACTTCCTCCCGTCGTACCTTCTGATCTTCCAGGTACATGGGACTCAGCCGGGGATTTTGTTTCACCTTCTTGGCGTACCGAACCAAATAGGCTGCCGTAACCGTCAGATAGACGACAAAACACACTGCCCTGTAGCCAATTCCCGAATAGAGTGGGAGTTCCGCAATTCTCTGAGATACAATCGTCGTATTAAGATTCAGCATTCCTGTGGAAAAGCCTACTGCCCCTCCCAGGAGGATGAGGGCTACTCCCACGATGGAGTCATACCCCATTGAAAGAGAAAACAGGACCATGACAGGAGCAAATCCGATAAACGTATTCACTCCGATGGTCGTGCAGATGAGGGCAAAGAAAACCATTACCCCCACCAGGAACAGCTCCTCCTTTCTCGCAAAAAAGTGGGACATGCGCTTTATCACACCCTGAAGAGTCCCTGATGCCGTTATCACCTCAAAGGCAGCTCCTGAAAACAGGATCATGAGAATCAGATCCACCGACTCCGTGTACCCCTGCACCATGTATCGGGGAATACTCAGCAGGCTTTCATGTGAGGCCTCCGTAAAGTGAAAGGATTCCGGTATGATCACGGTGACTCCCCTGCTGTTTTCTGTCCTCTCAAACGTGCCTGCCGGGATAACCCATGTGAGAGCTACTGCGGCGGCCATAATAATCAGTATAATAACCAACGAGTGCGGCATAGTTAATTGTCTTTTTTCTCTCTCCATAAATCGGCGCCTCCTGATAAAAACCGCCGCAGGGCCATCTCCTATTCTGTGGTGTATCCTAATTCTTTTCTCGAATAGAAGGGAACCTTCGCTTTAAATTCTTCCTTTATCTTCCTTTGCAGTTCCTCTGAACTGAGGATGTCGTAAGCTGTCATGGCAAGTGCTTTCGCTCCTTTAATGGCCTGGTTCATGGCATGCTCCGACTTGGTGGCCTCCGCAAATTCATGGGTGTGGGTATCACAGTCACAGATTTTCAGGTAGGGCTGTATCGTCGGCACTTCCAGGCTTACATTTCCTATATCAGAAGAGCCATATTTCATATTAGGCTCCGGGTATTCCACAATCTCTCCCAGACTTTCCATATGTGACTTATATGTTTCGTCCATCAGCCTGTTGGAATAACGCTCTGTGTACATCAGGTCTGCTTCTGTCTTGGAGGTGGTGCCGAAAAGCAGATTTGCCGTGTCGATGGCTCTGTAGAGCGCTCTTTCTACTACCAGCAGATCTTTCACAATATCTCCTCTGATGCAAAATTCGCAGGAGGCATATTCCGGGATTACATTGCTGGCCTTGCCGCCCTCTATAATATATCCATTAACATTTGACTTGAACGGCAGCAGAGCTCTCTGGGCATCCATGAAATGAAAGGTGTGGATGACGGAGCTCAGCGCATTGATTCCCTCCTCCGGCCTGGTTCCATGAGCAGGTTTTCCGAAATACTCAATTTTCAGGTGCTTGACTGCCAGCCCTCCTCTCTGGATCAGGTTTCTCTTGTGGGGATGAATCATCATCGCAAAATCGACCTTCTGGAAGATCCCCTCCCGGCACATAATCACTTTTCCGCCTCCGCCTTCCTCTGCCGGCGTTCCGATGACGAGGACACGGCCGCACAGCTCCTTCAGAACCTCTCCGATCCCGATTGCCGCCCCGATCGACATGGCTGCAATGAGGTTGTGCCCGCAGGCGTGTCCCATGGGAAGGGCATCGTACTCTGCCAGGATGGCCACCACAGGTCCCCCTTCTCTTCCCTTTGCTTCTCCGATAAAAGCCGTATCCATCCCCGCAATATTCTTCCTTGTTTTATATCCGTATTTCTCCAGAATCTCTGTCAGAGCTTCACAGGCAAAATGCTCCTGAAAGGCCAGCTCCGGATGCTCGTGAAGAGACAGCGCAAGTGCCTTGATCTCTTCTGACGCCGAATCAATTTTTTTCGATATTCTTTCATACATTATTTCTGACATACCTTTTCTCCTTCACTCTGTTTTTGAAAGTCTGTCTGTGCTTACCGAATCTCTTCTTCCCCCGCCCGAAACAAAAGAGCTGCCACGTGCTTCACTGCCTCCTTGTAATCGGCAAGACGGATATTCTCATTGGGCGCGTGCTGGACCGAGCCTGCGTGGCCGCACCCGATCCCTGCGATAGGCATTCCCGACCAGTCAAATACATCCCTGGGTCCTGTCCCTGCTGCCGTGGGCAGAACTACCATCGGTTTCTCATAGACATCCTGGGCGGCTCTCGTGACCACCTGGACAAATTTTTCAGTCACCGGCGTTTTCGCAGGCGCTGCCTGACTGAACACGCAGATCTCGATGTCCTCAAAACCGTGTCTGTCCAGGTGTTCTCTCAGGAGACGGACAATTTTCTCAGGCTTCTGGGCCACCACCAGCCTGAAATCCAGCTTTGCCGACGCCTCGCACGGGGTGACAGTTTTCTGGCCCTCCCCGGTATATCCGGACACAATGCCGCAGATGTTGCAGGAAGGCTTGGTGTAGAGAGCCAGATTTACCTCCTCTCCCTTTACATCATTGACAAAACGATCAATCCCCAGCCGTTTTTTCAGTCCTTTCTCAGGAGAGGGAACCTGCTTCCACGCCTCTTTTTCCTCGCTGCACACCGGCAGAATATCATCGTAGAATCCTTCTATCAGAACATTCCCTTCCCTGTCCCTGAGGGTGTTCAGCGCCTCCACCAGTCTCCATGCAGCGTTGGGGACGATTGTTGCATTCATGGAATGGACGTCTGTCTGACCTGTTTTCACACAGAGCTGGCAGTAAAGCATACCCTTGTTTCCCAGTTTTACAACCGGATTGTCGTCCTCATCCTTGGCCGAATTCTCCCAGAGGCACGCATCGGCTTTTAAAAGCTCTCTGTGGCTGTCCACAAAGGCCTGGAAGCTGGGACTTCCAATCTCCTCCTCCCCCTCCACCAGGAACTTGACATTGACTGGAAGAGTGTGACCGCTTTTCAGGATGGCTTCTATTCCGTGGACTCTGGACAGAAGCGTTCCCTTATCATCCGAGCATCCTCTGGCATACAGGATTCCATCGTGGATCTCACTTCCAAACGGAGGATAGTTCCACTTTTCAATGGGCTCCGGCGGCTGTACATCATAGTGGTTATAGAACAGAAGGGTCTTTTCGGAGTCTCCCTTTACCTCCCCGTATACAACCGGGAATCCATTTTCATTTTCAAGGATCTGTGCCTGAATCCCTGCTTCCCTCATCTTTTCGGCCAGCATTTCGGCCGTCTCTTTCATGCCCTTGTTCTGTGCCGCGATGCTTGGCTGGGCACAGAATTTCTGGAGTTCCTCCACCATTGTGTCAAAATTCCTGTCAATATAGTCGAATGTTTTCTGCATCGCATGTACCTCCTCTAAGAAAACAGCGGGAAGATCAGACTTGCCACCCACAGGGAGAGGAAAGCAATCACCCATGTCATCAGTATGATATACTTCTGCCTGGAAGCTCTCGTTCCGCATACGGAGATCACTCGAACCCACTGGTTAATGGTTCCTCCGATTAAAAACATCGTGGGCAGAAGGACGGTAGCCTGCATGGCGGTCAGAGAACCGTCTGCCACAAAGGAGGCGGCCAGGGCACACCCTCCGGCCCTGCTGAAAAAGACGGTTGCCAGGCAGACAATAGCGATAGGCGGCATCCCGAAAATGCCCATCACCGGGGCAAAAATCCTTGAAAACAAATCCATAAGTCCTGTAGTTTCCAGTATGTAGATAAAGGTATATGCCATGACAATGCTCGGAAGCATACTCTTTACAAATATCCCCCATCCCTTCCTCACTCCATCCTGAAAGCTATCAAATAAATTTTTTTTAGCTGTGTCCTGTCCCATGCTCCCCCTCCTCTTTCATCTGCGTCTTTCCGCCCTTTTTTCTCTCCAGGCGAATGATCAGCCTCATGAGATTCGCCTCAATAATTTTAATCACAAACAGGTAGACAAAGGGGATTCCCGCCCCCACCGTGATAGAGCCAAAAATGGAGCTGGCACCGCCGAAGTAATTGACGATAATCCCCGATGAGGAATACTGGAAGGCTGTAAACACATCCCTCTCATCCTCCGTAATTCTGCCGGATTCATAGAGTTCCCTCGTCATGGCAGAGCCTGCATCAGAGCTGCTGAGACTTCCCACCAGCGCCAGAGAGGCCTGTCCCGGCACTCCCATAATTGGTTTCATGATCGGTGTCAGAAGTTTCTCTGCTGCCTTTAAGGCCCCGAAATTTTCAAAAATCTGTATCAGCCCCATGGCCACCATGACTGTGGGCGCTAACGTGAGGGCAAACATAAATCCCTCTCTTGCGCTGTCCCCTCCTTTCCCACGGAAATCCAGGTTATCTGCTATTTTTCCGAAAGAGCCCAGCAGGTTTGAGAAATCCAGTACCTTTAACGGCCCCTGTGCATTGGTAAACGCCCCGGAGAAAATCAGAATCGCCACAATCAGCATCGCCACCCCCAGCGGAGACAGTCTGTTCGTTTCCTTCTTGCCATCCATACTTATTCTCCCTTCTCTTTTTTATTGAAGCTTCAATAAAATACTACTCCTTTTTTATTGAACTGTCAATAATTTTATTTGAAAGTTCAATAATTTTACATAATCTTAACCAGGGTGATCCCCACCGATTCGTCTGCTTATTCTGTTTTATACTGATATTTCCCAAACATCCTCTCTCCTTCACATATTGGTCAGGGCTGGAGTCTATTATTGACGATTCAATTATTTTATCCATTGATTTTTAGTCCTATTTCCGATATGATAATAATGTAGACAGCTCTCTTGAGCTCTTGTTTTTCCGGGATAAACGCAGCAAGGACAGGCTTTTGCTTGAGCTGACCGGCTCCTTGCCTTTCCCCGGCATTCTGCACGAAAACAGTGCACAGACCCTGGAGAGGGTCTATAAACACTACTACTAAAATACACAGGGAGAATGTCATGATATGGATGTATATGAATTAAGAAATATCACACGGTGTATGCTGGATATTTGCAGATGCCTTGATGCAATCCGCGAAGGGCAGTTTGCCAAATTCGGCCTTACCAGAGGACAGCATTCATTTTTAACCAGGATATCTGAAAACCCGGGAATCAACCAGGAAAATCTTTCCTATCTGTTAAAGGTTGATCGATCCACCACAGCAAAAGCATTAAAAAAACTGATTGAGAAGGGATACATTAAAAAAATTCATCCTGAAAACAATAAGAAAGAATGGATCCTCTTCGTCACAGAGGAGGGGGCATCTCTGAATGAAAAGATGGAAGATCTGGTAATCAACCCTCTGATCCAGCTTTACCAGGGCGTATCTGATCGGGAGATTACCCGCCTCTATAAGACCATGTCGCTGATGGACACGAATATTGTGGCAGCATATCTCAATTACAAGAATTCCAGCTTCTTAGAGTAAGCCTGAAGCCACCTTCACAGTAAATACCGCTGCATCTCTGTCCTATATGGCTGCCGCAGCGGTATTTTCCTGTCTTTTTTATTCTTTCATTTTGGGCTTAAAGATCAGTGCCGCCAGGTATCCGAACACCAGAGCCCCGGCGATTCCTGCTGCCGAAGCAGTGAAACCTCCTTTGAAGATCCCGAGAACTCCTTCCTCTCCGAAGCCCTCAAGCACTCCCTTCCAGAGCGTATTTCCAAAGCCCAGAAGGGGCACCGATGCGCCTGCTCCGGCCCAGTCGGCAAATGGGCCGTAGATTCCGAGACAGCCGAGAACCGCCCCGGTCACCACCAGGAGTACCATAATCCTTCCCGGCAGCATCTTTGTCTTTTCCATCAGAATCTGAGCGGCGGTACAGATCAGTCCGCCGACTATAAATGCGCGCAAATATTCCAACTTTTATCTCTCCTTTCCGCCCTTTTCATATCCCCTTCCTGAAGGTCTTCTCTTTGCTGCATTTTCTTCTGCCCCGCAGCTTGCGCTTTCCACATGCTCCAAAATCACTCCATGGGAGATTCCCGGCACGCTCTGCCCCTCGTTAAAACTGATCTGGGACAGCAGAGCCCCTGTCGGCAGAAACAGCACCCTCTTCCAGGTTCCATCCTGAATTTTAGGCAGGATATAGGAGCACAGCGTTACGGCAGCGCAGCCGCAGCCGCTTCCTCCGGAGTGGGTGTCCTGGGTGGACGCGTCGAAAATCTTCATGCCGCAGTCCATGTGAATGCCTCTGACATCATATCCGGCCCGCTCCATGAATTCAAACACAATTTTCTGCCCCACAATCCCCAGATCTCCTGTGATTATCTTATCGTAGTAGCTCTGATCCACCTGAAGATCCCTGAAATTTCTGAGAATCGTGTCCACGGCAGCCATGGCCATGGCTGCTCCCATATTCATGGAGTCGTGAATCTGCATGTCCACGATTTTTCCGGGAGTAAACCCGGCAATCTTCGCTTTGGGAGCTGTTTTTTTCTGCGCTTTCCCCCATTCCCCGCTTCCAACCAGGGCACAGCCGCATCCTGTCACTGTCCAGGTGGTTGAAAACGGCCTCTGGTTCCCATAGGCAAGCGGAAAACGGAATTGGCGTTCCGCGCTGGCAAAATGGCTGGATGCCAAAGCCATGGCGCTGTCTGCAAATCCTCCGCTGACTGTCATAGCCGCCAGACCCAGCGCCTCTCCCATGGTGGAGCAGGCTCCATACAGGCCAAACAGCGGAATTTCCAGCTCCATCACCCCGAATGAAGTAGCCACACTCTGTCCCAGCAGATCCCCTGCAAACAGGTACCTTACGTCTTCCCGCCTGTATCCTCCCTTTTCCAGATTAAGGAGCGCCGTCCTGCGCTGCAGTTCGCTCTCCGCCGCCTCCCAGTTTTTCTGGCCGAACATGGGATCTGCCTCTATCTGATCAAAGCAGCTTCCCAGAGGTCCCTCTCCCTCCTTCTGTCCCACAATGGAAGCGGCAGAAAAGATGTACGGGGCCCTGTCAAATATAATACTTGCTTTTCCCTTCTGCATATTGCCCTCCGTATCAGTCATTCTGGCAGGATATTTCCTGCTTTTCTTATTCTCCCCAGAGGGCAGAATTATATTCTGCATCAGGATACGGCCGCAGCGCCTGAAGCCGCAGCTTTTATGAGCATACGTCCCGGGAACAGAGAGCGGCCTTCACTTTTATTCCTGATTCGATTCCAGATTCTATTCCGGAATTCTCCCATGACTTTTGAATTCCCTCGGAGAGCAGCCGAAATATCTTCTGAAATTCTGAAAAAAATAGGAATAATCGTAATATCCAAGCTGTTTGGCAATCTCATTGGCCCTGTTTCTCGGATCTTCCATCAGCGTTCTCGCCCTCTCCATCTTCGCCATTGTCACATAGGTTACGTATCCTGTCCCTGTTTCGCGCTTAAATTTCTTGCTGAAGTAGGAATGTGACAGGGAGAGTTCCTCACACAGTACTGTGAGGGAGAGCTCCTGTTCCAGATGGCTGTCAATGAACCGGAGCGCCTCTCTGATAAAGGGAGAGTAATTCTGCATGCCCGAGCGGATGCGCTGAAGCTCAGAAAGCGTGCGATCGGAGACAGCCCTGGCATCCTTTCTCTCTGCCCGCTTTGTCCCCGGCTCTTTGCCTCTGTCATCTGTTTCAGGCCGTTCGCCCTGATTTTCAGCTCCTGTCCGCTCCGGCAGGCTGCTGTTTCCAGACAGTCTCTTCTGCTTTGTCAGCCCGCCTGATTCAGAACGCATAATTTCTTCCCTGCCGTCTCTTCGTTCCTGTTTTTCCTGTGCCAGACGGACTATCTGCCGCCTCTTTATTTCCAGCCGGTCCAGAACCCAGAGGATTCCCTCCTCCAGTTCATCCATCCTGGGCGGCTTTGTCAGATAGAGCGCTGCCTCATACCGGATGGCCCGGCAGGCCTCCTCAAAATCCCGGCAGGCGCTTAAAATAATAACGAGCGGCCGCTTTTCCTGCTGTCTTTCATAGAGAATCCTGAGGAAATCATTCTCTTTTTCTCTGCCGATCCTCATGTCAGTAATGACAAGATCCGGTTTTTCTGTCTGCACAAGAAAAAGGCCCTCTTTTATACTGAGGGCCGTTCCGGCCAGCCTGCACCCCAGGCGGTTCCACTCCACCCCGGTTTTCAAAAGCTCAACCGTCTCTGTATCGCCGTCTACTACAATCACTGAGTACATAATCTTATCAAGTCCTTTATGCTGTTTTCTGTCTGTTTTCTGTCCTCTCGTGTCTTTTGCATCATCCCGGCATTATCTGCTGCCGTCGGGGAACCATGCAGGAATACCCCTGTCATCTATTATCTCCTCTATCATAGTTCCCCCAACAGCTGCATCCTATGTGAAATTGTCAAACCTTCTGCCTGCTTTACTCCTCCTCTCGCACCTGATCCGGTGACAGAATAATCTGCTTCCACTCGTCAGGTTTCTTTTTCTGCATATGCTTTGCATACAGCATAAATGGAACCCCCAGAGCAAAGTAAAGTCCCACAGCCATCCAGCCGCCCAGATCCATGCTTTTCGCGCAGGTGTAAATGACCCAGATTGTAAAGACTACGGAAATACACCCGAGAACTTTTCCGTGCTTTACCTTATACGGACGCTCCCAGTGGGGCTTTGTCTTTCTGAGTTTTAAGAAAGATACAGATACACCGAAATAAATAATTCCGGCAGAAAGCCCTGTTATCGTGAAAATGTAATTGATCCACGCTTCCGGTGCGAACACAGTAAAGTAAAGAGAAAGAATTCCGATTACGATATTGGCCTTCCATGGCTGTCCATAGCGGTTAATGGAAGCAAAGGTCTTTGAAAACTGTCCCTGCTTCGCCCCTCCATAGAGAGTTCTGGAGGCGCTGAGCCAGAATCCCGACAGGGTTGTAATACAGGTACCGATTCCCATCACCACAATCACAAGCCCCAGCCAGTGCATTCCCAGCATATCGGCCACTCTCGGATCGACGATATCGGTCTGCTGCATCCACTCATCTGTGACAATTCCGCCCACTGCGATAATGGCCAGTCCATAGATCAGGAAGGTCAGGAACATACTGGATATGAACGCAATCAGCAGCTTTTTCTTCGGAATTTTCGACTCCTCCACAAGCTGAGGAATCATATCAAATCCCTGAAACTTCATAATCAGAAGTCCTACGCCCATCGTATACCCCGTAAACCCGGACGGAAACCATGGTCTGAGATTATCGAAGCTCCACTGATCGCTGAAAATGAAGATGAATGACGCACAGATGGAAATAGCCAGAGTGCTCCAAAACAAAATATTCTGTATTTTGGCCAGAAACTTAATTTCCAGATTTGTAAGCAAAAACCATATGACTATGATCGAGGCTGCGATGATCTTAATCTGGATAAAGGTTACCGGAAACAGATAGGACAGCATGCTGGAAATTCCGAATGCCACGGAGGGCATTGCCACAATGTATAAAAGCACCAGCGCCCAGCAGGAAAACCATCCCACATTCCATCCAAATGCATTGGAGATCCACACATTTTCTCCGCCTGCATAGGGCAGCATACTCGTCATCTCTGAATAAATCAAGCACAGCGGAAGTACCAGAATACAGCATGTCAGAAGAGAAAATACTGCCCCCGTGCCTGATATTTCAAACCAGTACTTAATTTCTACCATCCAGGCGGCAATCATTCCCCCGGCCGCCATCGCTATAATCTGTGAAAGGCTCAATTCTTTTTTTAATTTTTCTTTCATAGGCATCTCCCCCCGGATTTCCCGTGCCTCGGCCCTTCGGCCTTCCTGCAGCAGCTTTTAAGCTGCTGCTCTTCTACTTCGCTGTTTTCAATACCTCCAGCGTCTCATCTGTACTCAGTACATTGCAGTAAAGAATGTTCATGATTTTCAGCTCCATGTCATGCAGCTCCATATCAGGCGCTGCACAGCAGTCCTCCACGCAGATAATCTGAAATCCCTGATCTGCCAGAACGCGAACGCTGGAAGCCACGCACTGATCCGTCACAATACCTGTGACAACAACTGTATCAATCCCCATATTGTGCAGAAGCTGCGTATAGTTCGTTCCCAGAGAAACACTGTCCGTAGTTTTATTCACCACGATCTCATCCGGCAGAGGGGCCAGCTCATCCACCATCTCTGCCTCTCTCGAATTAATTGGAAGATAGATATTATTCCAGCCGTAGGTGCTCTGTACCCTGGAGCGGTCTCTTCCGTTTTCTTTCAGGCAGGCAATTCTGCCGTATGTAACCTCCATGTCATTTTCCCTGAAATAGTCAATCAGGCGCCGGATATTTGGCACCACTACCTGATCCAGCCGATCGTGGTAGGGAATCCAGCGCTCCTCATCTCCCGCCTCCTTCGCTTTCAGATAATCCCCGCAATCCCTGTTAACAAACTCCTTCTGCATGTCGATCACGAGAAGCGCCGTTTTTTTCTTGTCGAGTTCCATATCAGGCACTTCTTCCATCCCCTGGTAGTAAAAGGACACATATTTGGGATTAATTTTCATACATTTACCTCCTCCTATTTTACTTTTACTTTTAATAAAAGCATATTTTATGTTATTTTTTGTATTTTGTCTATAAATTAAAAAATACAACTAATAAATAGCAAGATATTACATGCAGTCAATTTATTTATCCTTTGTTTCTTTTAGATATTATTATTTTATTGACAATATTTGCCATTTATTGACAATATATTTATGTCAAACGTGACAAAAATTTTGAATTATTCATATAATGCTGCTGTTCATATTTTGTTTGCACTTTATTCTGATATATCTATGACTTGAAATTTGTTTTTAGAATATTTCATATCAAGACTATTAAGAAAAGATGCATCTGCCCCGCAAAAGTCTTTTCCCTGATGCATCTTCAGCAGATATGCTTCCTGATTCAATAGATAAAAATATAGAAGAAAGCGGACCAGTCCCCCACTCACGAGGGCTGTCCGCTCTGCAGGCCGGGCGCGGCTGCGAAGCAGCCGTTTCCATAGGGACGAGTAATCATCGGCAGCGAGGCTTTTGATTCTTTTACAGGAGTCCTGCCAGTGTCCCGAGCCAGTAGGCCATGCCTAAAAGCCACGATACAAATATCCCATACAGAATCACAGGGCCTGCGATTGTAAAGATCTTGCATCCAATTCCAAACACCTGACCTTCTGCCTTATATTCGATTGCCGGAGCGGCCACTGAATTGGCAAAGCCGGTAATGGGGACCAGCGCCCCGGCTCCGGCGAATTTGACAAGTTTTGGATAGATATTCAGGCCTGTCAGGAGGACACTGGCGCCGATGAGGCTTAGAAGTGTCCAGGCAGAGGCTGTTTCCTGATCCATTCCTCTCCCCATAAACAGATTGGTCAGAAGCTGACCGGCTGTGCAGATTGCCCCTCCTACCAGGAAAGCTCTGACCATATTGAGGGGAAGACTGTGGGTCGGAGTTATCTCTTTTACATATTTTCCATATTCCTTCTTATCTATTTCCATTTTTCCGCCTTTCTCTGATTCCTCTTTCTTTTATTCCGCCGTCATTTTAGGAGCCTCCGCCTCCGAAGCCCTTGTAAAAGTAGAGCAGGGAACCTGTCATCTTGCCCAGTGCGATGGACAGTGTCATGTACTGGATTCCCACTGACAGCCGGAGACGCCGGTTCAGAACGGGAACCGCCTTCACCGTTTCCGCCAGGGACATGACCAGGCAGCCGATGAAAGCGCCGAAGCTCAGCCCGGCAAGTCCAAGAAGGGTAAGCCCCAGAACATGGCCGGCTGCCGGAATGCTCCCGATGGGAATGGGAAATTCCAGCAGATCCAGGGCGTTTCCGATGGAGCCTCCCAGGATCAGAAGTGTTTCATAGAGCATAATGTGGCGCCTTGTCTTTGTCTTATCTATTACTCTCGGAAATACCCCTATGATTGCCAGAAAGGCGAAGATTCCGGCCGCTATGACTCCGCCTGCCGTAATCCCTGCAAAGGCCAGAAAAAGCTGCTTAAGTAACATCATTTCGCGACTCCTTTCTGCTGTCATTCTGTATCAGGGTTTTGTTTACATTGTCCTCATAGAGCCGCATCTCCACCTCAAGAGGCGTGGGATCTGTGTTGATCTTCTTTTTCGCAAAGTGATTGAAAAACACGGTGATTCCAAGGGCAAGCCCCAGGGAGTAGGACAGCTCCAGAACCGTCACTCCCTCCGGCTGTCTTCCCATCACCAGCGTATAGACCTCACGGAACACATCTGTAACGCTGGCATCATTGTTAAAGGTCATGATGGCGAACATGGCTCCGAAAAAGCAGATCAGACAGGCCGCTCCCGTTTTCGTCCATTCCCATGCATACACAGGCGCCTTCGGAGGCACATAGGATATGATAAAATCCGTTTCTCCCACGCTGGACACGGAGAGGGAGGGATCTAACTCCTCAATCTTTTTTATGACATCCAGCACATTCCCCATATAGCGGCGGGCCTCATGGGACTTTATGGTTCGGATCTTCAGCGCCTTCACTCTGTTTAATGTGGCCTCGTCGCTGCAGTATACGCCGGCAATGTCATCGAGAAATACGTCCTTTTTGTGAACCTGGGTGATCTGGCTCAGGCAGATAAATACATTCTGTCCCATCAGGCGCCCATCTCCCTGTCTGTCTGTCCGGCCTCCACGAAGGTGCCGTGCATCTGCGACTGGTAATTCATATCAAACAGGCAGAACCAAATCACACCCAGGATCAGTACCAGGCAAATCAATGCCAGGACAGCCCCGGCCTTTCCTTTAATAAAATTCATATTCCCACTTCCTTTTTGCATGATTTCAGTTTCTTTAACCGTTAGTATGGAGGCAAAGCCATTTTTTTATTCAAACTTTCTTTTTGAGGCTGACGGGGCTTTTGTTCTGCCTGAAACGGATGAACAAAAAAACGGCAGCTCCCCAATAAGAAAGAATCCAGTGCGATCCCCGCGGAGCGTTTTCATATAACAGGGAACGAAGTTTCCTGTTATATGAAAAAGGGCCGGATAGTCAGTCCAGCCCAAATTCCTCTCTCATTTTTTTCAGTATTCTCTTTTCCATCCTTGACACCTGCACCTGGGAAATGCCCATCTGTCCGGCGATTTTTGTCTGGGTCTGCCCGTAAAAATACCGCCGCACAATCAGTTCCCTCTCCTTCTCTCCCAGGGAGCCCAGCAGTTTTTTTAATACCATCCGGTCCAGCACCTCTTCGTTTTCCCGGCTCTCCTGGGAAAGCCGGTCCAGGAGGGACAGATTTGTGTCATCCCCGCCTGCCGGGGCGTAGAGTGATTCCACCTGGGCGCCTGCCTCCAGCGACGCTGCCACCTCCTCGCGGCTTGCCCCCACGCTTCCGGCAATCTCTTCCAGCGTCGGTTCCCGTCCCAGGGTTCCTGCCAGCTTTTCTCTGGCAGCACTCACCTTGATCCCCATCTCCTTTACAGAGCGGCTCACCTTGATCATTCCGTCATCTCTCAGAAAACGCCTTATCTCCCCGGCAATCATGGGGATAATGTATTATAGTGGAAATTTTGAAATTTCCTTTATCCAATAGG
>ENA-UONZ01001210-UONZ01001210.1-human-gut-metagenome-genome-assembly--contig:-C93old-NODE-1210-length-31293-cov-9.429829_pt1 | contig 31293 bp, 26 predicted proteins | sample MGYA00242468_ERZ724015 | MGnify/ENA metagenome assembly ERZ724015
GGGGGGGGGGCAACCGTTTAAGCTCCAGTAGCAGTGCGTTTACCTTGGCGGAAGTTTTGGTCACGCTCGGCATTATCGGTATTGTTGCCGCTTTGACTATGCCTTCTTTAATTAATAATTCTCAAAATCGGGAATTGCAATCAGCTTTAAACAAGAATTATTCTGTTATTTCGCAGGCTCTGGATTTGATGAAAGCTGATATAGGTAGTGATGTTAATCCTGCTGATTATGATGCAAGAGAGTTTTTTAAAAATTATAAAAATTATTTTAAATTAATTTCTCAATCAAGTAGTACCGGGGTACTCTCAGGAACACAAGAAGAAGGTGACACTTCTACGTTAAGAGTTTTTGCGGGATATAAAACTTACAGCGGTATAGCTTCATTAAAAAATGATATTTTTGACGACGGTCAAATTCTTTTGCCTGATGGAAGTTTGATACTGATTGAGAATAACGGTTACAGTGGCAAAATTTTTATTACTGTTGATATAAATGGTGTAAACAAAAAGCCTAATATTTGGGGCAGGGATTTGTTTACATTTGAAATTACATCAAAGGGTAAACTTTTGCCGATGGGAGCTGAAGGTACTTCTTATACAAATATGAGTGTATATTGTTCGAAAAATTCAAAGGACACTTTTAATGGGATTGCTTGTACCGCAAGTGCACTTAGTGATAAGGATTATTTTAAAAAGATGTATTAGCTATTCGTATCTCAATGCATCAATAGGATTAAGAAGCGATGCTTTGTAAGCAGGGTAGTATCCGAAGGATACTCCTATAAAACCTGAAAATCCCAATGACAAAAGAATTGAAAACAGTGATACTGATACAGTCATTACGCCTGATATCTGTACAATTTGTGCGCCTGCAATACCTGTTACAACACCTATAAATCCTCCTATCATTGAAAGCAGGAAAGATTCAATAAGAAATTGAATTCTTATATCAGACGGTTTTGCGCCAATTGCCATTCTTATTCCGATTTCTTTTGTACGTTCGGTTACAGAAACAAGCATAATATTCATAATTCCTATGCCTCCGACAAGAAGCGATACCGATGCAATTGAGGCAAGAAGTATTGCAAATGTTTGAACTGTTGATTTCATTTTTTCCTGAAACTCGGCAGAATTTCTGATTTCAAAGTCTTTAACCTGATTTTTTCCGATATGATGTCTAGTTGTTAAAATTTCTTCTATATCTTGCTCTGCTACGGTAACATTTTCAGGATCAGAGCCTTTAACAACAATCATTGAAACTGTACCCGGAAAATCTGTACCGAATACTTTTTTCTGAGCTGTTGTAATCGGAATAAATATCAAATCATCCTGATCCATTGGTCCCATGCTGCCTTTAGATTTAAGAGTACCTATTACTTTGAACGGAACATTTCCTACACGCATGATTTTTCCGATAGGATCCAAATCGCCGAAAAGCTCGGTTGCAACAGTTGAGCCGATGACCGTTACTTTTGCTGAATTTTTAATATCTTCGGGCACAAATCCTCTTCCTGATTCCACCTCATAATTTTTTACATAAAAATATTCAGTGTTTGTCCCATAAACCGTAGTTGACCAGTTTTGGTTGCCGAACATCAGTTGTTTTGCTTCGGAACTTACAGGAGCCACTGCTGAAATTCCTCTTGCATTTTTTTCAATTGCTGCAGCATCTTTTAAAGTTAAAGTCGGACGTGTTCCCATTCCCATTCTAACGCCGCCTGATTTTGCCGAGGCTGAACGGATTGTAAGAATATTGCTTCCCATAGATTCCATATCTTTTTTTACTTTTTCGCTGGCGCCTGTACCGACTGCAAGCATTATGATTACTGCGCTTACGCCTATAATAATCCCGAGACTTGTAAGCATTGAACGCATTTTATTTATTCTTAGCGAAACTATCGCCATTTTTACTGTTGATTTGAAATCTATCATATTTACCTTTTAGTATGGAATTGTTGTATGAGTATTAAGCTCATCTGAAATTATGTTTCCGTCTTTAAATTTCACTACCCGTTTGCAATACTGTGCGATATCAGGCTCGTGAGTAACAAGTACTATGGTTTTCTTCATTGATTTGTTAAGGTTTACAAAAAACTCCATAACTTCAATACTTGTTTTTGTATCCAGATTACCTGTAGGTTCATCGGCTAAAATCAATGGCGGATTGTTTACTATAGCACGGGCTATTGCAACTCTTTGCTGCTGTCCGCCGGACATTTGATTTGGCATATGGTCTTCTCTTTTTTCAAGACCTACAATTTTTAAAACTTCTTTAGCCCTGACTTTTCTTTCTTCTTCGGGTATACCTTTATAAATCATAGGCAATTCAACATTTTCCAGTGCTGTTGTTCTTGAGATTAAGTTAAATCCTTGAAAAACAAACCCCATTTTCTCATTTCTAACCATTGCAAGATTATCTATATCAAGCGACAGCATGTCAATTCCGTCAAGATGATAACTTCCTGAATTAGGTTTATCAAGAGTTCCCAGCATATTCATAAAAGTGGATTTACCCGAACCTGATGCTCCCATAATTGCAACAAACTCTCCCTGCTCTACTGAAAGTGAAACGCAGTTCAGTGCATTAAAGCAGTCATCACCTGTTTGATATGTTTTTATTGCATCTTTAACTTCGATTAAACTCATTTTGTTCCTTATAATCTCGGCATTGGTGCTCTGCCGCTGTTTTTGCCGTCATTTTTGGAATGCTTGCTCAGAATGCTTACGATAACTTTGTTTCCTTCTGTAATGGCATCTGTAATAATTTCCGTAGATGTGTCGTCGTTTGCACCTGTTGTAATATCAACCCGTTTAGGTTTGTTATTATCTAAAATCCATATTCCTTGATTTTTGTATTTAGGACCGTTTATGTCAGGTGTAAATTTTAAAGCCATATTAGGCACGCATAGAACATCTTCACTTTTATTTGTAATTATTGAAACATTAGCGGTCATACCGGGTTTTAGTTTTAAATCTTCGTTATTGACATCAACAATAACAGTATAAGTTACAACGTTAGAAACAGTTGTAGGAGAAAGTCTTACCTGAGTTACTTTACCTCTGAATTCGCTGTCAGGGTATCCGTCAAGAGTGTAGACGACTTCCTGACCTTCTCTGACTTTTCCTATGTCAGCTTCTGATACACTAACCTCAATTTGCATATTAGTTAAATCCTGTGCTATTGTGAAAAGTTCGGGAGCCTGAAAGCTTGCTGCAACCGGAGAGCCAAGGTCGATTTCTCTGGAAATTACGGTTCCGTCAACAGGAGCAATAATTTTTGTATAACCAAGATTGGTTAAAGCAGTTTTAAGAGAAGCCTGATATTGATTAATCTGTGCTCTGGCTGCATTGATTTGGGCAAGATCTGACCTGTATGTGCTGTATTTTTCATCAAGTTCGCTTTTTGCTACAAAGTTTTTTGCATAAAGGTTTTTGTAACGTTTATATTGCTGTTCGTCATAAGCCGTAATAGCCTGAAGTTTAGCAAGGTTAGCCTGAGCATTGTTTATTTGGGCTTGATTTTGTTGAACTGTTGCTTCAAAGTTTGCAGGGTCGATTTGTGCTAAAATCTGACCTTTTTTAACAACGTCGTTATAATCCACATAGATTTCCTTAATCAGACCTGATACTGTTGAACCTACACTGACGGTGTTTACAGGATTTATGGTACCTGATGCTTCTACAAACTGGGTAATTGTGCAACGTTTAATATCTTTTGTTTCATATTTTACCTGTTTGCTTCCTGCAAAACCTATTATACCTGCAGTTGCAACTGCTGCTATTGCGACAGCGGCTGCAATATATCTTTTTTTGCCTTTTAAATTCTTAATATTTTCAAATTTTATCATCATTAATCCTCGATTGAAGTTGTTATGCTTTGCGGAAGCGCAATTGCTTTTTCTAAATTAGCTCTTGCTACGTTGTAATTATAAACTGTCTGTACGTAAGATACCTGTGCATTATTGTAGTTAACTTTTGCATCCTGAAGCTCGATATAATCTCCTAAGCCTACTGCATATCTTCCGTCTGCAAGTTCAAAGTTTTCAAGAGTTTGTTTAACTTTTACCGCTAATAACGGAATTTGTTTTTCCAATTGTACCATATTTATATATAGGTTTTGAACTTCAAAATAGATATCCTGTTTTGCAAGTTCTATTTCGTTTTCAGCGAGTTGTACCTGAATTTTAGCATTATCAATTTTATGTTTTTGTCCTTTTATATTGACAGAACTTGATAGGTTTACACCCACATTAAATGAGTTTGTTGAGTATGTATCTCTGAAACCATAACCTGCTTTAGCCGAAATTTCGGGCAGATATTCACGCTTTGTATATTTTAAAGATTCTTTCATAGCATTCAAAGTGGCATCATAAGCTTTTAAGTCAGGGCGATTTTTGTAGGCAAGCTTTACGGATTCTTCAAATGTATATGGAAAAGGCTCAAATTTATAGTTATCAAGCACGTTAATTTTTTCTACCTGCGATGTTAGGAAAGCATTGCTGATCTCTTCGGGAGGTATGCTCAAATCTTCTTTTTTATCAATTTTTTCAAGACTTACAGGTGCATAATTGTTTTGAAAATTAAATGTTTCAGTACTTTCAATCTCATATTCAGGAGCAAAAGCAACATACATTGAGTTGTTTAACTGTACAAGTGCATTCTGGTATGATTTTTCGGATTCAACCAGCGTAACTTTAGAATCACTTAAATAAACCTCTGCGTTGACTAAATCAATCTTTGATTTTATACCTTCTTCAAAATAAGCTTTTGTCCTCTGGTAGTTTCTTTCGTTAATTTGAACATTAGCCCTGTTAACGTCCATTGTTGCTTTTGCGGCAAGTACACCGAAGTAATTTGTTTTTACTCCGAAAATTGTTTCGAGAACAGTATTTTCAAATTCATAAAGAGCAGCAATTCTATCAAAATTATACATTCTGATATTTGCATTTGTTTTGCCGAAATTCCAGATTAACTGGTTTATACTTGCTTCAGCAGAGTATATATTGCTGTTGGTTGAATTTCTTGTGCTGCTTGTATCTGTTATATTGTAACCGGTTCCCACACCAAGTGTAGGAAAATATCCAGATTTTGCTATTCCTACATTACCCCTTGCTATACCGTAATTGTAACGTGCTTTTTTTATTTTAGGACTGTTTTGCAGTGCAATTGTTATACAATCCTTAATGCCGAGTACAGCGTGTTTTTCCACACTCATACTCTCTACTGCATTAACGGATGTGATTGTGCAGCACAAACCTATGATGACAGCTATAGTTTTTATATTGAATTTCAAAATAAAATCCTCGTTACAATATAGTAACGATTAAAGCATGCTTTTTGTTCATTTTAATCATTTATGAATAGGAATTTTTTTTAATTATCCTTGATAGACCAAAAATCTTTTTGCAGGAATACCAAAAACGGAATTAACTCTAAACGTCCGACAAGCATATTCATAATCATAATTAACTTAGATGCTTCATGTATGTTGTCAAAATTTGCCATAGGACCTGTAGATACTGCAACTCCCGGTCCTATATTGCCAAGAGCGGTAATTGCACTTGTTAAACCTATAGCACTGTTTTGTTCCAATATAGACATTATTATTGCCGTTACTCCAAAAATCAGAAAATAGAAAAATACAAATACAACAATTTGTCTTGCAACTTCAGGAGTAATTGTTTTGTTATCAACTTTTATGTTAACTATTGCATTAGGGTGCAGAATTCTTAAAAGTTCACTTTTCATTGATTTGAAAACCACAAGCCACCTTGCCATTTTAATACCGCCGCCTGCTGAACTTGCACAAGAACCCATAAACATAACAATAAATAAAAAGAGTTTTGATGTATAATTCCATTTTTCAAAGTCAACGCTGGCGCTTCCTGTTGATGTGGTTATGCTTATAACCTGAAAGAATGCGTTTGTAAGATTTTCAAATATTGAATGATGGTTGTTTAATGTTAATGAAATTGTAATTAATGTTCCCATTAAAAGTACAAGAGCAAAGTACACCCTGAATTCCTCATTTTTCAAGAACAAAAACGGATTTTTTTGCATAATAACTTTATATTGCAGGTTGAAACTTGCACCGGCAAAGAACATAAAAATCAGAATAATCCAGGTAATATAGTTTGAATGGTAACCCATTATACTTTCCGGGTTAGGAGAAAAACCTCCAGCAGCAAGAGTTGATAATGAATTACATACAGCATCAAATCCAGGCATTCCTGCCCAAATCAAAAGAAGTACTTCCAAAACAGTCAATCCTGCATAAACTTTCCACAATGCTGATGCAGTATTTCTTATACGAGGAGTGAATTTATCTTCCGTGGGACCGGGAGCTTCCGCAAAAAACATTTGGCGGCCTGCAACGGCAAACTGGGGAAGAATTGCAATAAACAATACGATAATTCCCAATCCGCCGAGCCATTGTGTTAATGAACGCCAGAAGAAAAATGCTTTAGGGTAATTAAAGTGTGTAAGAATGGTTGCTCCTGTTGTTGTTATGCCTGATACTGATTCAAATAAAGAATTTACGGGAGAAAGCCCGTAAAATAGATACGGAATTGCTGCAATTATCCCGAAAATTACCCAGGAAACTGCAACTATAAATAAAGCTTCTGCTTTTTTAATATCATTAAGGTTTTCAATATCGTCTGTTTTAGGAACGGATTTTTTTAAAATAAAACCTGTTGAAGCTGATATTAAGCCTGCCGCAACAAAAGGAATTATTGAGCCGTAATCGTGGTAATACAGGGCAACAATTACAGGTGATAAAATTACCAGTCCTATATAAATCATTGTCAAACCTAATGCATTAGCAAGATAATTTAAACGCATATCACTTTACCTTAAAAAATTCCTTAATTCTTGAAGCACTTTCTGCTGTTGTAAAGATAATTAATATATCATCTGTTTTTATTTCAGTGTCACCTTTAGGGATTATAATATTGTTTTTGCGCTGAATTACTCCGATAATTGCTCTTGCAGGAAAGCTTAATTCCATTATTTTTTTATTATTGAATTCAGGAAGCACGTTAATTTCCAATACTTCACCCTGTCCCTGCTCAACAGTTGCAAGAATATCAACGTCATTTTCCTGTAAGTCGTTTCTTACTTCATTAATCGCTGAATTTTTAGGTGAAATCGCAATATCAATACCGACTTTTTCAAACAAAGGAATATTTAAAACTTTAGCAACTCTGGCAATAACACGTTTAACACCTAACTGTTTTGCAAGCAGTGAGCACAAAAGATTTTTTTCATCATTATTTGTTACGCTGATTACAACATCAGCTGAACCTATTTCTTCTTCATCAAGAAGTTTAAGATTTGTTCCGTCACCGTTGATTACAAGTGTATTGGACAATTCTTGCGCAAGATATTCACAGCGTTCGTAGTTTTTTTCAATGATTTTCGTTTTAATTTTAAGTTTTTCAAGATTTTTGGCAAGCATCAATCCGACATTTCCGCCTCCAATAATTGCAGCAGATTTTACAATTTCTTTTTCATGGAAAAATGTTCCAGCTAAGATATCAAGAGAATGAGATGTTCCCATAAATATAAGCTTGTCGCCTTCAAGGATTTCAGTATCGCCGTTAGGAATAAAAAGTTCGCAATCTCTAGTCAAACCAACCATTAACGTATTATTTGTAAATCCGCAGTCTTTTACTTTTTTCCCAATTAAGGAAAGGTTGGGCTGAACTTTGTATTCCAGAAGTCTTGCTCTTCCGTCGGCAAAGTTTTCAACATCCAGAGCGTGAGCAACTGTTACAATACGGAAAATTTCCTGTGTAAGCAACTCTTCCGGCCAAATAATATAGTCAATAAAAAAGTCGCAGAAACTGTCCTGACTTTTTTCAAAGTTCAATGTTTTTCTGTATTCTTCTTTGCTTACAAAACATATGGTTCTAACGCCGCCATATTTTTTTGCTGCAAGACAGGCAACGATATTTGCCTCATCAATTCCCGTACATGCAATAAAAACATCTGCATTTTTTATATCAGCATTTTTTAAGACATCAATATTTGATGCATTACCCAGAACAAAGCTTATATCAAGCTTATTGAATTCATCTGTTCTGTTTTCCTCTTTGTCAATTATTGTTATATCGTGGTCTTCGAAAAATTCTGTTGCCAGAAGGCATCCTATTTCCGTTGCACCATAAATTACTATTTTCATAACCCGAATTATATATTAACAAAACTTTTTTTACAAGTTTGAGTTCTTATTTTAACATAAGTAATATATAAATAATTATGTAGTTAATAATCTGCAAGACCAGTATTGCGACAATCGGTGATAAATCCCAGCCTCCCATAGGAGGTATAATATTTCTGAATAAATTCAGATAAATGTCAGTAACATCTCTGATTGCGGCGAAAGGCTGCTTGTACCAGTCAATGCTTGGTACAAAGCTGAGTAAGCATCTGACAAGTATTAACCAAAAATAAATTTGGAAAAGGTTGTTAACCACAAATATTAAATGATTTGTCATAATTTCTCCCGATTATAATTGAGAACATTTTTTAGTATTGCCGCAAGTACAAATGTTTCTTTCGGCAGGAATGTTTTCAATCATATTGAATAACAGATTTTTAAGATTAGCCACGTTAGAATTAAACACTTCTATAACTTCGTGGTGAGAAACAGGAGGAACATCTCCTACCAATCCTGCATCATAATCTGTTATTAAAGAAATATTCAACGGACACATGTCCATTTCTTTTACTAAATATGCTTCGGGGAATGCTGTCATGTTGATAACTTCCCAACCTTGATTAGTAAAGAATTTAGATTCTGCTTTAGTTGAAAATCTCGGTCCGTTAATTACAACAACAGTACCTTGCTCATGGATTGTAATACCTAAGTCTTTTCCTGTTTTAATTGCAAGTTTTCTAAGTTCTGGGCAGTAAGTTTCAGCGGCAGAAGGGTGTGTAACAATCGGTCCTTCAAAGAAAGTTGATTTTCTTCCGTCAGTCCAGTCTACAAACTGATCGCAAACTACAAAATCACCCGGTTTAACGTGTTTTTGCAGGCTTCCGGCAGCACATGGGGAAATAACTCTTTCACATCCCACAGATTTCATAGCCCAAACATTAGCTCTATAGTTAATTAAATGAGGCAAAATAGTATGGTTTCTGCCATGTCTTGGCATAAAAGCAACTTTATGTTCACCGACAGTTCCGATAAACAGGCTGTCACTTGGCATTCCGTAAGGTGTTTCTACTCTTACTTCTTCAATATTGTCAAGAAATTTGTAAAATCCTGAACCTCCGAAAACACCTATAGTTGCTAATTTTTTGTTTTCCATAATATTTTTCCTCTCATTTTTATATAAATTACTAAAAGAATTTTAACATAAAAAATAAAAAAATACTTAATTCATATTAAAAATCTCCCTGTTTTATAATTGTTACAATTACACTAAAAATGCTGATATTGCAGGTGTTAAGCCGACATCCGCCTTGCGTGTTTTTGGGCGGGGCTTGAAATTTATTTTTTTTATAATATACTGGTGGTATAAAATAATTCTTAAAAGTTTTGGATTTGTTGGAAAATAAGTCGTTAGGGAACTTTTTAAGAATCTCAATTTACAATATAGAGGATTACATTTTGAGAAAATTATTACTGTTAACTTTTACACTAATGTGTATGTTGTTTACACATGCACAAGCTCAGGCAACTGATGTCAATTCTGTAAAAGCAACAATAGTAAAACACGCTATTGAAATGGGGGTGGATCCTGCAATTGCGCTGAGTATTGCACGCACGGAATCAGGATTCAGACATGAAGCGAGAAGCTCGCACGGAGCAGTAGGAGTGTTCCAATTGATGCCGTCAACTGCAAGAAGAATGGGATTAAATCCGTATTCTTTGAACGATAATATCAAAGGCGGTATTATGTATTACAAAAAAATGTACAATATGTTCGGTTCTGTAGAGCTTGCATTAGCAGCATACAATGCAGGTCCGGGTAATGTTAAAAAGTACAATGCCGTTCCTCCTTATGGAGAAACCAGACGATTTGTAAATAAGATTATGACTGATGTCAACAGACAAAAGACAAATCCTGATCCGGCTGTAGTTAATGCACGAAAAAAATATTACACTCAATCTGTAACAGCTGCAAAACCAAATGCTGTTGTAGGAAAGCCTTCCGTAAAAGTTATGGATGCAAAAGAGCTTAACGTTGAAGTGTTAGAAGAAAAACCTATTGAATTGAAGCTTGAAACTTTAACGGTTGCAATTTAGGTTAACTAATCAAAAATGAAAAAAGAACCGATTTTATGTTCGGTTCTTTTTTTTGTAATAAATTGTTACAAAAATCTGAATTTTATTAAAGAAATCTGTTAAACATTCCGTAAACCTTTATGAAAGGAAAAATGTACACATGGGAATGTCAGCAGGACAAGCGAGATTACTAAGTATTACGGGCAGATTGACCGATAATGAATTGCGCTCTCAAATAATAACCAATTCAAAATTGCGACTGGCAACCAAATCATCAGAAGCAAGTTCTGAGTATATGGATGCTTTGGATTCTCAACAGTTAATGTTTTCAACTTATGATGCCAATGGTGCTAAGACTTCCGAATCATTGACTGCAGGTACAATTTATACTTTCAGCGAATTAAAAAATCAATATTCACTGGTAAATTCTTCAGGACAGATTATGGTAGGCGGTTCTGATATTAAAAAATATGTTGCAGCAAATTCAATGGCAGAATTTTTATACAGTTATGGCATTGAAAAAGTTGATAACCCTAAATTCGAAGAAAAATTAACTGATATTTACGGTTCTTCATTTGAGGAGTTATTTGATGTTGATGCTTATGAGGCAGATACCAGTGTGCCTAATGCATATAAATATACTTGGAATAACACTATTAATGGAATAACAACTTCAGGTATTGGCACTCTTGAAGGTATACTGGCAAAAAACAGTGCTGATATAACAGAAGAAGATGCCGGACAGTTTGCTTCTATTGTTGCGGGGTGGAATACAGCTATAAACGGTAACAACGGAACAGGCGGTCTGGAGGCGATTGTTGGACTTGGCGGAAGTGATGCTTTGACAGGAAGTTTTGGTGCTTATATCAATAAACTTCTGGATTTGCCCGATGTTAAATTTCCTAATAAAGATGATTCACAATTCAAAGATGTTTCTGGTAATACCGAACTGGCACAGAAATTTGATTTGGCATCTAAAAAATGTTATCAAAATGCTCAGGGAGGTTCTGCAGGATGTTATATCCACGTACTTGCTCACTTATTAGACTTGAAACAATCTGACTTAAATGAATCAGGTGATGTTGACAGTTCGTGGGGACAAACTTATACAACTACAACAGGAAACGGAACTATTAATACAAAAGGTGAAATTAACGGTTCTGCGATAAACAGCAGCGGACAAACTCCTGGAATGGCAGAAGTTTCTGAATATATTTGTAATCCTGATAATGAATGTATGGCAGGTTATGATGAAAATGATACTACAAATATTGACTCATCAGAACTTGATAAACTTTTAAGCAACTACAAATTTGTTGATGGTAAAAAGACTTTAAAAACATTTAAAGAAAAAGTTATTGACCTCTATTATGTTGTTGAAAACAGAAGTTCTTTAGGTATTGCATATAATGACTTGCTTCCGTACCTGGATCAATTCCAAACAGATATGGCTACTACTTTGAACTCAAAATTTAATGAGGAAAGATATTTAGCAGCTGTAGATGATTGGAAGAATGCAATGAAAACCTGGCTTAAACAGGTTGAAAAATGCAAAGAAGAATATATCAAGGATATTGAAAATATCCCTGCTCAATATGTGCCGGATGAAAATGATTCTAAATATCAATGGTATAAAAACTTATGGTATAGAATGGGCGGTATTGACGAAACTAAAAGCGATAAAAGCGGTAATTATTTCAAAGAGCTTGATGAAAATCTGATGAACAATGCAGAGTGGCTTCAATTTGCTCTTGAACATGGTATTCTTACTCTTGAACAGGTAACATTCTCAGAAAACGGTTCGGATACTTATCCTAATATTGGAACTTACGATTGGAAATCAATTGTTTATACAAGTGCAAGCGACATTACGTCACAGGAAGACGAAGCTGCAATTGCAAGAGCTGAAGTTAAATACCAGAATGCGATGAGAGAAATCGAAAATGAAGATAAAAAGTTCGATCAGGACTTGAAAAAATTAGATACAGAACACTCCGCATTACAGACAGAATATGAGTCAGTCAAGAGTGTAATTGATAAAAACGTAGAAAGATCATTTAAAGCATTTTCATAAAAATAAAAAGTCCCGATAATTTCGGGACTTTTTATTAAGCGTTATAAGCCTTAAAAAATTCCTGTAATATTTCATGGCCTTTAAGAATTGATTTGTAATCAAGGTATTCATTTTTGGAGTGCATATTGCACACAGTTGCAAGACCAACCAGATACGGTATGAATTTTTCATCATGTGCATTTGTTTCATTTGCATAAATATGTGTTTCCGCACCTGCATGGAAAGATGTTATATCGGGTTCAACTCCAGCCTTTCTTGCAGCAGCCTCAAAAAGTATCGGAATATATTCATCGTCAACTTTTTCAAACGGCGGAAGATGTTCTTCGAACTCAATTACGGCATCTGCTAAATTTTTATGTCTTTCATTAAACTCATCGACAGTCAAAGCCATTTTTAATTTCAATTCTTCTTCTTTTTTACGGCTTGAGCTTCTTATTGAATAACTTACTTCGGCATCAGTATTAATAATATTGGTAACATTAATATCACCTGCTGAAATTCCGCCTAAATTGCAAGAGGTTACAACAGTGCCGTCTTCCTCATAGAAAACTCCCTGCGGCAGATTTGAAATTAAATCAGCAATAAGTTTTGCCGCATTTGCTCTTGTTTTGTCACCGATATCTATTCCCGAATGACCGCCTTTAAAGCTGTGTACTTTGATTTTTGCTAATGTATAGCTTGCGCCGGAAACCTCGCATTGTCCAAGCGTGTCACTGTCAAGTACCAGAATATATTTTGATTGAATATTTTTAAAGTTTGCATGTCTTATACCTGACATTCCGCTTTCTTCGTCACGTGTAAACATACATTCCAAACCGCCGTGTTTAATTTCAGAGTTTGCAATTTCTTTTGCAAAGAGCAGAGCATTTGCAACGCCTGCCTTATCATCAGCGCCGAGAGTTCTTCCTTCGGCGTGAATATTTCCGTCTTTATCAAGGTAAGTTTTAACAGGGCTGTCATCCCCGATAACATCCATATGTGCGGAAAGCAGCAGCGGCTGTTTTGTTTTATCCGTAGCCGGAATACTTATATAAACATTGTTATAATCATCAAATTTGCATTCTATATTGTTTTTATCACAGTATGATTTTATCCATTGTGCAACATTTTCTTCGTGAAGTGATGGCGAAGGTATTTCTGCAAGATTGCAGAACAAATCCACAAGTTCGTGTTCTTTTCTGATGTTTTCTAATGACATAATTCTCTCCTTTACGGGATTATTATATCACTATTTCAATTAATATCAACTATACTCACGCCGTCGCCGCCCTCGCTGTCTTCTCCGGGTCTGTATTTTGCAACATAAGGTGAAGTTGACAGAAAATCTCTTACGGCTGATTTAAGCGCACCTGTTCCGTGACCGTGAATTACTGTTACCATTGCAAGGTTTGCAAGGCTTGCTTTGTCAAGGTAAAACTCCAAACTGTCTAACGCATCTTCTACTTTGTAACCTCTAAGGTCCAGAGTGTTTGACACTGATGTTTTCTTCAATTCAAAACTTTCAAATGAGCTTGGTCTGTAAACATTTTCCTTACGTTCGTATGATTTGTCGTAAGGGGCTAGCTTATCGCTTTTAATTTTTGTTTTAAAGTTGCCCATCTGAACAGTAACATTATCGTTTTTATCGGGAAGCGAGAGTACGATTACAGGTTGGTGTAATTCTTTCAGGATAAGTTTGTCGCCTGATTTAATATTTTCCCAAATTATTTCGTCATAATGCTGCTTTTCATCGTGTTCTGACAGTTTGCTTCTGAACTTTTGTTCTGTTTGTGCAAGTCTTGCATAAGACCGTCTGGCTATTTTTTCTGATTTTTCACGGCGTAATTCATCAAGAATATCTTTAATTTCGGCTTTTACTTCCAGAAGTTCTCTGTCAAATTTATCCTTAATAACTTTTACTGTTTTCTTTTTATCTTTTTTAATGTTAGTAAGGGTTTCTTCGTATTCTTTTTTAAGGCTTTCGGATGTTTCTTTGAGGTTTTCTGCTTCTTCAAGGTTTTGTGCCAGTTTTGCCTGCGTTTCCTGAAGTTTTTCAACAACAAGTATTGACGGATCTTTTGTTGAAACAACAATGTTTTTGGCTTTTTCAACAAGCTCGGTGTCAAGTCCAAGATTTGCAGAAATCGAGATTGCGTTGCTCAACCCCGGAATTCCTATTAATAATTTATATGTGGGTTTTAAAGTTTCTGTATTAAATTCAACGGAAGCGTTTTTAAAGTAAGGGTTTGTATACTCTAGAGCTTTAAGTTCCCCGTAGTGTGTTGTAATTGTAGAAAAAGCCTGTTTGTCCGCCAGTTTTTCCAGTATAACCTGAGCTAAGACAGCTCCCTCTACAGGATCGGTTCCTGCACAGATTTCATCTAAAAGCACAAATGTTTTATCATTGCTCTGATTTAGAATTTCAATAATATTTGTCATATGTGACGAGAATGTTGAAAGGTTCTGTAAAATGCTTTGATCATCACCTATATCGCACAATACTTTTTCAAACGGATAAATTTTGGCGTTAGTGCAGGGGAGGAAAAATCCCGCTTTTGCCATAAGTATAAATAATCCGATTGTTTTCAGGGTTACAGTCTTGCCGCCTGTATTGGAGCCTGTTATAATGACTGATTTATAATCTTTTCCTATCTCAAAGTTGTTTGAAACAACGTTTTCAACGTTACCGACCAGAAGAGGGTGATGCATATTTTCAATGTCAACAAATTTTTCTGTAATAATCTCAGGTTCCACAGCCTGAATTTTAACCGCATATCTTGCTTTTGCAAACTGATAATCAATTGCTGCAAGAACTTTCTCGCTGTGAGAAATCTCTCTCATTTTGGCTTTTACAAAAACCGTTAAATCAACAAGTATTTTTATCAGCTCTGCATGAATTCCTGCTTTTATTTCTCTGATTTTGTTATTCAACGGCACAATCTGTGCAGGCTCAATATAAAATGTTTTGTTTGTCGCAGATACGTCGTGAACTATTCCCGGAACTTTGCTTTTAGATGAAGCCATTACCTGAAAAACAATTCTGTCATCACGTGTTGTGTAAATATTTTCTTGCAGATGTTTAGAAAATTCCGGTGAATTCATAAGCGAGGATACGGTTGTTTTAAGATTTTTTTCATTATCCCTGAGTGCGGAATACAAACCTTTTAAAGTCGGAGTTGCATCCTGTTTTATATTTAAATTTTCATCAAAAGTGGAAAAGATTTTTTCTTCAAGTTCTCTGTCAGAAATCAAAGATTGAGCACCGTTTCTTAAAAATGCTGTTAATTCCAGATTTTCCATGAGAAACTTTTTAACAAGTCTTGAGGTTCTGAGTGTTTTTGCAATATCAATTAATTCTTCTTCAGACAGGTAGCTTGCAGACATACTTTTTTGAATTTGTTCAATATCAGCTACAAATTCAACAGGAATATCAGCGGGCATATCAAGAATATATTTTGCTTCTCTCGTGCATAAAAGTTCCTGTTTTATTTTTTCAATATCATTTAAAGGCATTGCCTTAAGGCATAATTCTTTACTTTGCGGAATTTTTGCAAAGTTTGCGATTTTCTCAAGTATTTTATCAAATTCTAACGATTTTCGGCTTTTGTCAATGATATTCATAATTATATTTAAAGATAAGAATGTCTGAATTACAATGATTTATTAACTTTTTTTGATATTCTTGCACTAAAACTTTTTTAAAGTACAATTTAATTATAAGAAGATTTTATAGTTATAAGAAGGGGATATAAAATGGCTGTAGAAAGACAACACGTTAAAGAACAAGATAAAATACAAAGACGTTCAAACTTTGATCCTGTTGAAAGCAACTTAACAGAAGAACAGGTTAAGCTTGAAGCTTCAAGATGTTTGAACTGTAAAAATCCCAGATGCGTAAAAGGGTGTCCCGTAAATATTCAAATTCCGGAATTTATTCAGGCAATCAAAGAAGGCAACCTTGATAAAGCAGGCGAAATTATTCGTCAAACAAGTATGCTTCCGTCTGTTTGCGGCCGTGTTTGCCCGCAGGAAAGACAATGCGAAGGAAACTGTGTTTTAGGAATTAAAGGTTCTCCTGTCGCTATCGGTGCATTGGAAAGATATGTCGGAGATAATACAAAAGCTGAAATGCCTGAAATTAAACCGTCAGGTAAAAAAGTTGCCGTAGTCGGCTCCGGATGTGCAGGCATGACGGCTGCTTGCGATTTGAGAAAAGAAGGTCACGAAGTTGAAGTTTTTGAAGCGCTTCATGAACTCGGCGGTGTATTGAGATACGGTATTCCTCCTTTCAGACTTCCTAGAACAGTCTTAGACAGAGAAATAGAAAACCTTAAAGCTATGGGCGTTAAATTCCATACAAACGTAATTGTAGGTAAATCAGTTACTTTGAAACAATTAAAAGAAGACGGATTTGATGCAATATTTATTTGTTCGGGTGCAGGACTTCCAAAGATGTTAAATGTTCCGGGCGAAAATTTAAACGGAGTTTTCTCTGCAAACGAATTTTTAACACGTGTAAACTTAATGCACGCAGGTCAGCCTGACAGTCCTACACCTTTGAGAGTCGGTAAAAAAGCTGCAATCTTCGGCGGCGGAAACGTTGCTATGGATGCTGCAAGAACTGCTGTTCGTGTAGGTTTTGAAGAAGTTTATATTATATACAGACGTACGGAAAAAGAACTTCCCGCACGTTTGGAAGAAATCAGACACGCTAAAGAAGAAGGTATTATATTCAAATTCTTATATGCTCCAAAAGAAATTATCGGTGAAGACGGCTATGTTAAAGCTGTTGAGCTTGAAGTTATGGAGCTTGGCGAACCTGATGAATCAGGCAGAAGAAAACCTGTTGCAACCGGAAAAGTTGAAACAATGGAACTTGATACGGTAATCGTTGCATTAGGTACAGGTCCTAACCCTATTATCCAAAAATCAGCAGAAGCGGAAGGTTTGGAAATTATTACAGACAGACGTGGTTATATTACCGTTGACGGAGAAACCAGATGTACTAATATTGACTGTGTTTATGCAGGCGGCGACGTTGCTCCGGTTGGTGAATCAAACGCTATTAACGCAATGGGGGCAGGTAAAAAAGCAGCTAAAGCTATTAATGATATGTTAAAATAAGTATGTTAAATTTGGTTTTGAAAAAAAGTATATGTTCGGCAATTGCACTGTTAATATGTGCATTGCCGGCATTTGCTTTAGAACTTGATACATCGGTTGATGATGAGATAAGAAGAAATTACAATCCGTCAAAGCTGGAGCAGACACTTCCTGCTTTGCCTAAAGTTTCTCCCGCACAGTCTTCTGCTGAACCTGTGCAGTCATCATCGCCGCAATTGCCTCCTAAAACACAGCCTGTTACCCCTGATGCAAAACCTCAGCTTGGTGTAAAAAAGCTTCCAAATGATTACAAGTACGATAAATCAACGGCAATAAGAATTAAAAAAGGTACAAAATTCAGAGTTAAATCAAATTCTGTAATTTCCGATTATTTAAAAGAAGGTGCAAGAGTTTCATTCACAACCGTGAAACCTGTTACGCAAAGGTATGTCACTATTACGGAAGGAACAAAATTTACAGCCGTAGTCCAAAATTCTCATCTGCCTCAATATACGGGAAACGGCGGTCTTATAGTACTTATGGTTGACAGTATTACATTTAGAGGTTCTACAAGAAGCGTTCATGCAAAAATTACCAGAGCAAATTTAAAAAAAGTTTTCTTTAACAACATAAAAGGCAAACGCCAATACTGGAAAGGTGTTGCAAGACAAGTTGATAAAGGTGAAAATTTCTATAAAAAAACAAGAAGAACTTCAAACAAACTTGCTGACAATCCTGTTGGTGTCATAATTTCTCCGATTCCGACAATTACCGGAATGCTTGTTTACGCTGTAAACTTTGTCGGTTCGCCTCTTTTTGCCTTATGGTGCAAGGGCGCAAGAATTTCAATTCCTGCGGGTAGTGAATTTGAAATAAAGCTTCTTGAAGATGTTTATCTTTATTAGGCTGTAATACAATCAGATGATTTATAATTACGGTATTGTTTAAAATTATAATTTAGTTTATAATTTTTGTAATAGTTTAGTAGTAGTAGAAACAACTTATATTAGTGAAGGAGAAAACATGATTAAAAAATTAACTTCACCAAAAGCATTGTTTGCGATGTTTGCAGCTATGCTAATGGGAGTTTCGCCTGTTCTAGCAAGCGAAGCTGATTTGGTTGTTCCGGGTATCAAGGAAGCTAACCCTGATTTCTTTAATTATTTGGTTATCGGGATTGTGATTTCTGTTATCGGTTTGATATTCGGATTTATCGAATTTTTAAAAATTAAAAAATTGGATGTTCACACAGCTATGGCTGAAGTTGGAAACACAATTTTTGAAACTTGTAAAACTTACTTAATCCAACAAGGTAAGTTTTTGCTTGTTTTAGAAGTATTAATCGGTTTATGTATCGCTTTTTACTTCGGATACTTGCAGCATATGCCGTTAAGCAACGTGTTAATTATTCTTGCTTGGTCAGTAATCGGTATTTTGGGTTCTTACGGTGTTGCCTGGTTCGGTATCAGAATGAACACTTTAGCAAACTCAAGAACTGCTTTTGCCGCACTTAAAGGAAATCCTCTAAATATTATGAATATTCCTTTAAAAGCAGGTATGTCTATCGGTGTTTGCCTTGTATCAGTTGAACTTATTATGATGTTAATCATCTTATTGTTTGTTCCGGGCGAAATCGCAGGTGCTTGTTTTATCGGTTTTGCTATCGGTGAATCTTTAGGTGCTTCTGCTCTTCGTGTTGCAGGCGGTATCTTTACAAAGATTGCTGATATCGGTTCTGACTTGATGAAAATTCAATTCGGTATCAAAGAAGATGATCCGAGAAACCCCGGTGTAATCGCAGACTGTACAGGTGATAACGCAGGAGATTCTATCGGACCTACAGCTGACGGTTTTGAAACTTACGGTGTAACCGGTGTTGCTCTTGTTTCATTTATCCTGCTTGCAGTTGCAGGCGCTGATAATCAGGTTCAATTATTAACCTGGATTTTCGTAATGAGATTTTTAATGATTGTTACTTCAGTTGTTGCATACTGGATTAACGGTGTTGTTGATAAATTCTATGCAGCAAAAACAGAAAAATTTGATTTTGAAAAACCGTTAACTAACCTTGTTTGGTTAACATCAATTCTTTCAATTGCAATGACTTTTGTTGTAAGTCACTGGTTATTGGCTGATATGGGCGGTAACTTATGGTTAGTACTTTCAGCTATTATTTCTTGCGGTACTTTAGGTGCTGCATTAATTCCTGAATTTACTAAAATCTTTACTTCTCCAAAAGCAAAACATACTGAAGAAGTTGTAACAGCATCCCGTGAAGGCGGTGCTTCATTGACAATCCTTTCCGGTATTGTTGCGGGTAACTTCTCTGCTTTCTGGATTGGTATGGTAATCGTAATGTTAATGGGTATTGCATACGTTGCATCTATCCATATTCCTGATGCTGTGATGATTTATCCGTCAGTATTTGCTTTCGGTCTTGTAGCATTCGGCTTTTTGGGAATGGGACCTGTTACAATTGCCGTAGACTCTTACGGACCTGTAACAGATAATGCCCAATCTGTTTATGAATTATCTTTAATCGAAGAAATTCCTAACGTAAAAGAAGAAATCGAAAAAGATTACGGTTTCAAACCTGATTTTGATAACGCTAAAAAATACTTAGAAGAAAATGACGGTGCAGGTAACACATTCAAAGCAACATCTAAACCTGTATTAATCGGTACAGCTGTTGTTGGTGCTACTACTATGATTTTCTCATTAATCTTAGTTATCAAATCTACATTGGGCATTGAACCTGAAATGATTTTGAATATGTTAAATCCATATACATTGCTTGGTTTATTATCAGGCGGTGCTGTTATTTACTGGTTCTCAGGTGCTTCTATGCAAGCTGTTACAACAGGTGCATATTCTGCAACTGAATACATTAAAGATAACATCAAACTTGATGATGCAAATTCAAAATCAGCTAACGTGGCAAATTCAAAAGAAGTAGTAAAAATTTGTACACAATACGCACAAAAAGGTATGATAAATATCTTTATCGCATTGTTTGCATTTGCTCTTGCATTTGCCTGCTTGTCAGCACCAAGCTGCATGACATCAGCACCTGTAGCATTCTTCGTAAGCTACTTGATTGCAATTGCCGTATTCGGTTTATTCCAGGCTGTATTTATGGCAAACGCAGGCGGATGTTGGGATAACGCTAAGAAAATCGTAGAAGTGGATTTGCAGGAAAAAGGAACTCCGCTTCACGAAGCAACTGTAGTAGGCGATACTGTTGGTGATCCTTTCAAAGATACATCATCAGTAGCAATGAATCCTATTATTAAATTCACAACATTATTCGGTCTTCTTGCAATGGAAATCGCTATTTCTGAAAGCTTCAGAAATGTTGCTCCGATTGCAGGCTGGATATTCTTAATTATTGCATTGGTGTTCGTCGTTCGTTCATTCTATGCAATGAGAATTCCTGTAAAATCAGAAAAATAGGGAATGAGTATATCTCATAAAAAAGCTGCCTCACTTGAAAAAGTGGGGCAGTTTTGCTATAATTAAAAATAAATTAAAGAATGCAGCTAAGCTGCTTTCCATATAGGTCAAAGAAAGGAGCACTTAATGAGAAGATTTAGCAATGTTGGGGGGGGGGCAACCTTTTAAGCTCCAGTAGTAAGGGTTTTACTTTAGCTGAGGATGCTACGCATGTAGCCAGGTTAGAAGATAATCGTTTTAGTGCGTTTACCTTGGCGGAAGTATTGGTCACTCTCGGCATCATTGGTGTAGTAGCAGCAATGACTATGCCTGTTTTGATACAAAAACATCAAAAAATGGTTCTAAAACAGCAGTTTAAAAAGTCTTATTCTGTTATGCAGCAGGCTTATCAAAAGGTTTATGCAGATTTAGGGTATAATCTTGAATGTTATTACTGGGATAAAAATCCTTATGGAAATAGTGTCTGTACAAAATATAATGATGCAGGTATATGTATAGAAAGTACGCTTGCTGACGGTTCGCCAATACCTGCAGATTACGGCGGAAGATTTGATGAATGCGGCATTTTTATGTCACATCTGGAAAAAAATCTGAATATTTTAAAAAAATGCAACGGTAATGCTTATCCGAATAAATGTATACCGAAATATAAAGGTTTAGACACATATTACAAAGATCAGGATGACAGTTTAACAGACGACTATTTAGCTCAAAAAACAAGAGGGTGTGGCAATTGGAACCAAAAAGCAATTGAAAATAATCGTATAGCGTATGTTTTTAATGACGGTACAATATTACTTTTATATGATAAGGGGCCCAGTTTATTTGCGATTGATGTGAACGGCATGAAAGGTCCCAATAAATGGGGGCATGATTTGTTTGCTTTTGGTACCAGAGGAGGAGGAAATAAAGCCTCATATGTTGCTACAAATCTATCTTGTAACCCTACCGAAGCAGGTGGAATGAGCACGGGAAGTATGCTAATAAACGCTTATAAATAAATGTAAAAGGCTCTGAAAAAAGAGCCTTTTTACATTTATGTTTGTGCTACTATTAAATCATAAATAATAATTAATAGAGGGAAGGAAATGAGTTTAACAGTATACTTAGGGATAGACGTAGGATCAGTAACAACAAAGCTTGCACTTGTTGATGAAAAAGGCAAATATGTAGACAGCTACATGCTTAGAACAGCAGGCAAACCTGTAATTGCAGTACAAAAAGGGTTGAATGAACTTTTTGCGAAAAAGCTTACTGATTACAATGTTATGGGGGTCGGAACTACAGGTTCCGGTCGTAACCTTGCAGGAGCTTTAGTTGGTGCTGATGTTATTAAAAACGAAATTACAGCCCATGCTGTTGCGGCAAGTATTAATGTTCCGGGTGTACAAACCATTCTGGAAATCGGCGGTCAGGACAGTAAAATTATTATTCTTCGTGACGGTATTGTTACTGATTTTGCTATGAATACTGTATGTGCTGCAGGTACAGGAAGTTTCCTTGACCAGCAAGCTAACAGATTAAATGTTCCAATTCAGGATTTTGGCTCTACAGCTTTAAAATCATCCAATCCTGCTCGTATCGCAGGACGATGCGGTGTATTTGCGGAAAGCGACTTAATCCATAAACAGCAGCTGGGATATCCTGTTGAAGATTTATTGTACGGATTATGTCAGGCTCTTGTCAGAAACTATTTATCAAATCTGGCTTTAGGTAAAGAACTCCTTCCTGTGTTTTCATTCCAGGGCGGAGTTGCTACAAATTCCGGTATGGTCAAAGCTTTTGAAGAAGCTCTGGGACATAAAGTTGTAGTTCCTGAAAATCACCAGACAATGGGTGCTATAGGTGCAGCTTTATTAGCAATGGAAAATCATCAGTATACTGATGCTCAAACTAAATTCAAAGGCTGGCAGGTAGGCGAAATGCATTTCCATTCAATAACTTGTGACTGTACAGGATGCTCTAACAACTGTGAAGTTATTACAATTGTCGAAGGCGAGCAGGAAATTCAGCATGTAGAAAAGATTAAAGATATTAAAGGCAATATTATTGCACGCTGGGGCGGAACTTGCGGAAGATGGGATATTTCTTAAAAATTATCTTTGCTTAAAATTTCCGTTAGCCCAGGTATAAAGGCTTTCCATATCATCAAATTCTTTGCGGAATTTCGGGTTGTTATTGAATTCTGCAACATATTTATTATTTTGTGTATATGCATGCCCAACAACTTTATTAGGTTTTGAGAGGCTGTAGCCGTATATAATAGAATTTCCGTCTGTTATGGTCTTTTTAGGAAGCATATCTGCATAGAGTTCGGTTACTCTTTTTGCTGTCTTATTGTCGCTTCCGGTAACTTCTACAGTTCTGGTAAATCCTGTGGGTATTCCTGCTGTTGTTTCCGTAACAAGTGAGCCTTTTAATTGTTTTAGAAGATTGCCTTCTTTATCAAATATTATTTTTTTCTTAAAAGTGCCGCTTCCTTTATCGCCAAAATATTCAACTTTAGTTCTGCCGTTTTTCATTACGGTTATTAATCTTTCTGAAAATTCTTTTGGGCTTGCATCCAGCTCATCTAGAAATGAAAGTATTTTGGGATTAATTTTATCTAATACTTCTTTAGAAGTTTTATCAACAATTTGCGCTAATTCTTCAGCATCTTGTTTTCCTGCGATTAGATTAGTTTCAGCAGGCTTTTTCCCTTTAGTAATATAATATACTGCAAGCAAAGCAGCACCGGCTACAGCTGTACCGATTGCAAGTTTTAAGGTTGTATTTGACTTTTCTTTTATTTCGTCTTTGTAGGCATCTGTCTGCCCGTTAAAATATATTTGATTACCGACAGGAGATATTTTCATAAATAAAAATCCTTTTTGTTTATACATTTTAAAACGGAAAATTTTTATAATTGTTTTTTAGCAAGAAATTTTTACATTCCTTAAAATTCGTGCTATTATCTTAGTATGAGTGATTTAAATGCTGCTATAAATAATATGAAAAAGAAGTATCGTGAGATATTTTTAACCTCGGTTGAAGCCATACAAAAACGTGTTGATGAAATAAAGCCTGATTGTGCAGGTGATATTTTTGACAGCTATCCGAAGGGTTCGGCAGAATATAAGTGGCAGGAAGATGTATTAAAGATGTTTGAGGATGATATTTCACATGAGATTTACAGAAAGTGGAAAGAAATTCTTGCATATCGTGATAACTTTAGCTGTAAAGGATGTGCAACCTGCTGTAATCTGGCTTGCAGTGAATTTTCACCGGAAGAATTAAAAGAAAAAGCTTCAAAAGGAGATAAGTTTGCAACACAATTTTTAAGCATTTTTATACCATACGAAACTCAAAAAGAGGCTGAAAAAGTTTATCCGCAGTATTTAAAACTGCTTGATGAGAATATAAGCGATAAAGTTTATTTTTACCATTGTCCGAAACTAACAGAATGCAAGCATTGTTCTGATTATGAAAACCGTCCTGAAATATGCAGGGTTTTTCCAGATAATCCTTTAAGCATTCTTCCTGAAAGCTGCGGTTTTTATGAATGGAGAAAAGAGGTTGAACCTGTTGCATTAATGCTTCATTCTATGGTAGAAATAATTGATTATTATAAGACAAATATCCCCGTTAAAAAGTAAAAGGAAACATCATGGAAGTACTATCAGGACTTAATCTTGAAGAAATTCAGAAAATAACTGACAAACTGCACGCTTCAAAATTTCGGGCAAGGCAGATACATAACTGGATTTATTTAAAATCAGTAAAAAGTATTGATGATATGACAGATTTGTCGGTAAAATTCCGTGAGGAATTAAAACAGGCTGCATGCGTAACTGATACCAAAATAAAAGTAAAGCAGGTCAGCAGTGACGGAACAATAAAGTATCTTTTGGAATTTCCGGACGGCGAGTGTGTAGAAACTGTTCTTATGCGTTTTGATAACCGTGCTAATTTGACAGCCTGTGTAAGCTCACAGGTAGGATGTGCTGTTAACTGCTCTTTTTGTGCTACGGGAAAACGTGGGTTTATAAGAAATCTTTCTTATAAAGAAATTATCGAACAAGTTTTGACAATTCAACGAGATACAGGTTTGAAAGTTACTAATGTTGTGTTTATGGGACAGGGCGAACCGCTTTTGAACCTTGATAATGTCTTAAAGGCAATGGAAATTTTTAATGAAAATTTCCAAATAGGTGCACGACGTCTGACACTTTCAACATCAGGCATTGTGCCTAAAATCAATGAGCTTGCAAATCTTGATATGCAGTCAACTCTGGCAATCTCACTTCACGCACCTAATCATGAAATAAGAAGTAAAATTATGCAGATTGAAAACAAGTATCCTATGCCTGAATTAAAAAAAGCTTTAAAAAATTACGTTGAAAAAACAGGCAGAAGAATTACTATCGAATATCTTTTGATAAAAGATTTAAACGATACTCTGGAAAGTGCAAAGCAGCTTGTGGATTACCTAAGAGATATTAAGTGCAACATTAACTTAATTCCTTATAATCCTACAGAAAAAAACGACTACCAAAAGCCTTCCAACAATTCCATAATGCGTTTTAAATCTCTTTTGGAACAGTCAGGCAAAAAGGTTACAGTCAGGTTGGAAAGAGGAGCAGACATTGATGCAGCATGCGGTCAGCTAAGAGGAAAGGTTGAGCAGTAATGAAAGCTTTAATTCAAAGAGTAAAAAGAGCATCCGTTACAATAGAAAAAGAGCTGTATTCGAAAATTGATGCAGGAATACTCGTTTTTCTTGGCGTGGCGAAAGACGATGAAAAAGAAAATGCCGAAAAACTTGCACAAAAAGTTGTAAATTTAAGGATTTTTGAAGACGAAAATGATAAAATGAACTTTTCAATAAAAGATACAGGCAAAGAAATTCTTGTAGTTTCGCAATTTACGCTTTGCGGCGACTGCAAAAAAGGAACCCGTCCGTCTTTTGATAATGCTGCACATCCCGATAAGGCTATTGACTTATACGAATATTTCATTAAATGTATAGAAGATAACGGGATAACAGTAAAAACAGGAAAGTTCCGTGCAATGATGGATGTTGAACTTGTAAACGACGGTCCTGTAACCTTCTTTATAGAAAAGTAAATGAAACCTATTGCAAATATTTTTAAATCATGTTATAATGCAGATATTGATATAGAGTTAGAAATCGATTTTTTTATACTGAGGAGAAATTCTTTATTAACCCGGAATTACGTTATTATTTATTTTAATTAAGAGGCTTTTATTATGTATGTAAACAAGTGTATCAAATGTGGTCGTGAGTTTGAAACAAAAAACCCCAAGAGAGTTATTTGTCCGGATTGTTTGTATCCTGATAAAAAAATGATTGTTTCTCCGTCACCTGAAGGCGAAACTCCTAAGGCTGAAACATCTTCACCATCCGAAGAACCTTTAAAAGGATATAGTGCAGGCGGAACAGATGAAACACCACGCTATTACAGTGCAGGGGGAAATCAGGATCAGCAGCAGCGTTATAACAGACCTCAACGTCCTTATAATAATCAAGGCGGTTACAACCGTGATAACAGACAAGGTGGTTATAACAGAAACTACAACAATCAGGGCGGATACAACCGTGACAACAGACAGGGCGGTTATAATAGAAATTATAACAACCAGGGCGGATATAATCGGGATAACAGACAGCAAGGTAATTATAACAGACCTCAACAAGGAGGATATCAAAATCGTCCTCAACAAGGCGGTTACAACAGAAGCGGTTTCCAAAACAGAAGACCGCAAGGCGGTAATTTTAACCGTCAAGGCGGATTTCAGAACAGAAGACCGCAGCAGGGTAACAGAAACAGAGCTCCTAAACAGCTTCTGGTAAGTAAGGAGCAATTAGAACAAATTGAATTGCTTTACAAATTGATGTTACCGCTTCCAAACCCTGATTGCCATGAAGTTATCGGTGAAAAAATCGGTCTGGAACCAAGAAAAGTATTTTTCGGCATTAACCTTGTAAGACAGAAGATGATGCTTCCTAAGCTTCCTTTCCCGAAAAGAAAGCTTGCAATATCTCCTGACCAGTTGTTTGCCATAAAAAATCTTTACGAACCTTTATTACCGCTTCCTCCAATAGGCTGCCATAAAATAATTGCAGCACAATTGAAAATGGATGAATGGAGAGTTCACGTAGGTATAGGCTTAATCCGTTCTCAAATGGGCATGGAACGCTGGAACCAGGACAGACCTGATTTACCTGAAGAATTTAAAAAACAAAAAGCTGAAGAAGCTGCCGCAAAAGCTAAAGAGGCTTCAAAAGAAGTTACGGAAGCAAAAGATGCGGAAGCTCCGGCAGAAGAAGTTAAACCAAAAAGAGGCAGAAAACCAAAGAAGGTTGAAGAAGCTCCGGAAGCATAAAGATGACAAAGTTTGTTTCTGTAGGTAAGATTTTAAATTTTCATGGAATTCAAGGAGAAGCAAAAGTTGGTTTTTCCAAAAACCAGCAAGATTTTTTCTGCTCGTTGAAAAGCGTTTTTGTTAAAGAGAGTAATGATTATAAACCTTTGAAAATTAAGAGTATTCGTTTGCATAAAAACTTTGCTCTTGTAAAATTCGAAGGCATTAATTCAATCAATGAACTTATGGAATACAAAGGCTCTTTTCTTTATGTTGAAGAAGAAACCATTCGTGAAGCTCTGGAAGAAGATGAGTTTTTGATTGATGAACTTGTGGGATTGGAAATTTTCGACCAAAACGGTGTTAAGAAAGGTTTCGTTGTAGGTGTTTCCAATAACGGTGCAAATGATTTGCTTTCAGTCAAAACAAATTCAAAGCAAATAGTGCTTGTTCCTTTTGTAAAAGCTATTGTAACCGACGTGAGCATTAAAGACAAAAAAATTACAATAAATAACATCGAAGGATTACTGGAATGATTTTTGATGTTTTGACTTTGTTTCCTGAAATGATTGAAAATCATTGCAAATACAGTATTCTTAAGCGTGCTGTTGAAAAACAGATTTTATCCGTTAATACTGTTAATCCTCGTGACTTTACTCTGGATAAACACAAAAAAGTCGATGATACTCCGTATGGCGGCGGGGCAGGTATGGTTTTAATGGCACAGCCTTACGTTGATGCTTATGAAAGTGTTGACAAGACAGGTAATTCAATTACAATAATGCTTTCACCTCAGGGTGAACCTTTAAATGATGCTATTGTAAATGAGCTTGCAGAATATGAACAAATTATAATGTTATGCGGACATTATGAGGGGTTTGACGAGAGAATAAGAGATATAATTAAGCCAAAGGAAATTTCTATAGGAGATTTTGTTCTTACAGGCGGAGAACTTCCTGCTTTATGTTTAATAGATGCTGTAAGCCGAAAAATAGAGGGAACTCTTGGAAAAATTCAATCTGCTGATGAGGACAGTTTTTCAAACGGGCTTCTTGAGTATCCTCATTATACTAAACCCAGAGAGTATAGGGGATTAAAAGTTCCTGATGTGCTTTTGAACGGTAATCATAAGGAAATAAATGAATTTAGATATGAAAAAAGTCTTGAACGAACAAAAGCAAAACGTCCTGACCTATATACTAAACATCTTGAAAATATCCAAAAATAGTTTATAATAAAAATAAATAAAGAAAGGAGCGATTATGAAAAGATTTGATTTATTCGGGGGGGGGGCAACCATTTAAGCTCCTATAGCAAGGGTTTCACTTTAGCAGAAGGCACTACGTGCGTAGCCACGTTAGAAGATAATCGTTTAAGTGCGTTTACCCTGGCTGAAGTATTGGTTACTTTAGGCATTATCGGTGTAGTTTCCGCAATGACCGTGCCTTCATTGATGCAGAATTACCAGCGGCAGAGTTATGTAACCCAGCTTCATAAGGTTTACAATGAACTATCTCAAGCAGCGTTAAGATACCAGAATGATAAAAATGCTGTTAATCTGACAGAAGCCGGTTTGAACACACAAGATGCCGTTTATGAGTTTGTTACTGACTATTTTAAAATAGTAAAAACGTGTGATACGTTTGCTGATTGTTTTGCATCTTCAAATGATTATAAGAATTTAAACGGTTCATCAACTAAAGGGTTTGAAGAAACAACAAAAACCTTTATATTAAGCAGCGGGGCTGCGATAAGACCATGGTACACAAAAAACGGTGATAAGCTTATTAATGTAATGGTAGATATAAACGGTAAAAAAGGTCCGAATATCGAAGGGCGTGATATGTTTTTGTTATGTCTTTATAATAACGGACTAATTGATGATGAAGGAACATCTGCCCCTTTGTCAAGGGAAGTTAGAGAAACTAAGTTTACATCAATTTGTCAAACTTCAAGCGCAGGCATAGCAGGCTGTTTCGGTAAAATCTTAAATGATAACTGGCAGATGAATTATTAAAAATACAAGAGGTCAGATTAACCTGACCTCTTTTGCATTTTATTCTTTTAAAAGTTTTTCTGCCAGTTCGGATTCTGTTCGTCCGTTAAGTGTTTTGTTTATTTTTTGTAGTTTTTGCGCAATAAGTTCCATATTATCAGTCCAAATAAAGTTATCTAGAACGTATTTTTCAGCCTTATCAAAGTTACCCTCTATTTGTATTCTGATAATTTCTGCTAACATTTCTTTTGCAATAGGAACTACTTTGTCAATATTTACGTGAATTTTTCCGTCAATAATTTCGTAAGCGCCTCTTTCTGCAAAGTATTTATTTTGCATTACGGTACGAACTCTGTGTGCCTGGCTCATAGTCGGTTTAGATTTAAGAAAATTATCTGCAATAGTAGTTACAATAATTTGTTTACGCTGTTCTTGTGTGTACATACCCAGTTCTGTTAGCAGGTCAACAAAAGCAAGTGCACCCATATCAGCTTTGTTTTCTTCAATAATATTACGATATTTGCCAAGTGTCTCACAAGCCTTTTTAGGACCGAGTGAGTGTGCGTTTTCATGACCTATAGTGAACCAATGGTCTGCTTCATCGAGATAATATTGATGTTGTTCTTTGTCAAGAATTTCATCTAACCTTTCCTGAAGTTTTTTCATATCACTTATAAAGCGGATTTGTCTGTGATAAACATTTCTTCTTCCTCCTCCTATAGTGAGTGAAAGTTTATCATCGTTAGGAAGGTTTTCAGCAAGAGTAATTCCGCCCCTGTATTCGCCTACATCTCCTGTTACGGCAACCAAATCTACATCAACCATTGTTTGTTTCGCATCGCTTTCTGTAGATATATTTTGTTCGTATTCATCTGCAAACGGCATATTTTTAGCAAGTGTCGGAAGATATTCCTTAATTGCCAAAAGTGCATGAGTTCCTTTTTTGTTTACTATTCCTACTCTGCCGCCAAGAAAATCTTTGGGAATAGCTGAAATGCCATGTTTTTCCAATAATGATGATAGTTCTTTGTTTTCAACAATTGTTCCTGTCATTTCATCTTCATAGTTTTCTCTGGTTATTGTGAATTCAAGCGGTGTGTCCTGAAGTGTTGCCCATTTTTTGTCAGCGTAAGCATCAAGCATAGGGTCAGCTGTGCGAAGAGCTTTAGCCTGTAGTTTAAGATATTCGTTAAAATCAGCATTTGTAGAAATCTGTGCTGCTTTGTCAAGCTCGTCAGCCATTTTAGAAAAATCTTCTTTAAATTTATCTATGTAGTCAATCCCTTTTAAGTATTCTCCTTCCCTTTCTACTACTGAGCGCTGGGTAAGAATTTTTTTGACTTCTTCAATTTTTCCTTCATTTATCATTTTGGTTAAAATGCTATGAAATTCTTCTTTAGAAAGGTCTTCGGGGTATACACCTTTTCCGGGTAATTCTTTTATGCCCTTTGCAAGATTAATCTTATTTGACATAGTATCAATTGCATTAATACCCTTTTGCGCATCAAAAAGAATTTTAGTCAGTTCAGCTTGTTTATTTCCTTTTGTAATTTCTCTTTCAAGAAACTCTTTAAATTCAAGGTTTTGATGGCAGTCAATCTGCATATTAATTTTTTCTAAAATATAAGCTGCTTTTACAAGATGTTTAAGTGCCTCTTTGTCGCCGTCTGCAAGTTCCAGATATTCGGGAGCATCAGCTTTCAGCATTTTTTTTGTCATTAAATAATCTTTATGGGTACGTTTTTCAAGTTCTTCCATAGAAAGATTAAATTCAAATTCTCTCATATAATATCTCCTTTACTTTTGAGCTCATTATATCATATTCAGGAAAACATACATTAGACCAAACAGATGAATATTGTTGAAAATGGGCTGATAATTTGTTATAATAAAAATGTAATATATATTAAATACGAAAGGAGCGATTATGAAAAAGTTTAGTAACCTTTGGGGGGGGGGCGTTTTTTAAGCTCCAGTTTCAGTGCTTTTACCCTGGCGGAAGTATTGGTCACTTTAGGTATTATTGGTGTGGTAGCCTCCTTAACACTTCCTACTTTAATCCATAAACATCGAAATAAAGTAATGG
>ENA-UONZ01001217-UONZ01001217.1-human-gut-metagenome-genome-assembly--contig:-C93old-NODE-1217-length-31166-cov-11.407123_pt1 | contig 31166 bp, 28 predicted proteins | sample MGYA00242468_ERZ724015 | MGnify/ENA metagenome assembly ERZ724015
CCCTTATTTTAAGGCTATTCCGGTCGTTTCCTTTATCTTACTCTATTGGCACCGCATAGGTGGAAAACCGCACATCGTAGGAGGTGTCAAATTTATCGATAGCCTTGATAAGGCCGATGCTTCCAATCTGAAAAAGATCCTCCGTCTCACATCCTCTGCCGGCAAACCTCCGCACAATGCTCCAGACCAGCCCCATATTCTCTTCTACCAGCCGATCTCTGGCTGCTTTATCCCCACCGTGAGCCAGCATAATCAGACGGATGGTTCCGTCTGCCTTTCCTGTCCCCTCCATATCCTCACCTGCCGACTGTCTTTTTTAATGTTACAGTGGTTCCCTTGCCAGGCTCCGATTCCACCTTCACCTCATCCATAAAAGCCTCCATAAAGGAAAAGCCCATGCCGGAGCGTTCTCCTGAAAGGTCTGTAGTGTACATGGGCTCCATGGCCTTCTCTATGTCCGGAATTCCCACTCCCAAATCCCGCACGATGACGGTAGCTTCCTGTCCGGCAATCCCTGTTTCTATGTAGATCGTTCCTTCTCCTCCCTGGTACCCGTGTATTACTGCATTGGTGACAGCCTCGGAAACAGCCGTCTTTATATCGTCCATCTCCTCCACGGTCGGATCCAGACGGCTTAAAAACACTGCCACTGCCACCCTGGCAAACTCCTCGTTTTCCGAACGGCTCTCAATCTCCATTTTCATCCACTCAGGCTCTCTCCTCTTTTCTTCCATTACTTTCTGCATGGCTCTCTCCTTTCCGGGCGCCCTTCCATGGCTGCCTCCTTCGTATCATATCCCTTCACAATCCCCGCAATTCCTCCTATGGCGAGAATTCTCTTTACCTGCCTTCCGGCTCCATAGTAGGCCACCGTCCCGGCGCTCCCCTTCATCTGCTTGTAGCGTCCCAGAAGCACCCCGATTCCGGAGCTGTCCATAAACTCCGTCCTGGTAAAATCAAAAACCAGCCGCGTAATATAATTTTCTGCCAGCAGCAGATCCGTCTCGTTTTTCAAAATTGTGCAGTTATGGTGATCGATCTCCCTTGGCAGATGGATCACCAGCGTCTGCCCTGCTGCCTCGTATGTAAAAGCCTGTCCCACCTTGTTCTCCCCTTTCTGTTTTCTTTCCTGTTCTGACGTATCTCTCTTCATATCTCTCTTCATATCTCTCTTCGTTTCCCGCCCGGCCGATTGACCCATCATTGACGCATCAGCAGCCTCCCTCCCGGATCCAGTATGCCCTTTTTTCCTTCATTTATTCACCAGGATCTCAGAAATCTCTCCTGCTTTTGCGCCGCAGTGCGATCCTCGCGGAGCTTTTTTATATAACAGGGAACAAAGGTTCCTGTTATATAAAAAAAGACACTGCAAAAGAAACAGTTTCTCTTACAGTGTCTTAATTTCCGATTATCTGTGGGTATCTGCCCCTCTCCCAGGAGACAGTCCAGACTATTCAGCCGCTTATTCAGCCGCTGTCTGTGCTTCGCTTTCCCCGGCAGCCTGGGTCTCCCCTGCCGCCGGCTGCTGCCCTGCGGCAGACTGAACATACGGCGCCAGCTCTGTCAGCTGGTTTCTGGCTTTTTCTGCGTACTCAGAATCTCCGTACTGGGTGCTCACCTGGGTGAAAAGCTCTACTGCCTTTGCAAAATCCTGCTTGGAACGGTAAATCATTCCCATGTTGAACAGCACGTTCGGATTGTCCGGCCGGATAGTCAGACAGGTGTTGTAATAGTTCAGCGCATCGTCCATCCTTCCGGCTGACCACATGGTGTAGGCCAGATCCTCCAGGGTCTGATAGCCGTTGGTCTCAATGTCCTGCTTGATTCCATTGGCGATAGCCAGCACCTCCTCGTCCGTAAAGATAGACGGGTTAAAGCCCGGATACAGGGTGACGGCTCCCGTCAGGTCATTGCTCCGGTAGGCCTGAAGCATCTTTACGAGAATCGCATACTGATTTACCTGGCTGTCGTTGCTGTTTAAGGCCTCATCCAGCTTCTGCTCTGCTGTCTCCTTGTCGCTCTGCGCCTGGGCCATCTGGCCGTTTAAGCTGTCGATCTCCTCATTGCGCTGGTTCAGCTTCTCCTCATAGCGCAGGATTTCCTGATTGTGCTCATTGTTCAGAGCCTTAATCCTGGTAGGCATGACGAGGAAAAAGATAACCATGGAACCCAGGGCAAGGCCGGCCACAATATTCAGAATCGACTGCCAGCCCGTATTTTCCTTGTAGGACGGCGGGATAATTACATCGTCATCCTGCATCTTTTTGTGGGAAAATGCATTTTTCAGCTTTCTGCGCTCCACATCCGCCCTTCCCGTCCTGGCCTTCACAATGGACATGTACCAGGAGGCCTTAGGGTTGTTTTTGTCAATCTTTAAAACCCTCATCAGGGATTTTCCCGCTTTTGTGTACGTTCCTCTGCTCATGTAGAGCACCGCCAGGAGCAGATGAGCTTTTATAAAGTTCGGATTGACCTCCACCACCTTTGTGAGCTGCAGCACAGCCAGATCGTCGTCTCCGGCCTGCGCCTGAAGAAGAGCCTGGTTATACCGTTTTACATTCTGGCTCACCACATCCAGGCGCTCCGGCTTTCTCTGAATCTGATCCAGATAATAGTCGGCCCTGTTGTCCTGCTCCTTGAAATTCATGCTGATGACCCACTGCACCAGAGCGTCTGATACCTCGCCCATCTCATAGTAAATGAGTCCCAGAAGATTCCTGGCATCAATATGGTACTTATTTAACATCAGACATTTTTTTAAGGCCTCTGCGGCCCCCGTAAGGTCACGTATTTTGGCCCGCTCCAGCCCCACATTGTAAAAACCGTTGGCAGCCAGGCGGATTTTCTTTAACTGATCCATGCTTCTTACCGCTCTTTCACCTGTTTAAGTACTTCCATCACAATATCTGACATATCTGTCAGATCGCTCTTTACAATCGCCTCCCCGATGTCCTCCACCTCAAGGCTCGGCTGAAAGCGGCTGATTTCCTCATCGAAATCAATCATGGTCTCTCTATCTTTCGCCATAATGGTTCCTCCTTATCACATCTTTCATTTCCCCGATCAGATACAGGGAGCCGGCACAGAATACGGTGTCCTCCTCCCCCTTCTCATCAAGGGCTGTCAAAAGCGCCTCTTCTGCAGACGGCCTGACAAACAGCCTGGGCCCATGGCCGCCGGCCTTTGCCATGGCTTCCCTGGAAGCCTCCTCCAGCCTGTGGATGTCAAGTCCGCGTCCATAGGCGATCTGAGTCAGAATCAGCACATCCGGGGCAAACTCCCTCAGGAGTATCTCGGCCATCTCCCTGTACTCCTTGTCAGACGAGACGGCAAAAAGAAGAATTTTCCTCTTTCCGGAAAGCGACGCAGCCGCACGGGCAAAGGCGCGGATTCCTCCCTCATTGTGAGCTCCGTCCAGATATACCCCGGGCATAATCTCCTCCATCCGTCCGGGCCACACGGTTTTCTGAAGCCCCTCGCGGACAGCCCTTTCGGGAATGCCGAGAATTTCTGCCGCCTGCACTGCCAGCATTGCGTTGACCGCCTGGTACTGGGCGGCGAAGGGAATTTCCAGGGGCTCCTCTCCGTTTTTCCTGATAAACAGATGCCCGTCTTTTAAGACAGACTCAGAAAAGCTGTCTGTGCCCACGGCCCTAGCCGGGCTTTTCAGCTCCCTTGCCCTGTCCCGGATCACCGCCGCTGCCGCAGGATCGGTACTGTCGTAGACAACCGGCACGCCAGGCTTTATAATTCCTGCCTTCTCCCCTGCGATCAGCTCCACCGTATTCCCCAGATATTCCATGTGGTCAAGGCTTATGGAGGTGATCACGCAGAGAGTGGGCCTGTCCACCGCATTCGTAGCATCCAGGCGCCCTCCAAGGCCTGTTTCCACCACAGCCGTAAATCCTTTCCTGCTCTGCATCATAGCCGCAAACATCAGGAACAGGAATTCAAAATAGGTGGGATGGGTAAGCCCCAGACTCTGAAGCCTGCAGAGACCTTCCCTCACCCTGTAAAAGGCCTGCAGAAACTCCTTCTCCCCTGCCTGCTCCCCGTCAAAGCAGAACCGTTCTCTGACACTGACCAGGTGGGGCGAGGTGAATACCGCCGTATGCTCTCCCGCCTCTCTCAGGATGGAGGAGAGGAAGGCGCAGACTGAGCCCTTTCCGTTTGTCCCGGCCACATGGATCAGCCGGATTTTGTCGAGAGAAAGCCCCATAGCTTTCATCATAGCGCGTATATCATCAAGGCTGTGCTTTTCTCTGGAGAATTTCGGGATCCCGTCCAGATACTGCTCTGCCTCTCTGCAGGCATCCGGGCTGTACTCCTCTCCCCTGCCTGCGCCTGTCTTATTGTTCTCTGTCATCTTATCATCATTTTTCATTTTGTCCGATTCTGTCCTCCTTTGGCCAGGCAAGGCCATGCTGAAACAGAATGCGCCGGAAGCGGACCGTACAGAAAGCCGTCTCCTGCGATTTTACTCTTTTGTCCATCTCTCTATTATAATATAAGCCTGTCATTATGCAAGGAGTTTATTTCGGTAAATTTTCCTGTTTCTCGACAGGAGGGCAGGAAATAATCCCGCAAACCCTTTTTTCTGTCTGCGCCTGGCCGTCCTGGCGGCAAATGTTTTCCTGCCCCGGCCCATTCCTGCCAGTCTCTTTTTTCTCTGCTGCAAGGCAGACAGGGCGCCTGCATCCATCTGCAGGCGCCCTGTTCTTTTTTGGAGCAGCTCCTTCTTTCTTCTATTGCTATCTGTCTTTAAATATGTCTGCCACAGCCTGCACAATTTTCACAAACACATTCCAGATCCGCTGCAGGGGACCCTCCTCCTTCTGGGAAGCAGCCTCCAGATCCGCTGTGTCATCCCCCAGGGCTTCCTCATCGATCTCGTCCGTCCTCAGCACAATCTGGATACTGTGAGGCGACGGGTTCTTTCCGGATGTGAAGGATACCAGAGGCGCCTCCGGATCCATGTTGAGAAAATTATTTTCCTCCTCATATTTGTCGAGCTGTTCGTCCAGCGTGTTCTTCATATTTCGGCTGGCCGACCTGACGTTTTTCAGATTTTCGATTGCCGTCAGGCTGTTTCCCAGGAGGCTCTGCATCCCAGAGAGCGTCTGCCTTGTGCCGTTGTCCAGAGAATCTCCCGCTGCCGTCAGCGTGTCATTGACAATCCTGAGAACCCTCTCCGTACTCCCCATGGTTCTGGACAGCCGGTTCAGAAACTCCTCTGTGGCTCCCAGGGCGTCAAGCATGGAGGGAACATAGCTGTCCACGGTATCGATGAGCACTCTCGAATCATCCAGAAGGTTCACCAGCTGATCCGTGCAGCTTCTCAGCTCATTGACCGTTTTTGCGGTATCCTCTCCTGCCTCTCCCACCAGACTGCACAGACCGCCTATCCTTTGCATCAGGGCCCCGGCCTTCGCGATTGTCTCGTCTGAACTTCCCAGAATCTCCTTTATCTTCTGCAAAAGAGCAGCCACATCGGCGCTGTAGGCAGTTCCAGGAAGTGTCTCCAGGTCTGCCTCCACCTCGTCTGCGTACTCCGAAAGTTCGTCCTGCCACTCCTCAAAGCTCGCGTCATTATCGCCTCCGGACCCGGGTTCTCCCGACGGTCCGGTCTTTTCCTCCTCAAAGAGAACCCCATCCTCTTCCAGGGAAAACGCCTGAACTTCCCTCTCATTTGAAGCCGCATTTCCCGGCGTAGCCTTTCCCGGCACATCGCCCTTATGGCCTGTATTGCCCTCTTCTGTTTCATCGTCCCTTTGGCCGCCGCTTTCCCTGTCATACCGGAAGGAATCTGCATGCTCAAGGGCCTCCTCAAGTTCCTCCCAGTCATCAGCGGCAGCTTCCCGGCTGGCGCCTGCCCCGGCACTCATCTGGGCAAGGATTGTCAAAAGTTCCTCAATCTGGGCGGATTTTCTGGCTATCTCCCCTGCAATCTGCCTCTGCTCCTCCTGGGTGATCCCTGCCCCAATCTGCTCTGACGCGGTTTCCAGGGAATTTCTGAGGGACTTCAGCCGGTCGTAGAGATCGTCCAGCTCATCCTGCATATCCCCCATTGTATTGTAAATGGAGCGGACGTTGTCATTGATGTCCGTCACGGCATTCTGCGCTGTTTCCAGATAGGGAATCAGGCTGGTAGTCTGCTCGGTGAGGGATGCCAGATCATTCAGCGCCTGGACGGACCCCTCTTCCAGGGCTTTCCGGCTGGCGGAGAGCACCTTGCGTCCCTGCTCCAGACTGCCCATTCCGCCCTGCAGCTCCTTCACGCCGCTCTCCATCGCCTCAAAGGCGCCTAACAGCTCATCGAAGCTCTCATACAGCTCATCCCCGCTTTCCCGCCATGTATCCTTGGCCTCCTTCAGATCGGCGATATGGTCAAAGGCATCGGCCGTCCCCGGCACCATCATCATGACAATTCCCGCGCTCTCAAAGCTGTCCGTGCCGAGCCTTACCGTGTAGTCCCCCTCCTCTCCCGGCAGGGCCAGAAACACAGCTGCGGAAGAATTTCCCACAGACTGAAGCTGGGCGCCGGGAGCGTCGACGCTGTAGCATTTCGACAGGTCGGCCGGAACGGCAACCATCAGCATCAGGTTATTTCTGAAGTAGGCCGCAGCCTTCTTGTTGGGCGTGGCCTTCACATGAATCTCCACCAGACCGGACGCTCCGTTCAGCGTTTTCGGTTCCGCCTCCAGGCCATTCAGTTTATAGGATACGTCAAATTTCCACGGAAGCTCCATCTGCCCCTCCGGCAGGGTGCACTGGTAATAGAACCTCTGATTCCTGTCGGGAAAGGTCCACGTTACACTGCCGTCTTTTAGAACCGGCTGGGCGCCGTCCGTCATGTTGATTACCTTTTCGTATGTACCATAGTCTGTATAATCCGTCACTCCGTTTGTGGTGCAGCCCTTGACTACGTTCATCTGCGTCTCTTTTCCATAGTAGTCCAGGTTCACATACATGGTTTCGTCCACCTGTACCCGAGGAGCAGCTCCGTAAGCTGAAAAGGGTATAGCTGTCACAAGCATGACGGCCGCCATGCACGACGCGAGCAGGCGTTTTCCTGCACGGGAGCTGCCCTTAAAAAGCAGCCGGATTCTGAATCTTGTGAATCTATTTTTCATGGCTGAAAGGCCTCCTTCTCTGTTTCCTGCATTTTTCTTCCTGGCCGCTTTCTTCCGTCTCTGCCTCTCTCCCTTTCCTTCTTCTCAGAAGTCTTCGGAGTCTGTCAAACTCATTATCCATTAAGATGTCATCGAACAGGACCAGAAACGCCGGCATCAGCGTCAGCACCAGAAGCATGCTGAGGACTGCTCCCCTTCCGATCAGATGGCCCAGATCCCCGATGGCCGCCACAGTGGAAATGAAATGTACCGTATAGCCCACAATCGTCAGGATGGAGCCGGAGGTGAGGACAGCCGGAATACTGCGGTTCAAAGCCATTATGGCCGCCTGTTTCTTGTCGGCCTCCTTCCTGCAGTCCAGATAGTTGCTGGTAGTGAGAATCGCGTAGTCCACCGTCGCCCCCAGCTGGATGCAGCTCACGATAATATATCCCATGAATATCATGGTGTCCCCTGCGATATAGGGGACAGCCATATTAATGAAAATGGCGATCTCAATGGGTATCATGATAATCACCGGTATAATCAGTGATTTAAAGCTGAACATTACCACCAGAAACACGCCGATCAGCGACAGTACATTGACTCTGTCATAGTCCTTTGTGATGGTAGCTTCAATATCCTGGGTGGACGGCGTCGTGCCCACCAGGTAGGAGTCCTTCGGATAATACTTCTTCATAATAGCCTGGATCTCGTCGGAGCATCGATATGCCAGCTCACTCTCCCCCTTTGTTCTCACATAGATCAGGATTCTCGAATACCCGTTTTTGTGGAGCAGCTCTGTCATGGAGCGGGGCAGAAATTCCTCCGGCACCCCGGCCGGCAGAGTCCCCGCCATGGAAGTCACGGACTTGGTGTAGGGAAGTGCTTCCACCTCGTCTGAAAACGCCTTTTCCGTCACCAGGGAGGAATCTGGAACCAGGGCAATCATCATATTGCTGCGGCCGAATTTTCCATTGATAAGCTGCTCATCCTCATAGACCTTCGTCCCCTCGCTGTTGCCCACTGCCTCGTTTCCAAAGAGGAAGGAGTTCATGCCCTGAGCCGTGTAGGCCGGGACTGTGACAATGGCCACAAAGATAAGAACGCCCTTTCTCATGCTGTAAATTCTCCGGCTCAGGCGGTCAAATTCCGGCAGGAACGGACGATGGGCCGTCCTCTCTATGAGAACCGTTGTCCTCAGAATCATGGCGGGCATGAAGAGCACCACCGTCAGAAGGCTTAAGACAATTCCCTTGGCCAGTACAATTCCCATGTCAAAACCGATGCTGAATTTCATAAAGGTCAGCACAATGAATCCCACAATCGTCGTCAGGCTGCTGGCAAAGATGGATCGGAGGGCCTCGTCGATGGCATTTCTGAGGGCCTCTGTCTGAGAAAGCCCCTTCTTCTTCTCCCTGGTGAAGGCATGGATCAGAAAGATGGAATAGTCCATGGAAACAGCCAGCTGCAGAACTGCCGACACGCTGTCCGTCAGAAAAGAAACCTCCCCCAGAAAAATATTCGTCCCCTTATTGATGACAATGGCAACCCCCATGATGGTGAGATAGAGCACAGGCTCAAACCAGGAATTGGTGGTTATGCACAGGATCACGAAGATCATGATCACTCCCAGCGTCAGGATCATGGCCATCTCTCTCGTTACATTCTCCTCCAGGGACTTGTTCTGAACAGCCATTCCGGTGAAGTATCCCTTGTCCCCCAGGATTTTCTCCATCTCATCGATGGCCCTGGACGTCCTCTTGTCCGTATCCCCCTCCACGAAGGTCACGTCCATGACGGCAGAGCCGTCCTTGTAGTAGTCGGCAATGTCGTCTCCGTCGATAAAACTGTCCGCTGAAAATACATCGGTTTCCGTATCCAGCCACAGAATCTGGTCCACACCGTCCACTGCCTCCAGCTGATCCTTGTACTGCTTCGCCTGGTAGAGGGTAACCCCGTCAATCATGATCCGCGCCGTGCCGGGATAACCAAATTTCTCCTCCATCAGATCCAGTCCCTGCTTGGACTGTACCGTGTCGGGCAGATACTCTGTCAGGTCATAGTTTACCTCCACAAAGGGAGCTGCCACCGCTGATATGAGGACAGCGATCAGAAACAGCTTTTCAATAATCCGGTTCTTTTCAATAATAAAGTCAGGAAGGCGGAATTTTTTTCTCTCTCCTTCCAGCTCCCCTGCAGGCTTCAAACCTTTTATTTTTATTGCTCGTATGAATCTCCGTATCATAGTCAGAATCTCCTGCCTTGTCATAGTTCGCTGTCTCTATTATGCCCGCCGCTGTCTTCCATCCGTTTCAGAATGAACCGCGTATCAGCAGCAGGCCCCGTCTACCTCATGAAAATGACCATATAGTAATCGCGCCCGCCGTCCTCCCTGTGGGCAATGCCCATCTCGCTGTAGTAATCGGGTCTGTCCTTCCTCTTTTTGGCATCCTCCTGCAGGTCGAGGATCTTTTCCTCCGCCTCGTCCGCCCCGTCTGCATTCCGGATGTATACTTCCATGGAGCGGCGGCCGCTGTTGTATCCGATCGCCTTCAGATAGTCAGAAAGCTCACCCTCACCGGGAATGTTCCCGTTTCCATAGCCCTTGTCTCTGGCGGCCTCCAGGCGGTGCTCTGCGATTTCTGTGAGCTTTCCGCTGATAACGTAACTGGCATCCTTATCGTAATTGCGTTTTTCATCCTCGTAATAGTCCTCATCCTCGTCGCCGTCGAAGCTGTCCAGCTTCATCTCATTTAAGTTTGACGCCAGATTCTGGCAGGCCTCGTCATAAAAGCCGATCTCAAAGCTTCCGCCGCCTGAATTCTTCGTCTTTCTGGCGCTCTCCACTCTCCCGCTGTCTGCAAAGGCATAGACTGTCTCTCCCTGGGTCATATGGCCGGTCTGCATTGCACCGCTCTCCCTGAAATAGTAGCTGGCGCCGTCAATGGTTCTCCATCCCACAGCCATAGCCCCCGAGGGGTCCAGATAATACCAGTATCCCTCTGTATTCAGCCACCCTGTTTTCATCAGGCCGTCCTCGCCAAACCAGTACCACTTTCCGTCAATCAGCTGCCACCCGGGAGAAACACTCTGTCCCTGCTGGTTCACGTACCGTACCCCCGACGCGTCTGATATCCAGCTGTAGCCTTCCGCCGCCAGAGCCGTGCCGGCACCTAAGACCGCCAGAGCCGACACTGCCGCAGTGAACCAGACTGAACCCCATCTGAACTTCCTGTATGTTTCTGCCCCTGTTTTTCTCTTCCTTTTGCCCCTTTTCATAGGCCGCCTCCTCACTTTCGCCGTGCTGTTAAAGTCTCTCCTCCCCTGGCACTCCAGTGGGTGGAGGTAATTTCAACACAGTATATGTTATCTGACATTATTCTATTAATTGACATGTGTTGATTTATGAGCTATAATAAATTATACTCACATCGGTAATTTTTGACAATAGTCAGTTTTTAACACTAAGATTATTAATATACATTTTTTATTCTTATGTCTATTAATAAATTTTATTTCCTGATTTTTCTAATAAAAGGCAATGCAGAATCCCGCAGGAGACGTCCGGGCCGTACGCCGGTGTCAGACGCGAAGAGCAGACGGCAGGCGGCTGTCCAGGATGATAGATAAGGCAAGACTAACGGAGCGGACAGGGAGGAACTGCAGAGTCGGGCAGAATCAAAAAATAAAAAAGGAGCGTTTGCCATGAAGGAAGAAAATCTTGATCGCAGAATACGGAAAACGAGAAAGGTGATTCGGGAGTGTCTCACCGAACTTCTGAAGGAAAAGCGGATTCAGGATATCACAGTCCGCGAGATTGCGGAGAAGGCAGACATTAACAGGGGAACCTTTTACCTCCATTATAAGGATATCTTTGATCTGATGGAACAGATTGAAAACGAACTGCTGGAGGAGTTAGAGGAGGTTTTAAGGCGGTACCGTGCTTCTGACCTTCTGACCAATCCGGCCGTGGTTTTCACGGAGGTTTTTCATCTTGTAAAGGAAAACAGCGGCATGGTCAGTATTCTCATCGGTGAAAATGGCGATATTAATTTTGTAAACCGGCTTAAGGATATTGTGCGCGAGAAATGTCTGAGGGACTGGATGGAGCTGTTCCGTCCGGAAGTTGCTAAGGAAGAGGGCGTCTGCCAGGGCAGCTCTGCCTTTGAGGCCTACTATGCCTTCACTGTCACCGGCTGTATCGGGCTCGTTCAGTACTGGCTGGATTCCGGGCTCAAAGAATCCCCGGAGGAGCTGGCCTCACTGACAGAGCAGATTATCCTGAAAGGGATCCGGATGTTTGAAAAGGAGCCTGACGCCTAATAGACGCCGGCTCCTCTTCCTGTGAGGGCCGCATCTGCAGCCGGGCTTCGCCTTTTTCTGCCAGCCCTATGGATCTTCTTTTATATCTGCCTCTTTTATATCTGCTTCCGTTATTGCTGCGTCTCTGCTCTCTGGCTCCTCTTCCTCCACGAATCGGGCCAGCATATCAATAAATTCCCGGTTATTCGGTTTTTCCTTCAGCTCTCTGCCTGCAACTAGGTTCAGCAGTTCTCTGTCTCCATATTTCCATATAACCTCTATCACAGTCCTTATATCTCTTTCCACACATTTGACTGTCGTATTATTTTCCAGGGCCACCTCAAGATAAACGCCCTTCGTGATATAGAGCAGCAGCCTTCTGTCTTTTATACTTTTTGTCACCGCAGCTACGGTAAAATGAAATCCTATATAAGATCCGTTAGCCCCAAGCCGTCTGATAAGATGTTCTACTTTTTTTGCTGTTTTCATCACCATTCTCCCTATTTCTTTATTCCACAGCAAAATATACCCTGATAACGTATGGGAACACAAGAAAATAGCTTCTACATTTTCCGACAGGCAGCGTCGGATTTTGTAGAACAAATCTGCTTGACATGTCTGTAATCTTTGATTTTAAGAAATGGACTTCTGAATTTTCAAAATATGATCCAAATTTGGCTAATATAATTATACTGGATTTCCCGCAAAAATCAATCCTGTTTTTTCATCCCTCCTGTTCTTTTTTCATTCATCCCTGCACAGCAGCAGACAGCCTTCCGCCGGAAGGCTGTCTGTCTCTTCTGACCGGGCTTTGGCATGCCTCTCCCTACTTTGCAAGCTGGGAAAGACGCTCCTTCACCTGTTCCATCATCTGTGTGTACTTCTCGAGCTTCGCTCTCTCCTCGGCTATCTTTGCCTCAGGCGCGCGGCTGACAAATTTTTCATTGTTCAGCATTCCGTTTACACGGGCAAGCTCCTTCGTAAGTCTCTCTTCCTCCTTTGTGAGCCTCTCGATCTCCTTTTCAATGTCTACCAGCTCCGCAAAGGGCATATAAATTGCAGCGTTGGGGATGACTGCTGAAACTGCATCGTCTGCAATTCCTTCTTTATCCTTCTGAAGATATACTTCGCTTGCATATCCCAGGGTTGCAAAGAATACCTTGCTGTGTTCAAAAATTCCAAGAAGGGCCTCGTCGTTGGAAACCACATAGACCTTTGCCTTCTTGCTCGGCGGCACATTCATGGATGTGCGGACATTTCGGATGGCGCGCACAGCCTCCTTGATGGTCTCCACTGCATGCTCCTCCTCGGCGAAGCTCCACTCCTCCTTAAATACCGGCCAGGAGGAAATCATAATGGAAGGCTCCTCGTCCTGAAGATTGCAGAAGATCTCCTCTGTAATAAACGGCATATAGGGGTGCAGAAGCTTTAAGGACTGGATGAGAACCGTCTTTAAGGTCCAGATGGCCGCTGCCTTCGTGGTGTCCTCGTCACTGTAAAGGCGGGGCTTCACCATCTCAATATACCAGTCGCAGAACTCCTCCCAGATAAAGTCGTAAACCTTCTGGAGGGCAATTCCCAGCTCATATTTGTCCATATTTTCGGTAACATCCTTTGCCAGGGTGTTTACCTTGGAGAGAATCCAGCGGTCTGCCATGGTCAGCTCAGACAGGGATGCCAGAGCTTTCGGCGCCTTCTCAATGTTCATCATAATAAAGCGGGAGGCATTCCATACCTTGTTTGCGAAGTTCCTGCTGGCCTCCACTCTCTCCCAGTAGAAGCGCATGTCATTTCCCGGAGCATTTCCTGTCATCAGGGTCATCCTGAGGGCGTCTGCACCGTACTTGTCAATGACCTCCAGCGGATCGATTCCGTTTCCCAAGGACTTGCTCATCTTGCGGCCCTGGGAGTCTCTTACAAGGCCGTGGATCAGAACGGTGTGGAACGGCTCCTTTCCTGTCTGCTCAAGGCCTGAGAATACCATACGGATAACCCAGAAGAAAATAATATCATAGCCTGTCACCAGCACATCCGTCGGGTAGAAGTATTCGTACTCCGGCGTGGACTCAGGCCAGCCCAGTGTGGAGAACGGCCAGAGGGCGGAGGAGAACCAGGTGTCCAGCGTATCCTCGTCCTGGGTCAGATGGGTGCAGCCGCATTTCGGACACTTCTCCGGCATCTTTTTGGCTACCGTCATCTCACCGCACTCGTCACAGTAGTATGCAGGAATCCTGTGTCCCCACCAGAGCTGTCTGGAGATACACCAGTCGCGGATTCCCTCCAGCCAGTGGAGATACGTCTTTCCGAAGCTCTCCGGAACGAATTTCAGTCTGCCGGATTTCAGCGCCTCCACAGCCGGCTTTGCCATCTCGTCCATCTTCACAAACCACTGGGGCTTTACCATAGGCTCCACCGTTGTCTTGCAGCGGTCGTGGGTGCCTACGTTGTGGGAATGGGGAACGGTCTTCACCAGCAGCCCCTGTTCTTTTAAATCCTCCACCATGGCCTTTCTGGCCTCATAGCGATCCATGCCGAAATATTTTCCGGGCACATTAATGGTGGCATCGTCGTTCATAATGCAGATCTCCGGCAGGTTGTGGCGCTTTCCAACCTCGAAGTCGTTGGGGTCGTGGGCCGGGGTGATCTTCACGCAGCCGGTTCCGAATTCCTTGTCTACATATTCATCGGCAATTACAGGAATCTCCCTGTCTGTCAGCGGGAGCTTCAGCATCTTTCCGATCAGATCTTTGTAGCGCTCGTCCTCCGGGTTTACGGCAACGGCCGTATCTCCAAGCAGGGTCTCCGGACGAGTGGTGGCAATCTCCACAAAGCGGCCTTCCTCCCCCACAATCGGGTAGTTGATATGCCAGAAGAAGCCGTCCTGCTCCTCATGCTCCACCTCTGCGTCGGAGATTGAGGTCTGACATACCGGACACCAGTTGATAATGCGGGAGCCCTTGTAAATATATCCTTTTTCGTAGAGCTTTGTGAATACCTCCAGAACTGCGTCGGAGCAGCCCTCGTCCATGGTAAACCGCTCTCTGTCCCAGTCTGCGGAGGAGCCTAACTTGTGGAGCTGCTTTACGATGCGGTTTCCATACTCCTCCTTCCACTCCCAGGCCTTTTCGAGGAATCCCTCGCGGCCCAGATCATGCTTGTCAATCCCCTCGCTCTTCAGCTTGTCGATTACCTTCACCTCTGTGGCAATGGCCGCATGATCGGTTCCCGGCTGCCAGAGGGCCTCGTATCCCTGCATCCTCTTATAACGGATTAAAATATCCTGCATGGTGTTGTCCAGGGCGTGTCCCATATGGAGCTGTCCTGTGATGTTTGGCGGCGGCATTACGATGGTGAAGGGCTTCTTTCCCTCCCTCTTTCCGCGCTCTGCATCTGCGTGGAAATATTTGCTGTCCAGCCACTTCTGGTACAGGCGATCCTCAATGTCCGCCGGGTTGTAGTTCTTTTCCAGTTCTTTCATTGTATTCTCCTTGTTTTCTTATTTTGCAGCCTCTGCCTGCTGCCTGTGCGGCCTTGCCCGCCTCTCCGGCGCCGGCCGCCCTGCATACCTGTTACATCTGTTTTCTGACAATCAGGTATTCGTCATTCATATGATAGTAAGGACACTCGAATTTCCGGCTGCCCAGGAAGGCTGCCATCTCGTCCTCATCCAGATCCGCCTCGCAGACATAATAGCCGTAATCCTCATCATAAACGTAATTGCTGCAGGTTTCGCAGCTCACCGCCTGTGTCCTCCTGCCTGCGCCCTTCCCTGAATGAAACGGCATTTTATCACCTCCCCGGACTTCCTAAATTAAAAAGAGCAGTCAGTGTACAGCTCCTGAGTTTTTCCTCTGCAGAGCCCGCTTAAAAACTCCTGCAAAGAAAAAGCCCTCTGCATGTCTCCATGCAAAGGGCGAATCATCGCGGTACCACCTTTGTTCTGCCGCAGTTATCCTGCAGCAATCTCCTTTTCCGGTAACGGCGGAATTCCCGTGAACCTCTACTCCTCTGTCTTCCGCATTCTGCAGAAAACCGTTCAAGGTTCCGGCTCAAAAGCTACCTTCAGCAGCCGCTTCCCGGAACAGTCTTTCAGCCGGTGAACCGTTCTCTCTGGCGGGGCATCTCTCTGCCTACTCCTCTTTTTCTCAGCCTTTTTCCTATATCCTGCACTCCTGCCCTCTTTCAGAGGGCCTGTGACAGGCTATAGGTAATAATATAGTTGTTTTAGAAAAAATTGTCAAGCAGGGGCTGACACTTTTTTATCTACCCGGCTGTCCGGCCGTCCCTCTCTGTCTTTCTAGCGGATCCAGACTCCGTTCTCATCCACTCGGTAGCCGTCCGGCGTCGTCCCTCCGGTAAACAGGGCACCATTTTCGTCCACATAGTACCACATTCCATTTGTCTCCACCCAGCGGCTTGTGGCCAGCCCGCCGCTTGACCGAAAGTAGTACCAGATTCCGTCAATCTGATACCAGCCGCTGCTGACCATATAGGTATCCTGCTTAAAGCAGTAGATTTCCCCGTTGATTTTCAGGCACTCACCGGCGGCATAGGAGCCGTCCGTCTTCACGAAGCGCCATCCGGAAGCGTCCTGTACCCAGCGGCAGTGTCCCGATGTACCTGCAGGGCCTGAGGTGCTTCCTGAACCTCCGGGGCCTGACGTTCCCCCGGTCTGTATTCCAGAAGTTCCGGTTTCTCCGGCCTGTGAGAGGGAAAAGCCATAGTCAAGGAGAGCTTTTGTATCTGCGTAATGGGTCTGCCTGCTCTTTAAGATAACGGCAATGAGTCTGGTGCCGTTTCTCTCAACGCAGGTCACCAGCGTGTTTCCCGCAAGAGAGGTATAGCCCGTCTTTCCTCCCACAATTCCCTCATAGTAATACTCCTTATTGTTGGGGTTTACCATCTTGTGTCCCATGGTGAGCTTTCTCACAGAGGGGACGCTTGCAGTGGCAGGGAAATCATAGTTCACGGTAGATGCAATCCTGCAGAGGGTGGGATTTTCAAAGGCCGCCTCTGCGATCAGAGCCATATCCCTGGCAGTTGTGTAGTGGTTGGGATCATTGAGTCCGTTGGGATTGACAAAATGCGTCCCCGTGCAGCCCAGGGATGCGGCTTTCTGGTTCATCAGGTCTGCAAAAGAGCTCACACTTCCGGACACATGCTCTGCCAGCCCGTTGGCAATCTCATTGGCCGATTTCAGAAGGAGGCCGTAGAGGCACTGCTCAACGGTAAACTGATCTCCCGCCTTGACGCCGAGGGTCACGGCCCCGGACTCCAGGTTGGTGACAGCGCTCTGGGAAAAGGTTACCGTATCGCTCAGACTGCAGTGCTCCAGAACCAGAAGGGCCGTCATCAGCTTGGTGATGCTGGCCGGATAATGCTGGGCATCTGCATTTTTTTCATACAGAACCCTGTCATGGGTGGCATCGTAGAGAACTGCTGCGTCTGATTTTATCTGGGGAACTGCTGTCTGCCCCGCTTCCTGAGTATTCTGGGCCGTTCCCTGGCCGTTCAGATACTCATTGCTCCTCTCCTCTGTAGAAAACTCCGCGGTCAGAGCCGGAAGCCTGGAGGGACTGCCGCCTGTCTGCGCCTGCACAGAGCCTGAGCCGTCCGGCGGAATGGTCACCGCCCCCAGCGAAACGCCTGAAGTCATCAGACAGAGCGCCATGGCAAGTCCCGCCGCCCTCATTCTGCAATTTCTGTATTTTTTAAATCTCATGGTCTCTTCTCCTTGCCGCCAGGCAAAATTTCAATCATCCTGTGCCGGTCAACCCCGCCGCCTCTCTGCCTTATGCTCTGTCTGTGCCGCCTTTTTACGGCCCTGAAAGCGCACTTAATTCTGCCCTGGAGTTCAGAAAGTCAAACTGTAATGATTCTGCCATCTCCACTGACGTCACGATGGGACCGCTCGCCAAATGCCTGCTCTGCAGCCATTCTACCTTATTTTCCCTCTCAATGCAATCGGCTCACGCCTGCAAATTATTACAATTTTATTATAGCAGATTTGCACACATCCACCCATCCCCGGCTCCCGGACAGGCTCACAAGCTCCTCCGGAGACAGCCTGACTGCACTGTTTGCACTCCCGGCTGCCGGATAGACAGTGTCAAACCGCTTTAAAGACTCGTCCAGATAGACCGATGTTCCGTCCGTCACGGCGAAGGGGCAGACACCGCCGACCCCATGGCCGATAAGCTCCTCCACCTGCTCAGGCGGAATCATTTTGGCCTTGGTGTGAAACTGAGCCTTAAACTTTGGATTGTCAATCTTCATATCTCCCGCCGTCACCACCAGAACAGGCCCGTCGCCTGTCAGGAAAGACATGGTCTTTGCAATTCTGGCCGGCTCGCAGCCTACCGCCTGTGCCGCCAGCTCCACAGTAGCGCTGGATACGTCAAATTCCAGAACCCTGTCCTCCATGCCCCTCTCTCTCATAAATTCTCTCACCCGGTTAATGGACATTTTCTTTTCCTCCCTTGTTCGCTCTCAGCAAAATCTTTCCGCCCTGTCCCAGTCCCCGGACATATTGGCAGAAGATGCGCTCTCTTTTCTCCCAGCTTCCCCGGAAATTCCTGCTGTACAGCCCAAGCGCCGGACACCGGATAGCTTCCTCCCTGCAGGCGGTCGGCAGCCATCCGGTGTCCGGCGCTGTTATAGAGGCTGCTTTGGCATTCTGTTTTTGCAGCTACAGATATTTCTTTCTCAGATCAGCTGCGCTCTCCGGGGAGAGGTATGCAGGCGCAATGTCAAAGACTGTCCTGCAGCCCTTCTGGCCCTCCCTGCTCAGCCTGTATGCAGCTCTCGCATAAGCTACGATCACGGAGGAGGTGAATTCCGGATTAGAATCCAGCTTTAAGCTGTACTCAATCACATGGCTGTTTTCCTCATTCCATCCTGTCTTTCCGCTTCTGAGCACAAAGCCTCCGTGAGGAAGGCCCTTGTGGTCGCGCAGAAGCTCCTCCTCCGTAATAAAGTGCACCGTCGTGTCATACTCGTCAAAATAGTTCTTCATCGTCTTGATCTCGTGCTCGATTCTGGCCAGATCAGCGCCCTCCTCAGCTACGACGAAGCACTCTCTGGTGTGCTTTTCTCTGGTAGTAAGCTCAGGATTTTTTCCTGCGCGCACTGCCTCAAGAGCGCTGTCCACAGGAATTGTATACTGTCTGGCATCCTTCACTCCCTCAATTCTTCTGACAGCGTCTGAATGGCCCTGGCTGACTCCCCTTCCCCAGAAGGTATAGTTGCTTCCCTGGGGAAGAATGGCTGTGGCATACAGCCGGTTTAATGAGAACATTCCCGGATCCCAGCCCACTGAGATAATTCCCACATGACCGCTCTCAGAGGCAGCCCTGTCCACTGCATCGAAATGCTGCGGAATATTGGCGTGTGTGTCAAAGCTGTCTACCACGTTGAACCATCTGGCAAATTCCGGAGTCTGAACCGGCAGATCCGTAGCGCTTCCGCCGCAGAGGATCAGGACATCGATCTCATCCTTTAATTTCTCTGCCTCATCCACATGGCAGACCTTTACTCCCTCTGTCAGCACCTTCACGCTCTCCGGAGGACGGCGTGTGATGACAGCTCTAAGCTCCATATCAGGGTTCTGCTTCACTGCGCACTCCACTCCCCGTCCCAGATTTCCATAGCCAAGAATTCCAATTCGAATGCTCATATGTATCTCCTCTCCTAAAACAAACAAAATAGCATGGCGCGGCAAATTCTCCGCAAAAATGCAAAAAGGGAGTGCTGTAACTCACTCCCTTGTAAGATGTGGATTATTATACACTAACTGGCCTGTGTTTTCAAGCACTTTTTCCATACAGGCTGCGGTTTCTTATGCCTTCACATCTGCAAACACTTCATCCTCCCGTCATCCGATTCCTCCAAACAGGATTCCCAGGACATATACGCCAAAGGTCAGTCCCACAAACAGGTATCTGGTCACAGGTTCAAACCACGCTCCCAGCTTTTTTTCTCTGCCTTTCTGCACCTGTTCCCTGGCAAACCCCTTGGGGCATAGCCAGAAGAACATAATGGCGGCAAGCAGCGCCCCCAGAGGAATCACATAAATGGAGACGGCGTCCATCCACACACTGACCGCATCTGCGCTCTCAATAAAAATCCCAACGGCCGCCGCGCAGAACGCCACCACGGCCACGGCCGCCTTTCTGGAGAGCCCGAGCTGGTCCTGAAGAGCCTCTATAGGCGTTTCAAAGAGGTTCATCAGGGAGGTGACTGCGGCAAACAGCACAGCCACAAAGAAGATCACCGAGAACAGCCGCCCCGCCGGCATCTGGTTGAACACAGCCGGCAGCGTGATGAACATGAGAGGCGGCCCTGCGGCCACATCCAGCCCAAAGGCAAACACGGCCGGAATTACCACCATGCCTGCCAAAAGAGCAGCACAGGTATCAAAAAAGGCCACGTTTCTCGCACAGCTCACCACATCCACATCGTCCTTCAGATAGCTTCCGTACACAATGGTCCCGGAGCCTGCCAGCGACAGGGAGAAGAAGGCCTGCCCCAGCGCGTACACCCATGTCTGTACATTTCCCAAAAGCTCCCAGCGGGGTATAAACAGGTAGCGGTAGCCCTCAGCTGCCCCCGGAAGCGTGGCTACACGAAACAGGAGAATCAGGAAAAACACAAAAAACAGAGGCATCATGAGCTTATTCATCTTTTCTATGCCCCCTGATACGCCGCAGAGCATGATGAGAAAGGTCAGGGCAAGACCCAGAAGATGCCATCCCACACTTCCAAAATTTCCCGACAGGGCACTGAAATAGGCGCCCATATCCTCCACCTGCCCAAGGCTCCCGGAAACTGCGGCAAACAGGTATTTTAAAAACCATCCCACGACCACAGAATAGCCGATGGCAATTCCAAGGGAGCCGAGTACCGGAATCAGGCCGATCAGGCGTCCTCCCCGCTTTCCCCGCATGGCCATAGCCCTGTCAAACGCTCCCGTAGGCCCTGTCTTCATCACGCGGCCAAAAGCCATCTCCCCGATGACTCCTGAAAATCCCAGCAAAATGACAAAAATAAAATACGGAATCAGGAAGGCTGCTCCTCCGTATTTTCCTGCCCGATAGGGAAACATCCAGATATTCCCCATTCCCACTGCCGAACCGACGCAGGCCACGATAAACCCCATTCTGGTTCGGAACTGATCTCTTGATTTATTCTCCTTCATTTCCATACTCTGTATCCTTTCAGAACACTTTCTTTTGTCCGGGAATTATTATACCCCAAAACAGATGGAATGGGAAGGGTACAGCGGGCTAGTCCTCCTGCTCCAGGTCGTCGAACAGATCACTGTCATAGAACTCACGGATGGTCATATTAAAGCCTTCGGCAATTTTTTTAATATTCACAATACCCGGATTCTTGCTTCTGCCATTGATGATGCATTTCAGTGTAGACGGAGGCATCCCGGTCTTATATGCCAGGGCATAAAGCGTCAGACGGTCCCGTTTACGAAGTTCCTCAATTCTCTTTACAGTTGCTTCACAAATCTGCATAAATTCAGCCTCCTTTTTTTACTGGCATTAGTTTATACAATATTCGCGCTCAACTAGGGTGATATATCATCCTTTTGTCAAAGAAGAAAAAATTTTACATGTTTACCGGTAGGTTTCCCAAAATTTGGAAATAAATACTCGATATATTAACCGTTTTTTGTTAATAAGTCAGACTATTTTATAAATTTTTTATATTTATTTTTTCTGAAATTTGTCATCTTCCAGCTGTATCCGCTGTTTTTCTTCTTAACAGCTGCAAAGAGAATCATTTCTTTGAATATTTTTATGTCTGGAAACTTTTCCTGCTTTTTTCAAGACGTCATTCTGCATTGATTCTGAAATAACTGGAAAAAATTGGTAAAACATATGGACTGCTTGCATGTTACCTTCTTTTGGGTTATATTGGATTTATAGGAGGTGATCGTGTGAAAAAATTAATGGGAGCATTGATCTATATCGTCTGTTTTTTTGTGCTATTCACAGTGATATATCGCCTTGCGTTCTGTGAACCTGTGCTTCCCAGAGAAAAAGGATATGCGGCCTTCTGTGCAATGGCTGCCTGCCTGGCAGCTGTGATTTCCGGTCTGGCAGTGGGCTCTGCTGCAGGGATGGAATTTATGTGCAGAAAGTATTTTAAACTGAAAGCAGAAATGAAAAAGAAGATGGAGATGAAAAAAAGTCTGGAGGAACGAAAAAAGAGCGGCAGTGATGATTGACTGTCGCTCTTTTTTCAGCCTATATATGCGCTGTTATACACGGCTTTTTCTGCCCTCTTCTGTTTTTCCAAACAGCAATTCCAGAATTTCCTCTGCCTGAGATTCCCCGTACACACACGCACCCCTCTTCTTCAAGAGGCCGGCGGCAATGCCGTCTGCGGCTGTCACGCTTCCAGAAAAACTTCCATCGTAGATCTCACCGCTTCCGCAGGAAGGGCTTCTCTCCTTAAGAATGGCCAGACAGCAGCCATATTTCTCGAAAAGCCTCAGAGCCTCCCCGGCCCCTCTTACATATTCCTCCGTAACGTCCCGGCCGTCTTTTGTCAAAACTTGACTGCCGCAGATCTCTGCCGGAGTCCGGGGTGTGGGAAGGCCTCCCATCACCTCCGGGCAGACGGGAACGAAAACTGCCCGTTCTTCTCTCAGAAGCCTTTCCCTCCATTTTAAAATGGTTTCATTCCGGTTGGACCCGCCGCTGTACTTACAGTTTTCTCCCAGCAGGCAGGCGCTTACAAGGATATAGTCCATTTTCTCCTCCTTTTTCAGCCCTTCAATGCAAGCCGGCTCTCGTCAGACTTGCAGGCGGCCCGGTTTTTGAAAAGCTGCGCTGTCTTATGACGCTGCAAACTGGCTGTTGTAAAGCTCCCAGTAGAAGCCTTTCTTTTCCAGCAGTTCCTCATGCCGCCCCTGTTCGATCACCCTGCCGTCTTTCATCACAAGGATCCGATCGGCAGTCCGGATGGTGGAGAGGCGGTGGGCTACAATAAAGCTGGTGCGTCCTTCCATCATCCGCTCAAAGGCCTCCTGTACCATCAGCTCCGTTCTCGTATCGATGGAGGAGGTGGCCTCGTCCAGTATGAGCATAGGCGGGCGGCAGAGCATCACGCGGGCAATGCACAGAAGCTGCTTCTGGCCCTGGGACAGGTTTCCTCCGTCCTCTGAGATACCTGTGTCATAGCCATCCTTCATCTTTTCAATAAAGCTGTGAGCGTGGGCCTTTTTCGCCGCCTCCACAATCTCCTCCATAGATGCATCGGGACGCCCGTAGGCGATATTTTCCCGGATAGTGGCTGATTTCAGCCATGTTTCCTGGAGCACCATTCCGTAGGACGCGCGAAGGCTTTTTCTGGTCAGGCCTCTTATATCGCAGCCGTCCACCTGAATGCTCCCACCGTCCACATCGTAAAAGCGCATCAGAAGATTAATCACGGTGCTCTTTCCGCAGCCTGTGGGCCCTACAATGGCGATCCTGCTGCCAGGCTCCACCGACAGATTCAGATCTTCAATCAGCTTCACCTCCTGATTGTATGAGAAGGAAACATCGGAAAGCTCCACCCGCCCCTCTGCGTGTGCCAGCTCCTTTGCCTCTTCCGGCTCCGGTGTCTGAGGTCTTTCATCCATCAGGTCAAAAACCCGGGCCGCAGACGCCAGCGCATTCTGAAGCTCTGTGGCCACGCCGGAAATCTCGTTAAACGGCTTTGTGTACTGGTTAGCATAGTTCAGAAAGGAGGTGAGCTGTCCCACGCTCAGGTACCCGTGAATGGCAGCTACCGCCCCCGTGATTCCCACGCTTGCATAGACAAGGCCGTTGACAAAACGGGTAGCCGGGTTGGTGATGGAGGAAAAGAAGGTAGCCTTCAGGCTGCACGCCTCCAGCCTTTTGTTGATCCGATCAAATCTCTCCTGCGCCCTGGCCTCGTAGGAAAAAGCCTGAACCACCTTCTCATTTTCCACAATCTCATTAATCAGGGACGTCATCTCACCTCTGGCCTCTGACTGATCCTTAAACATGTGGAAGGTCTTTTTCGCAATATAGCTGGCCACAAACAGAGATAGGGGCGTTACCAGGACAACCACCAGTGCAATCACCGGATTGATGTAGAACATGAAAGCCAGCGTCCCCAGAATCGTGAGCACCCCTGAAAAAAGCTGGGTAAAGCCCATCAGCAGGCCGTCTGAGAACTGATCCACATCCGTAATAATCCGGCTCAGAATATCCCCGTACTGATGGCTGTCGATATAGCGCAGGGGAAGGGATTCCAGATGGTTGAAAGCCCTCGTCCTGATGTCCATGGCCACCCGGTAGGTGATATGGTTGTTGATGGCATTCATCAGCCACTGGGCCGCAGAGGTAGACGCAATCACCACAACCATTACCCGGAAAATCCGAAACAGTCCCGGAAAATCCACCTGTCCCTTTCCCACAATCAGATCCACCGCATCGCCGATGAGGATGGGGATGTAAAGAGTCAGAGCCACTGTCACTGCTGCCAGAACCAGGGAAAAGAGCACCAGCAGGCGGTATGCGCCGATGTAGGACAGCACTCTCTTTACCGTGTCCCTTTTATAGTTTCCCTCCGCTTCCCTCTTCTTTTTTCCTGTTTCCTTTTCCATCGCTTTCTCCTCTGCCGCCTCCGCTTTCACTGTCTGCCTTTCCGGCATCTGCTTTCCGGATGGCTGCTCTGCCGGCTGCCTCGCTGCCGCATGGTTTTCTGCAGCATGCTGTTTTGCCATATCTTTTTCCGTCATCAGCGGGCCTCCTCTCTCGAGAGCTGGGACAGACAGATTTCACGGTAAACGCTGCATCTCTCAAACAGCTCCTCGTGAGTTCCTTTTCCCGCCAGCCTTCCGTCATCCAGCACCAGAATCTGATCTGCATGGCGGATGGCAGACGCCCTCTGGGAAACAATAAACACCGTCATCTTCTGCGTCTGCTCTCTCAGAGCCTTTCTGAGCCTTGCGTCCGTGGCAAAATCGAGAGCTGAAGCACTGTCGTCCAGGATCAGGATCTCCGGCTTTTTTACCAGAGCTCTGGCAATGGTCAGCCTCTGGCGCTGGCCTCCCGAGAAATTCTTTCCTCCCTGCAGCACCATGGCGTCAAGGCCGCCCTCCCTGCCCATGACCACATCGAGGGCCTGGGCCGTTTTAAGGGCCTCCCAGATCTCTTCATCTGAGGCGCCCTCTTTGCCCCAGCGCATATTGTCCCGGATCGTGCCCTTAAAGAGCACCGCCTTCTGAGGAACTACGCCGATTCTGTCTCTCAGCTCCCGGAGAGAATAAGACCTCACATCCTCTCCTGCCACCATCACCTGTCCCTTTGCAGCGTCATAAAACCTGGGGAGCAGGTTTACAAGAGTAGATTTTCCGGCTCCTGTGCCTCCGATCACGCCGATAGTTTCTCCAAATGCAGCGTCAAAACTGATATCCGTGAGAGAGGCTGCCTTTGCTCCCTTGTAGGAAAAGCTCACATTTTTAAAGGATACGACCGGCTCACTGCCCGGTTTTCGTTTTCCCCCGGCCGTATCAGGGATACTGCTGTGAAGCTCAAACACACTGCTGATGCGTCCGGCGCAGGCAAAGGCTTTTGTCATGGAAATAATCAGATTCGCCAGCTTGATAAGCTCCACAAGGATCTGGGACATATAGTTTACCAGGGCAACCACCTCTCCCTGGGGAATTTCTCCCTTGTCTGCCTGCCCTGCACCTGTATAAATCAGAACTACTATGGCAAGGTTAATAATTACATAAGTGACGGGATTCAAAAGCGCGGAAATTCTCCCCACAAAGATCTGGAAGCGGATCAGCTGATCCCCCTCTTCCTTAAATTCCCGCATCTCATCCTGCTCTCTGTTAAAGGCCCGTATCACTCTCACGCCGGTCAGGTTCTCCCTTGTAATCTGCATAACCCGGTCCAGCTGATGCTGCACCTTCCGGTAGAGGGGCATACTGATCAGCATAATTCCAAAGACCACCAGAGAGAGCAGAGGAATGGTCACCACAAAGACAAGGGCAGACTTAAAGTCAATGGTGAAGGCCATAATCATCGCGCCAAACACAATAAACGGTGATCGCAGAAACAGGCGCAGCGTCAGGTTGACGCCTGACTGAACCTGATTGATGTCACTGGTCATCCTGGTGATCAGCGTGGCTGTCCCCTGGGTATCCAGCTCTGTGTAGGAGAGCTGATTGATATGGCGGAAGAGATCGCTTCTCACCCCTGTTCCGAAGCCGGCTGCAGCCTTGGCCGCGAAATACTGTGCAGTCAGGGAACAGGCCAGCCCGATCACGCCCAGGAGCACCAGCACGGCGCCCATCTTCAGAATATAGGCCAGATCCTGCTCCCTGATTCCCGTGTCTATGATCTTTGCCATGACAAGGGGAACAAACAGCTCGAAGCTGGCCTCCAGCATTTTAAATAGCGGGGCCAGCACAGCTTCCTTTTTATATTGCTTTAAATACTTAAGTAGTTTTTTCATCTCGTTCCTCTGTGCCAGCAGTCTGCCCTTCTCCCTGCAGAGTCCGGCATTCCTGCTGTCTGTTAACCTTGGGGCCGTCTGCATTTGAGTTGTTATTTTTCCGACCTCATGGTAATATTATGTTACAATATTTAGCGGATTCTCCCGGCTGTGCCTGAGGCAAAGAAGCTGCGCTCTGCCGCGCAGGTCTCTCTGTTTTTTCGCAGCCAAAGAATTTTCGCGGGGAGTGTTTATGATTTATTTTCTGGTACACTGCAAACAGATTTATGACAAGTTTGTGAAGGATGAGATTACCGTATACGCTGCGCAGGCGTCCTTTTTTATTGTCCTGTCATCCGTCCCGTTTATTATCCTGCTGCTGACTGTGCTTCAGTTCGTTCCGGCTGTGCAGCAGTCTGACTTTCTGTATCTGCTGTCACGGCTGCTGCCCATAGAGGTACAGCCCCTGGTCTATACCATTGTGGATGAGATTTACTCCAAATCCTCGGCAGCCCTCCTCTCCGTCTCCTCCATCACAACCCTGTGGTCTGCCTCCAGGGGGATGCTGGGAATTGAGAAGGGACTTAACAGGATTGCCGGCTCTCCCAGAAGGAGAGGCTACGTCATCAGCCGGATCATCAACTCAGGCTACACCATTGTGTTTATGGCGGTCTGCATTCTGTCCCTGATCCTGCTGGTATTCGGTACAGTTATCCAGAATCTTATATTCAAGATTCTGCCCTTTCTTCAGGGACTGTCTCCTTACCTGATCAGCCTGCGTTCCATGCTGGCGCTGGTAATCCTGGTAGCCTTTTTTATGGGGCTGTACACCTTTCTTCCTTATGAGAGGCAGAGGCTCAGATGCCAGCTTCCGGGAGCCGTGTTTTCCACCCTCTGCTGGATCCTGTTTTCCTATGCCTCCTCCCTCTATTTTAAATATTTTTCCAGCTTTTCCACCATGTACGGAAGCCTCGCCAGCCTTGCCGTCCTGATGCTCTGGCTGTATTTCTGTATCTGCATCCTGTTCCTGGGGGCAGAGATCAACTGCCATCTGACAGCCCTTGGCCGATACCGCTTCTGCCGGCGTCCATAGTCTTTCTCCTGCCGGTTCTGGAAATGCTCTCAGAGCCGGCAATTTTTTACTGGTACCGTTCCCTCAGATATTCAATATAGTAATCAGGGTTAAAGTCCTCCCCGGTCACATCCTTTAAAATCTGGCGGCTGGTTTTCAGCTTTCCGTACTGGTGGATACTGCCGCGCAGGTACTCACGGATTACGCCGATATTTCCCTCTCTCAGCAGGCCGTCGAAATCCATAACCTTTTTCATATGGTGATAGAACTGAGCGCCAAAGGCATTGCCCAGGGCATAGGACGGGAAATAGCCGAAGGAACCCTGTGACCAGTGAATGTCCTGAAGAATCCCTTCTCCGTCATCCTCAGGGCGCACGCCCAGGTATTCCTCATACTTCTGGTTCCACAGCTCGGGAAGACTGTCGATGTCTGCATCTTCCTCTATCATCAGTTTCTCTATCTCATAGCGCACCATCACATGGAGACAGTAGGAAAGCTCATCGGCTTCTGTGCGGATCAGCCCCGGAACTGTGCGGTTCACAGCCGCAAGGAATGCATGAAGGCTCACAGAGGCGAGGGGCTCCCCAAAAATCTCCTGAATTTTCCCATAGATCGGCTCCCAGAAATTTCTGTTTCTCCCGATAATGTTCTCAAAAAAGCGGGACTGGGACTCATGCATTCCCATGGAAGCGCCCTGGCCGACAGGCGTCTGTGTCAGGTCGTCGCGGATTCCCAGCTCATAGATTGCATGACCGGACTCATGAATCACAGAGAAAATGGAAGAATCGATCCGATCGTTATAGTGGGTGGTGATCCTCACATCATGATTGTGGAGATTTGTGGTAAACGGATGGGCGCTGACTGCCATCACGCCGCGGCCAAAGTCAAAGCCCACATATTCTGCCAGAAAGCGTGCCGCTCTCTCCTGCTGTTCCTCTGTGTAGGGGCCTGTAAGAAAGCTGTCGTCAATCGTTTCCGAGCGCTTTGCGGACTCTTTTAAAAGCGGCACAACTCCCGCCTTCACCACAGCGAAAAATTCATCCAGCTCCTTCATTCCGAAATCTTTCTCGTAATTGTTTAACATCACATCATAGAGCTTCTGTCCCTTTTTCGCCCTGTAGGAGGCAAAACGCTTCTGATAGTCCACAATCTCCTTTAAAACGGGAGCAAACAGGTCAAAACGCTTCTTCTTTCTGGCATCTGCCCAGATACCGGTTGCCCTGGCTGTCAGCTCTGCAAATTTTCTGTACTCGTCGGCCGGAATGCCCTGGAGCTTTTCAAGCTCCTCCTCCACTTCCCTTACAACAGCTCTCTGAGTCTGTGTGAGAAGCTCCTCCTCTTTCCGGCACTGCTTCAGCAGCTTTTTCACCGTCTCCCCTGTGATGATGTCCAGGTACTGTCCGGACAGAGAACCTATCACCCTGGCAGTGCGCTCAGCGGCCTCCCTGGGAGCAAGCGTTTCATTGTCCCACTCAAACAGAATCATGGCAGTCTGCACTGCCATGGCCTTCTCAAGCTGTTCCTCCAGTTTTGCAAATGACTGGCTCATGGACTTGTTTATCGGTTCATTCATATATGTTCCTCCATTCTGTTTTATAGCTTTAAGCGCGGCCGTTATCCCTGTCAAATCCGGCTTTTTCCCGCGCCTTTATAGTATGGACAGCCCTGCTGCTTTTTTTATCTGAGTTTATCGGAAATCCAGATTTTTTCATTTATTTTGCTTTATGCCGTCTTATTACTATTAATAGTAATATAGAACGGAAAATTTTTCAATCATTACCGAAGTGGTTTGCTGTTGAGGGCTGCCGTATACCGGTCTTCACCTCTGCCGGAAGGGCTGCGGCGTTCTAAATGAAACAGGGGCAGACCGCCTGCTTTTCCTGCAGCTGATCTGCCCCTGTTTCATTTTCAAATTCAATCGTTCACCCTCGGTCTTTTCTTTCATTCCCTCCTGAAACCTATAGAAGTTCCGTCTCTGCCCGTTTTACGGCAGCTTAAAAATACTTCTTGGAGCCCCAGAGATTACTCTTTTTTAAATCCAGGTATTCATTGTAGGCTTTCTCTAGGATCTGCTTTTCATTGGAAAACTTAAGCAGATGATAGGCTTCATAAAATTTGTAATAACCCGAATCCACAAAATACTCTTCCCGCTGTGGTTTACTGTAGTAGCTGTCCGCCATCATCAGATACCAGTGCACGTCCTTCTCCACGGTATCGTGAGGAGTGTTGAAGGTGTACTGGCTTTTCCCGATATACTTGATGATCGAAGCGCTGACTCCCGTTTCCTCCCTGACTTCCCTGAGGGCCGTTTCCTTAAACTCCTCCCCCGGCTCTACAGTTCCCTTTGGCAAAACCCATCCTTCATACTTGTTTTTGTAGTTTTTATACAGAACAAGAATTTTACCTCGAAAAATAACCACACCGCCGCAGCTCGTTGCTTCAATCATTGCAATCCCTCCTGGTGTGTTTCTCTAACTGATTGTAGTATACCGCTTTTTCAGACAATGTGCAAGACGGAGGCTGAAATGTTACACAGGGCCTGTGACAAAATCATCTTTTTCTTGCCCGGCATCCTGTTTCATGGTATATTGACTGCGGAGCGGTCAATATACCTGCGCATACCGGTTTCAGCATTCACTGCTGAAAGCCGGGCGCTAAATTCCGCCGGAGACCCGGCGCCCGAAGGGAGCCAAAACACCACTGCGGCATGCATTTGACGAGCGGTCCCATCGAGACGTCAGTCGGGATGGGATATTGCACTGGTAATTTTCCCATAGGGATCATTTTTTAGTCTTATTTGATTTAATCTGATAAGTTTTTAGTCTTTTATCATACAAAATTGTTCCGTTTCTTGCTGGAGGTGCGTCCGGCATCTGCGCGGAAAATGGAATACGGCTCAGAAAGGATGGAAATTCTATGAAACATGAATCTTTATCTTACATACAGGAAGCAGTGAAAAAACATGAGAAAGAAGCGGCTGCCCTCAGCGATCATCTGGCCGCCAACCCGGAGGTGGCGTACGAGGAGTTCAATTCCAGCCGTGCGATGGCTGACCTTCTCAAACAGGCGGGCTTTCAGGTTACATACCCTTTCGCCGGATATGATACGGCCTTCTGCGGCGTTCTGGACAACGGGGACGGCCCCTCTGTGGCGATTTTAACCGAGTATGACGCACTTCCCGGCATCGGACATGGCTGCGGGCACAACCTCCACGGCTCTCTGTCTATTCTGACAGGCCTTACGCTGATGGAGCTGAAGGAGCATTTCAGGGGAAAGGTTTATGTAGTGGGGACCCCCGCCGAAGAGGCAAGCGGTGCAAAGATCACCATGGATTCCGACGGCATCTTCGATGAGATGGATTTAGCCGTCATGATGCACAGCGGCCCGGGAGGAGTCTGCATGCCCAACACAGACTCCATGAGCCTTCGCGGCTGCATCATCGAATTTTTCGGACAGACCGCCCATGCGGCAGCCTGCCCCTGGCAGGGAAGAAGCGCTCTTGCGGCAGCCCGAAAATTTCTCGACCTCGTGGATGCTAGGCGGGAGTGCTTTACCCCCGATATACGTGTAAATGCAGTAATTCTTGACGGCGGCCTTGTCCCGAATGTCATTCCGGACTATGCGAAGGTTAAAATGGAATTTCGGACCTCCTCTATGAGGCGTCTGGAGGACGTGGACGATATCATCCGCAAATGCGCCAGAGGCGCGGCCATCGCTCTTGACTGTGAAGTGAAATTAGACTTCCCATATCCTGATTATGCTGATGTGGTAAGAAATACCCCACTGGAAAATGAAATATCGGAGCTGCTCTCAGAGCTTGGATTCAAGGTGGAGCCGGTAGGACCGGCCACAGGCTCATCCGATGTGGGAAATGTAAGTTACCGCTGCCCCACCATCCAGCCTCAGCTGGCTATCACCGATGAAAACTGCGCCCTGCATACTACAGAATTCTGCGCTGCAACACAGACGCCTGCGGCTCACAAGGCTATGGCGAAGGGGGCAGCGGCCATGACGGCTCTCATTCTCAGGGTTTTCAATGACGAGACGTTCAGACGGGATGTCAGGAGAAGTTTTGAGGAGGAGTTGAGGGGGAAGTAGAGGGAAGTCCCTCTAGAAAAATACTGTCAATAGTCGAACCAGTTGAAAAAGGGTAAGCGCTCAATAAAATAATGGCTATCTTCCCATAAGGTATTCCGCTATAG
>ENA-UONZ01001222-UONZ01001222.1-human-gut-metagenome-genome-assembly--contig:-C93old-NODE-1222-length-31044-cov-35.267934_pt1 | contig 31044 bp, 30 predicted proteins | sample MGYA00242468_ERZ724015 | MGnify/ENA metagenome assembly ERZ724015
CAGAAAAAGTCTGTATCCCTATGGGGTATAATCTTTGCAAAGCTTCCATATCAATCATATTTTTCACAAAGCTACAAAAAATATCCGTTCAAAAAGAAAGCAGGCAGAAAACTTTTTCCCGCCTGCTCCTTTTACTTTATATGAACAGCTCCGCAGGTACAAAAGGTACAGTAAATGCACCCCGCATTTTTTCCACACACACGTACGCACGTACTTATAATACGCGCACGTGTGCGTGTGTATAGAGAGCCCCGAAAAAGTGTACCTGCTGTACCCGCCATATCCACCGCACCTGATAAACTCATCATACCCGCCACACCCATCGTCAAACAAACACAGTGCTTTATAAGTCCTAAAGCAGTGCTTTACGACCTCTAAAGCTATGCTTTAGCCTTCGTAAAGCACTGCTCTAACAAATATATCAACTATCTTCACAGACAGTTGATATATCTCACATACAAATCATATCAGCTCCATGCTAATATGAGGGTATAAGTCAGGAACATACCACTGTACTCTTCCCGACCTTTTGTCAACGTCAAACCTTGACGTATAGTTTTGCTATCTGTACTCTTTCCCCATACCTGATATTAAATTCGATTTATATAGGGAGCTTTGTGACTTATTCATATTGCCAAATGTCATCCATAGTAATTGGCACATAAGCTCCATCTTTCATTTCTATCATGACAGAAGGCTCATGCACAATAAGAGTATGCCACATTCCGGCAGGTACTTGTACGCCATAAATACCACTTGCAGGATTCAATTCATGCCGAGCACATTCAACACCTTTTTCATCATAAAAAAGTTCCGTTATATGACCTCTAAGCAGAATGACAGTCTCAATTGTTTTAGTATGACGATGAATAGGAACATGCGTTCCCGGTAGCAAGGCATTGAGCATACGCTGAGAAGTGTCACCTTCACCATTACGCAAATCAAGATTAATGCGCCGCCGCTCATTTATTCCCGCCTGAGCTAACAGTTCATCAAGTAGTTTATCATTTATTTCCATAATTATTTCTCATTAACTTTTGCACGTAAATATTCTTCGTGTAGGTGATAATATTTTCTCTTGAACAAGACATAGACGATACAAAGTAATACCAGCACTACAACTAAATACCAATACTTATTCATAGGCAAATAAATAGCCCCCAAAGAGATTATTAATTGCATAACCATATAGACGGTCGACACTACCACATGCTTAATATGCAATTCATTGGCCATCAATTGATAAACATGTTTACGATGAGGTTTGCCTATATTTTCATGCAATAATATTCGATGGAGGATAGTAAGCACACTATCAACACCATATACCATTAATAGCAGAATAGCCCAGTAGTTTCCGCTTTTTAATATATAAGAGCCTAAAAAGTAAAGCAGAATAAATGCAATAGATACACTCCCCACATCACCCGCAAAACATTTTGCCTTAGTGCGGAAGTTAAAGAAGCAGAATATCAGCACGCTAAGCAAAGTCACAATAATAAAGTTCCGGTCGACAAACTCCTTCTGCAAATTGAGAATAAATAACGGAATAAGCACCGCCAATGAATAACCGCCGGTAATACCATTGATTCCATCCATAAAGTTATACGCATTGATAATGCCGGTGCACACTATGAGCGCAATGATAACCACCCACCAATACTCGGGCAGCAAAATACCCCACTGGTAGAACATGAGTGTCATGGCGACAAAGTGCACAATCAAGCGAAACTTATTGGGTACCGAATGAATATCATCCGCAAAACTGATACCCCCCAACATCGTGAGCCCTAACAGAAACCAAGGACATGTAAAACCATAGAAGGCAGCATAAAGCCAGGCTCCAAACAAGAAAATAATACCTCCGCCACGCAACACAATAGTACTGTGCGATGAACGCAAGTTGGGTTTGTCTATAATGTTAAACTTGTCGGCAATCTTAAAATAGACCCATTCAAGAACAAGCAATAATACTGCTATTAACAGATATACGACCATACTTATTTTGTATATGCAAATGATTTAATGGTTTGTGTAAGTCCTTCTTCGGCACGTATGGGCATTTTATCTATACCCAGTGCCTTTTTTATTTTAGCATTACTCACCACATAGTTTTCGGTTAGCTTTGTCAAACGCTCCGAGTTTAGTGGCAGGTGCAACACATCTCCCACCTTCGCCATGCCGTTCATCAGTCCCTTAGGTAGATGCCAAATGTATGTTCTCTTGCCCAATGCATTGCAAATGACTGCAATAAGCTCGTTGGTTGACAATGACTCATCATCTCCCATATTGTAGATGCCACTCTGAACTGGCTGGATAAGTAACTTTTCAATGGCAAAACAAAGATTACCAATGGAAGTAAAGCAACGGCGGTTCTCAAATGCCCCCAACGGCCAGGGTACTCCCCTTTTCACCACGCCATAAAGCAGATTGAGATTGCCTTTGTTACCGGGACCATGTATCATACAGGGACGCAGGATATACACTTGCTTATCTGCGGCTGGATGAGATAGAATATATTCTTCCGCCTTGATTTTGGACTCACCGTAAGGACCTACAGGATTAGGAACAATATCCTCAGTAAGAATATCGCCCGGAACAAAATCGGCAGCAGCCTTTACAGATGAGAAGAAAATGAACTTCTTGGCAGATGATTTCAGGAACCAGTCATAGATCTTTTGAGTGAGACCAGTGTTTACCTTAAAATAGACCTCTGGTCCAGAGGTATTCTTCAAATCGTGTGCCTTGCCAGCAAGGTGGATGATAGCATCCACTTGTGGAACCTTATCTTCATCAAGGTCTTTCCAAGAAAAGGTTTTGACCACACCTTCCTTTTCCGGAGAAACAATGTCTAGGCCATAAATTTCATGATTCCGCCCCATAGCTTTAACAAGATTACTTCCTACAAAGCCGTGGATGCCGGTTATAAGTATCTTCATATTATTCTTTTGTAAAAATCAATTCAAAAACTTTCACAAAGTATTTCAATCCAAGCAACGGCATACATGTCCATATTCCATTTTCACGACACGCGCGGACAATCTCCTTGTTCAATATCCAGTTACTTTTCCAGTTAGCAGTACTTTTACCTCCTGTACGCATCTTCATGAAATCCAAATGCAAATACTCCGACTTCAATTTATTTGAATAAAGGAAACGAATCAGCAACTCGTAATCAGCCGCAATCTTGTAGTCATACTGATAATAACCACACTTCTCAAAATTGTGCTTATAGGTATAAAACGAAGGATGTGCAGGCATAAAGCCAAAGCGGAAACGCCAAAGTGCAAAGTTTTTCGATGAATAATAGCGTACTGTCTTATCCAAATCACCATCATTCACAAAGCGGACATCACCATACACAACCTCGATGGATTTATCCTGTTCAAAAGCCTCTGCTACCTTCGAGATCACATCGGTACGATGGAAGAAGTCATCCGAATTGATGATACCCACAACGTCACCAGTAGCCATTTTGATGCCTTTATTCATGGCATCATACATACCCTTGTCTTTCTCTGAGAACCATTTCATGCGGCCATTGAACTTAGGCTCATATTCTTTGATTATATTTACGGTTTCATCCTTAGACAAGCCATCGGCAATGATGTATTCCAAATTCGGATAGTCTTGTTTGAGTACGCTTTCTATCGTGTCACGAAGCGTTGCGGCGCTATTCCATGTTACTGTTACAATTGATATCCTCATTTGATATTTGTCAAATCTTTATTATACATTGTCTTAAAGTATGCAATGATCTTCTCCTTGTTATCCCCACAATTGGCCTTTATTTCATATATCTTCGCATCCACCAACATTCTGTACCACAAGCCTTGAAAGAAATCCCAACAGAATCCTTCTTTGCCATCCAAGAACCCCATCTTCACAATATAGCGATAGATAAAATATGCGAACGAACGCCAAAACAAAGGCATTCTACTAAACAAATCCTTCTTATTACGTTTTTTCTGTACGCCATCACTTAGATTTTGTTCGCCTTCTTCCTTCCCATTAAAGTGATATATCTTGTTTAATTGGTCAATTGCTTCCCGTAATGCATAGTCATTGTGCTTTGCGATAAACGCCCCTAAAGGCATTCGGTTATCATCAATAAACAAGCCTTCCAGTTCAATCGTTTCACCTTCCAGCACCTCTAATTGCTCATCCATTAGGCGTTGCTCATAGCGAGCCTTATCTTTTCTAAAGCATCTAACCAATCTAACACTTTCTACAATCCCGTGTTTCAATCTCTTTCCCATAAAAGCACGTGCTCTTGGCAGGGATAAAGCCGTGACAGTAACAGGAAGAGAAGGAATCGTCCGTTGCATTTCCTCAATCAGTTCAGGAAAAAGATACTCATCGGCATCTAAACGGAATATCCACTCTGTATCAATATCCAAGTTATCCAATACCCAGTTAAATTGTTCTGCCTGATTACCCGGATACTTATGAACAACAACTTCCACATTATCAAATTCCTTACATATTTCTACCGTTCTGTCAGTAGAAGGACTATCTACCACGATGACCTTTTTGGAAAATGGACATACATTCTCCAAACAACGACGAATATGTATTTCCTCATTGTATACAAGAATGATGGTTGTCAAATCAAGTTTATTCATTTTTCAGTTCTCTCTTCTTAATGAATTTAGCTGGGTTCCCACCGACTATAGTCCATGGTTCAATGTCCTTACAGATTAAAGATGCAGCAGAAGCTACTACACCATCGGAAATACATATTCCTGGAAGCACCTTACAACCTGTAGCAAGCCATACGGCACTACCAATAGTAATATTACGCGTAACCAATGTAAAATGTGGACTATTAACATCGTGTGACCCTGTAAGAAGATAAACATCCTTTCCTATACAAGATTTTTCGCCAATTGTAATAGGAGCCATTGCATATACCCATGATTGTTCACCTAACGATGAAAGACCTCCCATTGTTACATTCCATGGATATTCAATTTTACAGGACGGATGTAAACTACAAGTATAATCTATTTTACTCCCGAAAAGACGAGTTAACCACACACGATATCTCCGAAAAATTCCCAATCGAGAGGGACTCCAACGAAATATGGTACTATTTACTGTCCCCCACAATAAATTCTTAATTTTTTCATTACGGCTCAAGCCATTTGTTTGTATTGGATTAAAAAGAGAGATCATCTTATCCCCCCTTTCGTTGCTAAAATAAAGCTAAGATAATTCCTTGCATCACACCCAGATAACATTCTATCTTTCAACACTTTAGCTGGATTCCCTCCAATTATTTTCCATCGTTCCACATCCTTATACACACAAGCACGAGCTCCAACCACAGCTCCTTCACCGATAGTCACGCCCATACCCACGAAAGCATCAACTGCTACCCACACAGCATCTTCAATCACAATAGGAGCGGTAATAAGAGGATGTAATGGATCTGTTACATCATGGCTAGCTGTACAAAGAAAAGCACCTTGTGATACAGTCACATTGTCACCTAATATTATAGGAGCTACATTGTAACAATCTACATTAGATGCCAAACATGAATATCTCCCCATGACCAAATTCTTCGGATAGTAAACCTTTGCTGATGAATATACCACAGCAGTGGAATCAATCTTAGCCCCAAACAATCGAAGCAACATCCGTTTCCATCCACTTCCCATACTACGAGGCAACGGTCGCGCTAAACAGCCCCATACAATACTCCAAGCAAAACGCACCAATTGATGCTTTCGACCAAGAAGATTTTCATATTTCGATAAGCCAATCTTTGATTTTTGCATATATATCACTTTATTAAATTCTCATACATTTCGATAAACTGTTTTGATACAGTTGTACTGGCATACTTATCCTCAACTAACTTTTTTCCCCTACGTCCCATTCGCTCAAGATCATCTTCTGAGCACTTCAAAAATTCACGCAATGCCGAAATCAAAGGTTCTGTTCCTATTTCAATACACCACCCGCATCGGTGGTCATTTAACTCCGCCCAAGGAGCCCCATAGGTTGTAACAACCGGTGTTCCACTAGCTAAAGCCTCAGGAACAACAATTCCAAAATTTTCGCTAAAAGTAGGAAGCACAAATAAATCAGCCTTTTGATACAAAGCCCATTTGCCATCACCGAACATAGGACCAATAAAGTCAAATAGTTTAGTTACCCCATTTTTTGAACAAGAGTTTTTCAATTCTTGCACATACGATTGTTCTCCGGGACCTGCGATAGTGAAAGTATAACCAGTAAACTCATCTTTGAGCTTGGCAACAGCTTCAATGAGGAAATTAATGCCTTTCTTCGGATGCACTCGACTCAAAAAAAGCACATTCTTGGTGTGCTTCCACGAATCCTTAAACTGAATCTTATCAACCTGCACACAATTGGCAATCACATGAACGTTTCTATTCCAACCAAGGTTCAGCAAATTATCACGTTCTGTGTCAGCCGTTGCATGTATAAGATCACACACTTGAACCCCCTTTCTCTGAAACATCAGAATTGCTGGCAATTTCTTCGTCCAATAAAAACGCTTGATGGCGTATGGTTCCAACATACCATGAGGGGTATACACAACCTTAAGACCTACAGATTTAGCCCACATAACAGTCAAAGCTGACACTGGCAACCAACAGCAATTGGAATGAAACACCTGAGGTCTCACTTCATTGAGTATTTGTAGAAATTCCTTCTTACAGTTATTCCAAGGCAAATACCTATAGGGCATGTAATGAATGGTACAGTTATCTAACTTCAACTCATTCTCCGAAGGATGAGTCAACACATGCAAATCACATAACTTACCCAAATCCCTCGCGAGCAAAGCCATATAAGCTCCTACTCCACCAGAGTTTTCGTCAATCGAAGGAATATAATGTAATACTTTCATCCGAATTAATTTTATGCTTTTGAACAAGGACCATTTGTTATTGTTATCTTATTGCCTGACAATAAGACTTCAGAAAGCCTAAAAAAATTATCAGCAGCATTCTTAGGTGACCAAACATCATGAATAGTCCTGTATGCTTCTTTTGACATCTTCATACACTCCTCTTTGTGCTGTATCAACCACATTACCTTTTCAAAGAAGTCGTTCTCTTTTCTAAGTGAAAACGAGAAGCCATTCACTCCATCTTTGACTAAATAAGGGGTTGAGCCTGCCTCAAATGAACTGACAGGACAGCATCCATTACCCATAGACTCATTGAGTACTGCACCCCATCCTTCATTTCGATCACTTGTCAAACATACAATATGATGTACTTGCATAACTTGTACTACCTTTTCATTAGGCATTGCTCCAAGAAGATGTATATATGCCTCTAAATGTTTATTATTCACCATCGTTCGGATGGACTCAAACATACACCCTGTTCCAATCATATTAATTTGAAAATCAATGCCTACATTCTTAAGTCTTTCAGCCAATGAAATCATTACCTCAGGATGTTTCCAGTCAATAAAACGGCCGCACCACAAGATGTTGATTATACAAGCACTGGATTTTGCTTTCAACAGACAATCTATATCCAAATCGGCACACTGTGTAAAATAACCCCATTTATAAGCCTTGCCCCCAAAAGCACCCATCAAATTAAAATCTTTAGCTGCATACGCACTGGCTCCCAAAAGATATATCGGTTTGTTATGGCACATAGTATGATAAACAAACATCTGTTTTATCAAATTGGGTGAAAAAAAATTCTTCCAACCCTGTTTTAACCATCTCTCACTATAAAGGAAAGTTAATTTTCCTGTTCTAACACGTTCTATAAAATAATTCAATGGAGCTGCACCATAAACCATCACATCAGCAGTACGTATCAACTGCAATGCGTGCTCTTCTGCTTGTTTATTATCTGATATTCGGATTAAATAAGGTCGCTTCTCAAAATCTTCACTTTTACCACCTTTAACATTGTCTCCTTCCGGATTACTAGTCTCAACAAACCAAAAGTTTCCATCACACAACCGATATAGTTCGTCAGCGACACCCGCCTGATGGATATTTAATACTACTGAAACAAATACAATTGTCATAATCCCTATTTTCTTTTAATGGAATGGGCAGGAGCTCCCGCCACAACATCATTTTCTGCAACATCTTTATTTACAACAGAATTGGCTCCGACAATGCAACCATCATGCAACACAACATCACCATATATTACAGCACCGGGATTAACGGTTACATTATCTCCAATAATAGGTTTGTGCATATCTTTAATTGAGCCAAATGTCACACTTTGATAAACCGTGAAATTACTTCCTATTGATTTTACATTTACATAAATCCCATCACCATGTACAACATGTAAGCCGGGACCAATCTCAATATGGGTGCCTATATGCACACCATATTTATACTCCAAATGACGAAATCGCAAGAAACTATATACGCCAATAGGAGAATACAATACAAGCTTATGCTTCTTACAATATCGTGAGAATCTAAGCCAAAATTGAAAGCGAAAAAGCGGACTTGTAAAATACATCTTTAGAAGTCCTTTCCAAGAAAAATGCACCACATAAGGACGCGCCAACATATCCGATTTTATTAAATCTATAAAAGAGTAACCTTTTGCAATCATATAATCAACTCATTAAAGATTATACTATCTGATTTAGATAAATCAAATACTTCTCTATTAAATCATTAATATTGTAAGAATACCTGAGCACTTGCTTATACCTCGCCACCTTATAATTTGAAATAAGCTTTGCTAACATATTGTAATCGTGAGGTTCAAACAGCCATTTGTCCTCATCTATAATATATTCAGCCGCTCCTTGATGTTTACAAATCATAAACGGCACGCCACACGCTGCAGCTTCCGTACATACACAACCAAAGCCTTCAAAAAAAGAAGGGAGCACAAACAGGTCTAATTGATTATAAAATTTATTCAATTCCGAGTGATGAATCTCCGACTTAATTTTTACGAATCCACTCAAATCATTATCCCCTATAAATCGTTGGCATTCCGATAAATTGACACCTGAACCAACAAAAACAACTTTAAAGGACGTATCACCATTGTCTCGCAATATTTTTATTGCTCTCAACAAAGTCATTTGGTCTTTTAGCTCAACGAAATTTGCGACACAACCAATTGTAAATTTTTCTCTCGAACATTCGTCACCTACCAATGCTGTTTTTTGGGGAAAAAATTTATTACAATCTACGCCATTATATAATGTATAAGTGTCCTTAATAATCGGACTTCTTACACCCTCCACGCTTGTTAGCGCTTTGCGATAACTGTCATAATAGAGATTCTTTGGCGGATTAGGGAAGCACATCAATGAATCCTTTACAAAATCACTGATACAAAGATGTAAATCAACCTTCTCAAATAGTTCAATGCTTTTTTGAGCTCTATAAATAGCATTCCACCTTTTTTGAGCCCATTTACCATTCCGTATGGTATATGGATCACAATCGTGATGCTGAACTACAGCCTTTATCCTAGAGTTTATTTTCTTTAATGCAAGCGCATAAGCTGCAAATTGAGAAGTATGCCCATGTGCAACTACAATTTGACTGACATCAATACCTAATTGCTTAACGCGATCTATAAAGAAGCGCGAATTAACCCCATTAAAAATACCATTAAGAATTAGCGAAGGCATTTCAAACGCATTAAAATAATACACTTTCACTCCTTCATATTGATAATCCTCAAATTTTTCCCAAGGAGACTTCGGACGAAAGACTATCACTTTATAGTCACTATTACGTTCGATTGCTTGTACTTGGTCATAAACGTAAGAATAAAACAATTTATCCTTTGAAGGGAAAAATGGAGTAATAGTAATATACAATTTATCTACCATTTCAAAATGATTGCCCATACATCACACTCTACAAGCTATTACTTATAATCGCCTTAAATTCTTTAGGGAGCTCAGTAGAATCACCTATTACAGCTTCAGGAACATTACCGGAAAAGACAGAGGGAAAGTTTCTCTTATTAAACAAAATGGGAACTCTTCCAAGGAAGGCACCCCAACCACTAAAAGTTGACATAGAAGCTATCAGCATTTTGCATTTTGAGATAGCCCAAATATCTGCAAAAGCATTGCCATAAAAAGCTCTCTCTGCATTAGGGATATTCAGCAACAATTGCAATTCCTCGTCTGATCCATCAGAGAAAATGACAAACTTTTGTTTCGGATTAATCTTAAGAATATTTTCCATGACACCTTTATACCAATCCAGGCTAACTCGCCAACTTTCCACATAGTCTCCCAGTCTAACATGCACTGCCACACAATCTTCTAGCAGTCCGTTAGTTGCTACCTGTTCTATTGTTTTTGGTCGAATAATTCCATCAAAATACTCTTGTACCAACTTATAATGCGGTTCTAAATCCGTAAAATAGTCCCCGCAACCCATAAACTTCACCAAACGCTTAGGTTGTATCTTCAAGAGCCACAACTTACGGAATCCTGTAATGCCTTTATCATAAAATAAATCACTATACACGCGCTTATCGCGTTCGCCTCGTAGAATTGGACCGATACTAATCTTACGCCATGTAGGCGCAATCATGTCAGTACCTTTGATTTTTGCATTTACATAGGCACGAGCTGCCACATACATACAATTGGCCAGTCCCGGCCCGCTTACACGGAAGCAACCATAGTCCTTCTCAGATAAAGCTGGATACATTATTTCTTTTTTCATATTGTTCGTCTAATATACTTTATATTTTTTTCTTTTGCACAATACCGCCAAAGATGTAAAGAATATAGTATTAGACATTTCATTTACACCCCAAATATAGCCTTCAAAAAAGCAATCAAGAACTGTTGATACAACTACAAAAAGATGGAATTTAATATACTCATCTTGCGTTTTCCAATACCTAAAAAAGATTTGTAGTACATCTATTACAAGATAAAGTATTAAGAGGCTTGCTAATGGGATCCCAAACCACTTTAACCAGTCTAAATATGTATTATGAGAACCAAGCTCGCTAATCATATTGGCTCCTTCCGAATTGGGGCACATGATGCCATTACCCTCTATCGGATTTTCATTGATCATAAAAATAGCCGCCTCACGCTCTGATTCTCGATTGGATAAAAGATCACCACTTTCTACGCTTTCAGTAAATCGTTCAATGCCAATTAAATGAATGTCAAGAGAGGGAAGAGCCAAGGTGGCTGTCATATAACATACAACCAATGCGATAATTAGTTTTTTATTTATTCCATACCGAATAAATATGGCTATCACAGCCATTGCAGCCGAGGAACGACTTCCACTTAATAAAACAGCCACCAAACAAACTAACATAAGTCCTCGAGAAAGCCATTTTTTGCCTACAAACGGATTTATCATCAACATTCCGGCAAAGGTTAAGACAGCCAAATGACCTGCCGCATTAGGATTTCCAAATCCGAATACATGTCGTCCATTTACTCCTGCTGAATCAAAAAAGGCCAAGCCAGCCGTAATCAACACCACGCAGAATAACAAAAACTTCTTACAAAATTCCGAATGGTAATACTCCGGGGCCTTTTCTATCGCAATTACCGTCATCATCAACATGGTTGTCTTGGCTATAAGATACACCCATGTTCCTTCATGTATATGACTCAGCCCAAAAACGAACTGATATACCCACAAGATAACAATATACGCACCAATAAACTTATACTTATTCAAGTGAGCAAGTAAAGTATTCATATTGATGGCAATCGAAACAACCCCTAATGCCAATAAAGGATAGAAGAACAAATTGCCGAAAGGAGTCAGTATTTGATACTGCATACATATATTGCCTAATAAAAATAGAAACAGCCAATAATTAGTTATTTTTGCCATATCTACAAACTTTCAATCAATTGAACCCACTGTTTTCCAACTTCTATATGTGAGAACTTCTGCACATTACGCTTCGCCTTTTTACTCATTTGGTTTCTCAATGCATTATCAGTCATCAATACTTCAAGTTTATCCGCATAAGCATCAAGGTCAAACGGTTTGATTAAGAAACCATCTTCTCCATCTGCAATGATTTCGGGAGCTGTGGAATAACTATTAAAAGCCAAAGGAACTACCCCATGCTGCATAGCCTCTGTTACCACCATGCCAAAACTTTCATAGGCTGAAGTGAGGCAGAAAATAGAAGCCTGCTCGTAATATGGACGCGGATCCTGTTGACCTTCAAAGCTACAATTCGTGAGCTTCAACTCTATCGCCAATTGATTGACCTTATCCATATAATCTCCATCCCCAACAATTTGCAACTGCCAATCCGGATACTTTTTACAAACCTTTGACCAGATATGTAACAAATAATCCGGACGTTTAGGTCCAAAACTCAATCTACCCACAAAGAGCACCTTCCGTTGTTTGGGTTCCAACTCCTGCACCGAAATATAGGAATTAAAGTTGGGAATAATCACAAATTTAGAAGCATCTTTGTCCTTATAAAAGAACTGAAATTCTGGAATAAACTTTTCAGAAAACAATACGACTTTATCGCTCTGTCGATAATTATACTTCAATCCCTTTGATACAATATACTTCCAACGAATCTTTCTCAACCAGCACATATCCATATGATGATACATAGAATAATGAGAATCATGAATTACCGATATGACCTTCACATCATCAGGCAGCAGTTCTCGTGGCATTATACTAAAAAGATTTACTTGGTTGATAATCACGGAAATTTTATGTATCCGTATTACATCCAATAATTGAGTTTGACGCTTTGAATGGTCGGAATCAAGCAGGTATTGTGTGGTACAAGGTGTATATGGTTCTGTAGAAGAGCGCTCATCAGAAAGGAATACCACACAATACCCCTCTTGCATCAATCGGCGAGCGAGAGCATCGGACACACGTTCTATTCCTCCCATCATAGGATTCACCTCACGAGGAGAAACAATCAATATATTTTTCATTTACATTTACCTATCAATATTGGACTGCAGAAATTAAAAAAATAAATGCATGTCGTAATCAAAGCCACTACGATGACATAGCCTAAAAACTTATTCATACCATCATCTATCAATGGTTTGATCGCATATATATAAATGGGCCAATGTGCCAAATATACAACCAAAGAGTTATGCCCATAGAACCTCCAAGGTCTAGCAATAAAGAATGAACCGACCTTATAACTGAAGAGTACAACCAAATAGGTCATACATATATTGTAAACCATACCATAAACAGGAATCAGAAGATTTTGACCACCAAAAATTCTTCTAAAACACAATTCATTAAAAACAGGTGTACAAACTAAAACGACAAATAATACAGCAAAACAAGCAAACAACAACCTTTTATTTTCCAATTTTGGATCGGTTATAATTTGATAATTTCTACCCCATAAACACCCCAATTCAAAATAAATCCAATTTACCAAAATATGTGCGACCGGTATACAAGGAATAATATCATAATACAACTTGCCATAAAGAAAATATCCTATAGGATAGAATATTAATGAAATTAATATTCCCCAATATTTACATTGTAAATACCGAACAATCAAATAGTGAAAACAAAGATATAGAAACATGGCCTGTAAAAACCAAATTATCCCCCCCTGTGAATATTTATGAAACCTCCAAAACCAAGATAAATCCCCAATCTCTGATTTTGATTCCATTAACAATGCTGATATACAGAAAAAAGTAAAAGCTGGTACTAACAATGAAATAGCTTTCCTTTTTATCCATACTATCCCTTTATTAATATCAGGCTGTTTATAAAGTGTTCCAGATAAAATAAAAAAGAAAGGCATCTGAAAACTCGCCCATAAATACATTGGCATTTCCATGTGCATCCATACCACCCAAAGTACCGTGATACCTTTGGCTATATCTAAAAAATCCAATCTACTTTGTTGCATCTGATAAATTTATGAACATTTGCTCCCATTTATTCATTATATCTTGATAATCAAATTTACCAAGCGACTGAGTAGCGCACTTGGAAAGGTGATTAAAAGTATTTTCACTGGTCAACGAAACAAGACGGTCTGCATATTGTTCCGCGTCAAAAGGCGAAATAACAAAGCCATTCTTTCCATCCTCAATCATATCATGCACCGCAGAGAAGGTATCATAAGCCATCGGCACACAACCATACTGCATCGCCTCAGTAATCACCATTGGTGTACCTTCATAAAGCGAAGTCAAGCAAACTGCTTTTGCCCGCTTATAATATTCCGCAGGAGGTTGGAATCCTAAAAACTCTACAGACTTCAACTGCTTTTTGCGACAAATTTTCTTCAAGCGATCCTCATCGGGACCACCGCCCAAAATCTGCAATTTCCATCCGGGCATACGCTGTTCGGCTTTCTCCCAAACATCTAAAAGTAAGTCTATTTTTTTAGGAGAAAAAACCAGACGTCCCACACTCAAAACAATGTTCTCCTTTTGCACATCCGAAAGGTCTACCTCCGAAAAACTAGTGGGATTAAAGATAGCCTCGACATTGTTCGTAGATGCCATTTTTGCCATTTCAAACAAGTCGCTAATATAAGTGGGGGCCAACATAATCACCTTATCTGAATGGGTTATCATATAGCGATAACGCTGTCCCGTATTACGAATAGAGAGACGACGATTGTAAGGAGCCTTTAGCCATTTTAGTGCATTTACAAAGCCACTCTTACACCACAATGGCATATACCGATCTTTGTAAAAATAATTCAATGATAGATACGGCGAAAAATGAAGATGGGTTACGATAACACAGTTTAAGATATGCTCCTTACTAATAAGATAAATATCGTCTGTATTCCCTCCTTCGTTGACGATTATATCCAAAGAGAGAACTTTTATCAACTCATTAACGTAATCAATGTTTTTCTGCGTATTTCCCTCCTCATCAGGTAGAAAGTAACAAGGAATATCATATTCCCCATCAACCTTTCTTCGTGACATGTAATATACAGAATGTCCGCGATTACGCATAGCATGCGCAATCGTGTCAACCACTCTTTCTGTTCCCCCACACATGGGGTTTATTTGATTTTCAAAATAAAAGAGTAAATTCATCACCTTAATTTATTTATAATATGAGCAAAAAAAGTAAGACCTTTGCGATTAAACGTCATCAGCACCCTTACAATTCTTCCGGCATGGACATTTATCTCATTACCATAAGCTTTATGCCATTCAGTCTCCAACATGTTACGATATTTGGTCTTTGCCTCACCGTAACTAACTTCTTTCAACTGATTCAATAAAAGATGATATTTATCGGCTACAAACTTAAAAAAAGTTAGCCGATTCTCTTCACTCAATACTTTGGGGTCTATCCAAGCAATCAAGCTCTGCAACATTGCAAATACAGACGGTTGAAGATCACAATTCTTTCTGCGTTTTATAGGATTGTAATCCAGTTCACGGTAATAATGGTAAGCTATATAAGGGACAGAACAAAAAGTTCCTTTACAAGAAGAGAGATAGCGAAGAACAAAATCGAAATCTTCAAAACAAACAGAATCATTATTGTAACGAATACCATTGGTTTCTATAATATCTCGGCGATATCCCTTACATACAGAAGACTCTAAACTAAGAGACCTTAATATCAAAGTATAATCTTCACATAATTCATTTATTGATTTAACATATTCTTCTGATATTAAAATACATTCGGAATAATGTAACTTACCACCTATTGTATAATTTTCTATCACCATACCAAACACTACAATATCATGCCCAGCATATTCCTTTATCAACCTCAAGTGGTCTGAAGAAATTATATCATCTCCATCTAAAAATACCACCCACTCACCACAAGCCATATCTAAGCCTAAATTGCGAGCCGTTGACACTCCCCCATTTTCTTTATGAAACACTCGGATACGTGCATCCCGTACTACATACTCATCACAAATAGCACCACTCCTATCAGACGAACCATCATCTACCAAAATCAACTCCCAATCTGAATAAGATTGGTTCATAACACTCTCAATGCATAGCCCAATACGTTGCTCTACATTATAAACAGGTACAATAACTGAAATCATTTATCTTCCAAAAATCAATTTATGTAAATTAGGAACAGCGCTTATACACTTAGATAATGCAATAGATGCCATTGTGAGTAAAATAGCCACCATAAATATCAACAACGTCTGTACTGCCCACGGATAAGGTAATAAAAAATCTTCAGGTACTAATACTTTATGACAACCAACAATAAAGAAATAATGTAAACAATAGATATCAAGAGAATAGCTCCCTATCTTGGCTAATAATCTATTACCACCCGAATGGGAACAAGCTAAAAACAAACTCAATGTAACCAATCCCCTCACTACAAAAGTATGAAATACGGGATGAATGGATAAATCCAAATAATGATAGGCTACAAAGCTCAGCATAGCTAATATAACTAAAACAGTTGTTCCCCACTGATACTGCAATATAAGAGCATGTAAGCTATATTTGCGCATAATGATACCTAAAATAAAAAAAGGGAAGTATGCCACAACAAATCCCCATCTATCCGTTAATCGACCCAACATGAAAGCAACTACAAATGAAAGTATAATTACCCCCCCCGTTTTATATCTATCTATTTTACAGATACTTATAACCATCTCCGAAAATATTACAGCTATTCGAAAAAGAAAAAGCACAAATAAGAACCAATAACCAATACTCCAAGTAGAAAACAAACGCTTCAAAGTACCATTGATTGTATAATCCCCTGTGATACAATAACTATAAACTGCACCACAAAAAAGTAACGGAAAAAGCAACGAAAAATCTTTAAGAACAATACCATACCTGTGTTCTACAGAACGATTCAACAGTTTAATTGAAACAAACCCAGAACATAAGAAAAATAAGGGCATAAAAAAAGTATCTATCACCAATACGGCAAAAATATCAGGACTAGCGAACACAAAATTGGCTGTATGCGCCATCATCACAGCAAAGATAGCTATCCCTTTGGCAGAATCTAACCACTGCCAACGATTATTTTGATTACCAAGCGTTATTTCCGACATAATCTATGAAATATTAAAAACAATGAATAAATACGTAACTTTACCAATACATAACGAATCTTATATTTCCTCGAAACATAAGAAGAAAATAGCATTTCCCATTGATACTCTTTATCCTCGTCAATCCAAATTCTACGATTCTGTTTATAATTGAGATAAGGAAGAAGTATATTATGCTTGTACTCCAACATATGAAAAAACGGCTGCTTTAATATCGACCAGTATGGAGTCTTTATAAGAACTTGATGAATAATTTCGGCATTAGCCTTATAACTTTCATACCTGCTCATCGTAGCATCCATTCCTCGTTTATTGACAATAGAGTCAGGATTATAGTTGTAATAATACAACGCTTCTTCAAGAAATATATTTTTCTCTGATTGCAAAAAGTATTGAACTAACAACGTAAAATCTTCGATAAAATTATGAGTTGGGGTGACTATAGATTTTGACCTCGCAATATCCCCTCTAACCAATGTCGACCACAAAGAAGCCATGGTTTTCTCAGCAAACATATCAGATAATATTTCTATTCGATTAGTACGGTGATACGGATAATTTGCTTGCTCTGTATACCCGCTTTCTACTCTGTAGAAATTACATCTAACAATAGAAGCTGATGCACGTATGGCTGTTTCATACATGATTTCATATGCATTCACATCAACCCAATCATCCGGGTCGCAATGGATAACGTATTCTCCAGTCGATTCGCTTATACCATAAGCACGAGTCCAAGCTTGCCCTCGATTACTTTCATTATGTAGAATCTTAGCCTGAGTCTGACGATGCGGATACTCCTTGAGGACAGACTTTAATATGTTCATACTATGATCAGGAGTACAATCATCAATAAAAATATACTCAATACTCTCCAATGTCTGTTCAAAAAGACTTCTAGCACATTTCTCTATATATTGCTCTACACCATAAATAGGTACAATGACCGAAACATGTGGAGTGATGTTACTTCTTTTTATCATAATCTTTAAATGCAGCTTCTATAAAACTTTCAAATGAGTCATATCGACGTTGATGCTGTTTAAGCCACAGCTCATTCCCACATAATCGACTGATTACCAAGCAATTGTTATTTTTTCAAATTCTCTTTATCTATAAAAAGATGGAATTCTTCCCAAAAATCATCTTTCACAGGCATACGTCCAAAACGTTCCCAAATACTACGTGCGTAGTCTTTTGCCTCCTCATCACAAGCTTCCATACGCTTACGAAAGTAGTCTTCAAGCGAACATATTACACGAGCAGGAGAACCTGCAATAATAGAATTGGCAGGCATGAATTTTGCAACCAAGCTATGCGCAGCAATAAAACAATTATCACCAATAGTGACTCCTTTGAGAATAGTGACATTCACTCCAGTACCCACATTGTTACCAATTGTAACTCTACCGGATGAATTTATAAACTCACCATAGACATTACGCATCACTCCTGATACAAAATCATGTGTCATCAAGGTGAATCCACTATTTAGATAACAATCTGAACCAATCGTTACCAAACTGGGACGTGTCACATCAATACAAGTATTATTCTGGTTAATAAATGTACGTTCACCTATCACCACACCTTTATTGCGAAGGTCACGAATAAAGTCTTCTTGAGTATAACCATGACGATAAAAATGCCAACGGTATTTTATCGAATTAAATATTCTATGAAAGATATTTATCATTTTAGAATTGATATAAATTTATTTAGTAATAAATCACAAGTTACAATTCTTGACTAAAAAATCCATTGATTCCTGTTGTTTTATAGATAAACGTCGTTGGAGTATTTCCCAATCAATGGATGATATTGGCAAACTAGCAGTGTTTGATGTTACCAAGCGATCGTGAAGTCCCACAACCTCCATAAGGCTATCCATACGTGTATTTCCTCTTCCTTCATTACGAAAAGTAAGAAATTCTTTTTGAAAAATAATGGAAAATACTGTTCCATGAAATGAGTCTGTAATCACAAACTGGGCATCACGAAACAAAGCCAACCATACTTCCGGACTATCCGTTGAAACTAAATGATCATGAGCTTGCTTGACGAGTAACTCACAACCGTACTTTTCTGCCACTTTATGAGCTAATTCTAGTATTGTTGAGTCGTAATCCAACATATATACAAACACACATTCCCGAATTGGAATATGCTTACAGAGATTAGCATAAGCATCTTTCTCTAAAAGCAAGGTAGGATCAAGCACCCACTGTGCATCACTACAGTCCAAATGTACTGCACAAAGATCCACTCCACTCTTTTCTCGAACAGATACTGCTTTAAAATTGTTCAACAAGGCACGACAATTCATTTCTTGCTCTGTACTAAATTCCCATTCAGAGACCCCAAAAGAAGCTGCGTATGCAATACGGGGAATCGAATAGTCCTCCACCCAACCAAAGAACTTGTTCTCAATTGGAATATTATAACAAGGACGCCATACTTGGTCGGAACCTACAATTAAAAAATTAATTTTTTGTTGACCTAATACAGATGAATCGTAGTCTCCTAATTGACTTATACTATTGATATGCTTATTTATAAAGTGACGCATTCCTCGATTTTGACGAAGATATCGCCAAGGCAATGGCGGAAGAGTCGTTATACGCCCTAAGCTATATAGAAAAAAAACCTTCATAAAAGCAAGGTAATATCGGTATTGGGGCATAACTCTGCAACGTAATGTTATAGGAGTATGTCCCATTCGCTTCAAAACCTGCTGCAAAGCCCAATTTTGGAGTATACCACCATAATTAGAAGCTAAAGGTTGGGTAATAATTCCAATCTTCATAATAAAAAATTATTCCAATAATTATACAAGATAAAAAGAAATCATTTTGGACAAAAAAATATTCATGATTTATCTAATTATTTTATACAAGACCTCAAGCATTTTATTGTTGCAGTTCTAATTTTAATCTTAACTCGCAATAATAATGATGGCATTGCAGTCTTATTCCATGAAAAGAATATAGTTTTACCTTTATGATAATATTTCCAAAATGTCACACGACCTATTGGTATGGATACTGATTTACAATAGGAAGAATTTGATTTTACAGCATCATCAAATTCCACATCCATACATTCTACATCTATGGAAGAAAAAACATTCTCACCTTTTTCTGTATGCACAAAAACAACTCCTACTCCTTTGTCATCATCAAATTTAGGAAACACAGTTTCTATCCCCCAAAAATCAGCAATAGTTAAATCACTTCTACTTCTTCCTTCTTTTGCAGGACAAGAATAACATGAAGGACGAAGTATGAGGTTTTGAAGAAATGCTTTCATGAAAATGTTTTCTTGGAATATAGTGGACAACAAAACCGTATTTTGATCGCCCTCTAAGGGCGACTTTGTGTGGACAACAAAACCGTATTTTTTCCAGCAGTAACCTCCAAGTTGCTTTTCTCTAAAATCTATACCTGTTATCACAGGCATAGATTTTAAAGAAAAAGATAAAACCGTATTTTTTCCAGCGACCTCGCTTCGCGAGGGAATACAATTTTCAATCTCTCCCAAATACTTACGCCATACCCCCGGACTGGGTACACCATGACAAATAAAATCGACTGTAAGCAGGTTATCATAATCCCTTTTCAAAAATCTATGTAATCCTGCAATTTGGCATGAAGTTCCAACAAACAAAACTTTTCTTCCCCCTTTCAAAAACCGTTCAGCCTCTTTATATGTATTGCCAATACGACTTTGTACATATTTGCTACGCATCAATGGTTCAAGTTCTTCCAATGTTTCTGCATAACAATGCTCTACTTCCCAGTTTTTATCAAAACGTGCACCAAAGACAACACCCCCTTCGCAGATTGTCTGCTCTGCCAAAAGAATGAAAATCCCTCCGGAAGAACTACGCAATCGTTGGTCTTCATTCTTGTTTTTAGCGGCAAATACCTGCAATGGCTTTCTTGGCTCTTCCAGATTAAGAACGGGGCATACTTTCTCACAAATTCCACAATCTACACACGATGGAATGTCAACATAAGGATAAAGAAAACCCTCTTCATCTTCACGCATGGATATACATTGCTTAGGACAACGTTGCACACAAGCATTACAACCACAACATTTAGATTTATCTATTATCCGTATCATTCCAAAAGCTATATCTTTATGTATTTATTAATCAACAGTTTCGCCTTATCATAGAAAAAGAAACGCTCATTCTTTGTAAGCCCAAATAGCACACAACACACAATAGTCCAAAGTACAGAAACTGTTCCATTTACAAAGAAACGAATCACGCTCTGTTCCATATAATAAGCGACTATAATCGGAACAATGAACGATGCAACAGATACTATCAAACAAGGAATGATAGCATCTTTCATAAATTGACGAATAGAAAATGGCATTAAACGCTTAAGAGCATAAAAACGAACAAGGTTCAATATCAAAAATATTATGATAAAAATAAGATAAGCCGTCCATACAGGAGCACCTAAATAAAAAGACAACCATGTCAATGGAAAAATAAAACCAGCAGTTATTGCTGCATGTATCGTATATTTCTTGACATGCCCATCTGCCTGTATCAATTTAAAGAGATTCTGCCCGGAAGATACAGCTAATGACTCAAACATGGCAAAACGTAAAAATAAGGCAGCCTGTTCAGGTACTTCTCCAAGCCACAATTGCAAAAGGATGTCAGCCTCCATAAAAACAGGTACAATAAAAATATACATCATCAACCAAGTAAACTTAGTACCTTTAATTACTAAATGGACAGCATAAGATGTGTCACCAGCTGCATAACTTTTGGTAATTTGTGGAGAAAAAGCAATTGTAAAATTTCCAACAAAACTTTGAATAGCACCATTGACAGTCATTGCCACAGAACGGGAAGCATTGTAAACCACACCAAAAAAGACATTAATAAGCATGTTCACCCCTTGTGTAGCAAAAACATATGCCCCATTATTCATCAAGTTCCAACCACTAAACGCTGTAAGCTCTTTCATCAACCCTTTATCGAATACCTGAGGATTATAGTGAGCTTCTTCAAAATTCCTTCCGCAATACCAGCCATAGAATATCTGCATACCAAAGGCAATCGCTACCTGTAAAAGAGCAAGCAAAATAAGACGATCGCCCCCATACGCCATAATCACAAAACAAATAACAAGTTTCAATGTGACATCAACAATACTCATATAGGCATAAATCGCCATGCGTTCATGCGCTATAATCAAGGCTCCAAACGGTGAACCGACAAGGGAAATAATCAATGAGACAATGGAACATTGCAACACCCAGTTAGCAGCCTCCATACGTCCTTCGGGAATATTAGCACCACTATTCAGAAACCAGACTCCTACCACTTCCAATACGAGTACCACAACCAATGCCATCACAATCTGTGCACTAATGGAGGTGGAGAACATGGTTTTCAATCCTTCTTTTTCTCCTTTTCCTAATGCGTAAGTGATATAACGGCTGATTGCTTGTGACATCGTACTAGTAATCAGCGCACTCATCCCCACAATGCCTCCAACAACCGCATTGATACCATAGTTTTCCACCCCCAATGCCTGTAACATCACACGACCTGTGTACAGACCCACAATCATCGTGATAAATGTACGGAAGTAAAGAGCCAAGGTATTTTTAGCAATACGTCTATTGTTTTCTGATACTGACATAAAAATATGTAAATACTAATTTAGGGCAGTTATAACCATATAAATACGGAACATAATCATCTTATTTGTGTTAGCGTCCAATTTTGACGTATACCTCAAGGAAAGCCGCCACAAGGCGGTTTCCTAATAAATAACGTCAAAAAGGATACTGATTTTTAAGATTTATTATTGTAAGCATTTCATAACGGAGTATTTTCAAGTTCCGACGATCCTTACCCAAAAAGATAAAAACATCGCCAGTTTCAGGAGAGCATTTCATCTTACGACGGACCAACTCAGAAAGGCTAACAATACCTTTACGCATATCGACTGCACCTTCGCAGAGATAAAAATTCAGGTGAGAAGAAAGACCTAACATAAGCTGCGTAAACTTTGAAGTAAACTTATTAATCTGTCCAAATTGGAATTCTCTTGTTTCAGCTCAATTCCGTTGCATAACTGCAAGTGGAAAGATAGAACATTAGACTCAACGGAAGAATACTCCGAAGAGGAAGAGACAGCAGGAACCGGAGTACCGGTTACCGTTAAAGCACTCACACGAATCTCTTCCATCTCAGATTCACGAATACGTTTCTTGTTGTCACGATACCATTTGATAAAGTTGCGATACTCAACACCTTCAGAAATGCAATAAGCATTGATAGAAATCTTTCGGGGAGCACCATCTGTTTGATAACGCAGCAGAAAATCACTGTAAAATTCACTCATGTTCATAAAATTAGATTTTTAAAATTATGAAGTAAAGATAGAGGTTCAAAGAAATAAAGTCAAGAGCCATACAATGAGTGCTTACGTTTATAACTACAAAAGTCTATACTTATTTTGGCAATAAAATTGGATGTTAACGGAATTTTTGAACTAGAAATAAAAGAATGGTAAAAAAACGCGAATAAAATTGCCTATCATTCGTTTCATATTACCTTTCCATGAATCCTAATTTTTAGAAAAAGATAGAGCTGTACTATCACTACCTTCTACTCCACCTAGATAGGCTTATCTTTTAAATCGTAATTTAATATTTCCTTTGCATGCTTTCACAAAAGCAAACATCACATCCTCCATAAAAGAACCATCATAGTCATTGCAAGAAGAGTATAATGGCGCAATCTCAATTTGGTAAAAGGTCTTTTTTACTCCAAATAATCTACATTCGAAACTATGACCACTCCATCCTGGCATAAACCAATCATGATCTTTGATGTCACAATACATATCGAATCCCTGATATCCAAGTATCTTATCAGCTTTTTTTAGAAAATAATTCAAATTATAAATAGGGTATCGCCCCGTTACTTTAAAAAATTAACTACTCTTTTTGAGAAATTCAGAGATCTCTAAAGCTTTATTAATCATCAACATTTCATTAAATCCTTTACCTTTACTAATATCAAATTCATCTGGATTCAATGATACAAATTCAATTTTATTTTTATCAAATATAGGTAATTTGGCTTTTAAGTTTTCAATATTTCATCCTGAGTTTTCTGCAAAAACGATTTGACGATATTGGTCTTTTTTAAGAATATGTTCAATATAATAAGTAAAGTTGCCACATACATACTTTCACACTCTTCATTCGAAAAACATCCCCCCCTCATGCCTCTAGTGCTTACAGATGCAGTCATCAATAAAATAACCTTATTCATATTGCTTTAAGTATTTATTAATATAAGAAACCTCTTTAATTCGTTTCCATAACTTACACACGAAATAAAAATCAGCAGACAAAAGCTATCAAGTATTGACATAAAGACTAATCCAGTACTTCGTACTTACTATGCTTACTCTTAAACTCCGGCACTAGTACTTTCATCTGACGTACGATATCCATATCGTTATAGCCATCCTTAGTAATCTCAACAAGTTTGTTTATTTGTTCACTCACCTCATCATAACCTAATTCGCGTACAGAAGCTAGTTTTATCTTAGGATGTGAAGATGGCTTAGTATTTTCTTCTTTATTCAGTAGTTCTTCGTAAAGCTTCTCACCATCACGCAGGCCTGTATACTTAATCTGTATATCCTGTGCTCCTGAAAGTAAAATCATGCGTTTCGCAAGATCTGCAATCTTCACCGGCTTGCCCATGTCAAAGACAAAAATTTCACCACCATTCCCCATCGAACCTGCTTGAAGTACAAGACGGCAAGCTTCAGGGATAAGCATGAAGTAACGGATGATATCGGGATGAGTCACAGTTATCGGACCACCGTTCTTAATCTGCTCTTTAAAGATAGGAATGACAGAACCATTAGAACCCAAGACATTTCCAAAACGGGTAGTCACAAACTGAGTACAACCTTTTACCACACCATCGGCAATAGCTTTATTAAGGCTCTGGCAATACATTTCGCATATACGTTTTGAGCAGCCCATCACATTAGTAGGGTTAACCGCCTTATCCGTACTTACCATCACAAACTTCTTGGTTTCATATTTTACTGCAAGATCGGCTATAATACGAGTTCCATCAATATTGTTAACAACAGCCTCACCTGGATTATCCTCCATCATTGGAACGTGCTTATATGCGGCCGCATGGAACACATAATCGGGCTTATATTCCTTAAACACGGCTTCCATGTGGCATTTATGACTAATACTAGCGGTAAGGGTAAGGGCCGGAATGTCGGCAAACTTATGCATCATCATCAACCGTATATCATGTAATGGAGTTTCAGCCTGATCTATTAGTATCATTTGTGAAGGCTTGAAAGAGGCTACCTGACGAACAATCTCACTGCCGATAGAACCTGCTGCACCGGTAATCATAATGCATTTACCTGTAAAAATCTTACCGATAGCCTCAAGATCGACCTCAATCTGGTTACGAGGCAAAAGGTCCTCAATATCAATCTTTTTAAGTTGAGTATGACGCAAGTCACTCTTTCCGTCCCATTCCTGACGCGAGTACAGCATGATTTTCACTCCGGCTTCGACCAACGAATCAATCATCTGTTGGTTATTACGCAGACTTTCCGTTTTCAATGGTGAAACCATCAATACCGTAGCTCCCTTTTGTTTCATCTTGGCTACAAGATTCTCGTTATTGGGATAAATCTTGGCACCCATCAATATATGTTGCCAGTCTTTGGCATCATCACTTACAAAACCGGCTACAACAAACTGTGACTCTTGCGAATGAATACTTTTGGCCAGTGCTATTCCCCCTTCTTTTACACCATAGATAAACACTTTCTGGGCCGACGCACTTACAAAGTATATATCATATACATATTTTACCAGAATACGTATTCCCCACATTCCTGTTGTAGCTACAATGAAACTGATGAACAATACCTGCCATGAGAGCGGTACCAGTACTTGATCAATCGGGGTTAAATGACGAACAATAAACACTACTACCACACCTATAAGATTGGCCATTGCCACACGATAAAGATCTACAAAAGACGAATAGCGAATGACGCCATTATATGTGTGCATTATTCTGAAACCGATCAAATAGGCCAATAAGTAACAGCATAATGAAGACGTTATGCCAAAAATATTTGTAATAGTACTATAAAAACCCGCATAGAGTACTTGGGCAAACAGACCTGAAAAAACAACAATAAAGGAGTCAACACAAAGTATGAACCAATAGGGTAACGCTCCCTTACCGAAATACCAGAAAAAGAACTTTAATAGTTTATCTTTCATTTTTCAATTGATTTACGCTGAGAGTACTTACTTATTATCTTTTACTTTTCTGTGTTATGTTCTCCATAACCATAGCCATATCCATAACGTTTGCCATAACCATAGTACTTGCCATATTTACCATAGCCATAATAATAACCATATTTCTTCTTCTGGAGATTCAGACCATTGATTACCGTACAAAGATTGGGAAGCTTGTTGCTTTCTGCCAGTTCATTTATCAACGAAAATTCCGCTTTACGGGTATAATCGGCACGACATACGTAAACTGACAGATCCGCTACACGACCGATAAGCAAAGTATCCGTAACCATACCAATTGGTGCAGTATCCAATATCACGTAATCAAAATTCTTCTTCAATATCTCAATCGCCTTATCCAAGCCATCACGAGCCAATAACTCCGTAGGGTTAGGCGGTACCGTTCCGCCCGGAAGGATATATAGATTTTTATTAACATCCGAAAGTTGAACGAAATCCATCAGATTCTTTTCCGGATTTGACAGATATTGGGTAATACCCTGCTCTTTTCGCGGGATATTAAAGACTTTGTTCAAACCGGGTTTACGAATATCAAGACCGACAATCACTATTTTTTTACCTAACAAAGAAAGACTGATTGCAAGATTCGCAGAAATAAATGATTTCCCCTCACCACTAACCGTTGAAGTTACCAGAATCACTTTCTGATCACTCTTAAGTATAAACTGAAGATTGGTACGTACATTACGGAAAGTCTCACTCATTAAAGTATTCTGATTCTCAAACACCGCAATGGAACCCGTTCTCTCAGTAGTCAACGGCACATCGCCGACAATAGGCAGAGTAGTCAGTTTCTCTACATCGTTGCGTCCTTCTATTTTGAATTTAGTCAAGCCAATCAAGAAGATAATACCGACCGGCAGTCCTACTCCTACCACTAAAGCAATCATGTAAATCATTTTAGGTCTTGGAGAAACAGGGCCGCCTTCCGCTACCGGTTCATCAATAATCTTTGCATTATTAGCCGTAGCAGCCAGCGTAATCGCATTCTCCTCACGCTTTTGGAGAAGCATCAGATAAAGCCCTGCTTTGATTTCTTGTTGCCGGGCAATACTTACATATTGGCGTTCCTGCCCCGGAGCGTCACTGATACGACGGGAGAAACGACTTGCCTCACGATCCAAATCCGCTTTGACGATAAGCAATCCTTTCAAAGTACCATCAATAGCAGCCTGTACATTCGCTTTCATAGCACGAATGCTCGTATCCAGATTGACAATCATCGGATTGTTCTCTGTAGAAGTACGAAGCAAACGCTTACGTTCAAAAATCAATTCATTGTAACGATCTATCTGAGTAGTCAGACCATTATCGGACAAACCAATATTAGCCGGCAGCACTTCATATTCATTCGAGGGGTTATTGATATATTTAGTGAGATCACGAATCAGATTAATCTGAGTTCCATTTTCTACACGTTTCTTTTCGTATTCAGCATTTCCCGATACAGCCAACTGCGCATCACTGCTGATATCTGTCAGTCCCGCATCTCGTTTAAATGCTTCCAATTTATCCTCTGTACTCCCTAATTCTTGATCTATAATCTGAATACGTTCATTTATAAACTCCCTTGTTTTCTCGGCAACTTCATTCTTATCATTATTCGTATTCCGATTATACATTTCCATCAGCTTATTGATAAAATCCTGACCACGCTGTATATTCGTATTCATCAGTGAGACAACAGCTACAGAAGTCGTTTTGGAAGTAGGCGCTATATTCAGCATATTCTGGTATCCTTTTGCCACTCCAAATGGACGATTGACCATAGCACTGATATTTCGGATTTCATTTTGTCCTACTACTTTCCCATTTAATAAAGAATCTTTCAATGTAAATCCGAATGTACCTGCATCCGTAGGCAATACTGCCGGAAGCTTATCAAAATGTTTAGTATATTCGTTTACTCCAATCTTTAGCTGTATATCCAAACTACCCTCAGGAGCCAATTTCATATCAATCAAGGCTGTACCCGGCAATTGATCCGCTTCTTGATTTGTCAGATTTACGATTACCGGAGAAGTTTTATACAATTCTTTTTTAGGGAACTCATCCTCATCGTAATATTGAATATAAAGTTCCAGATTATTGACAACTTCTTTCAGTATCGTTTTTGAACGCAATACTTCAATTTCATTATCAATGCTCTGTGTAGAAGTAATCATTCCTCCTAATCCCAAACTTTCCAGATCAGCGGAATTTCCACCACTCTTCTTATCATCTTTTATCATGATAGAAGCAGATACCTGATAAACAGGAGTTTGGAAATGCAAATATGCCCAAGATCCAATCAAACATACCAGAACAGAAGCCACAAACCAAGGCCAATGAATTATGTACTGAAAGATAAGTTCCTTATAATCAACACTACCTTCTTCTATATCTCGTACATTATCCTTGTGCAAGTTTTCTTTCATTGTCATTCTTTTACTTTTGATATTTATCTTAGTATAGTTAATAATAAATTTGTTATTGAAAGTAAAACAGAAACACCGGAGATCCACAACCCTGTACTTACTCCAATATCTGAATTCTTAGCCTTAGTCTTATTAGGTGTTACGTAAACAATATCATTTTGCTGCAACTGATAATAAGGAGACATTACAGTTTCAGTCTTATTCAAATCAAACGTAATAATCTCCTGCTTATTATCCTGCCCCGTCCGGATCAACTTCACATTATCACGCATACCATAAATAGTCAGGTCACCAGCCATGGCAAGCGCTTCCAATAGATTAATCTTCTCGTTAGACACGACAAAACTACCCGGTTTGGCAACTTCTCCCAATACCGAAATCCGATAATTAGCAATACGTACAGTGACAAGCGGCGATTCTTTCAGATACACTTTTAACTTCTCTATAATCAGGTTTTCTATTTCCAGTTTAGTCAATCCACCTACATGAATCTCACCTAGCACCGGAAAATTAATATTACCCTGATTATCTACTAAATATTGTTGCGGAGCAGAAGATTCACTATCTGGATTTACCAGATTAAAAGGTGCAGCCAACTCCGGTGTAGAACAAGACACAGTAATCATCAACAAATCTTTAGGCATTACTTTCACACCTATCGGTCTTCCTCCTTGCTCTATATCACTGACCTGAGTCATATCCTGCAAGTAAGGTACTTTCTTATATGATTGACAGGAGATTAACACAATAGCGAGTAACACTCCCAAAATCAATTGCTTCAGTTTTTTCATAGTCATCAAGCTTTATAAATTCACATCGAGAATAATTAAGGTGTTATCTAAGTATATTGACCAATAAGCTGGCAATAGATAACAAGACAGAAAATCCTGTAATCCACAATGTGGTACTTGGTCCAATGTCGGCACTCTGTGCTTTGGCTTTATTGGGAGTGACATACAAGATATCATTTTGTTGTAGCTGATAATAAGGAGACAGTAATAAATCCGCATCATTCAGGTTGAGTGTGATAAACTGCTTGTGACCGTTTTTATCTTCGCGAATCAACTTTACATTATCACGAACACCATAAATAGTCAAATCTCCCGCCATGGCAAGGGCTTCGAGTACATTAATCTGCTCATTCACTACCGGATAAACACCCGGAGAAGCCACTTCTCCTAAAACTGATACTTTAAAACCGGACATACGGACTACTACCGTAGGTCTTTCTTTAACGTATGCTTTCAGTCTCTCCGTGATCAGGTTTTCAGCCTCACGACTAGTCAACCCATTCAATGATAGTTTCCCTAGAACCGGATAGTTGATATTTCCCTGATTATCCAACAAAAAAACATTGCCTTGCGCATTGAAAGGTTGTGACACTGCCGGATCTGAAGTGGAAACAAGGATAGATACTTCATCACCGGGAATCAATCGTGCGTCCTGAACAGGTGCAATCTGTGCATTCGCCTGTTTCAAGACCTCTGCATCCTGTAAATAGGGAACTTGTTTATAAGATTGGCACGCCGAAAAGAAAAAAGAAAAGAGGATAAGTGCAAAAGCACCGGACAAATTCTTTTTCATGTAAATAGCGGATAAATGATATGAGTACTAATTTTTCTCACTGGCAGTTTCCACATACCCTATAGGCATATCTACGCAGGCGCAACCTAACAGGTTCAGTCGAACGGCAATCTTAGTCTTACCATCCACATTGACCAGTTCACCGACCAATCCGGTCAGAGGTCCCTTGATGACACGTACTTTTTCACCACGTGCCAAAGGAGAGCTGTTCATACAAACAGCTTCTTCTGAATAATCAAGCATGAAACGGAAACGAGCCATCTGCTCATCGGGAATCACTGCCGGTGTGCTCTCACCTCGCATCACCATATAGCGACTAACTGTAGAAAAACTGAGAACCTCCATACGTTCCTTCGGATCGGCATGGACAAACACCATCATTGGGAGAAGAACAGCTTCTACTTTTTTACGCCGATCACTCCATTGATGAATTTCCTGTTGGACAGGAACAAAATTTTCAATCCCCATTTTGTCCAAACGCTCGGCAACTTTCTTCTCGTGATGCATACGAACCAAAGCTACATACCAACGTTTAGAGTGTGCTACGCCTTCCCCTGTCCCATTGCTAGGCCCAGCATTTACTGATTTTCGGTTTGTTAAAATCATGTTTTTTTACCCCATATGCATCCGTTACTTCTTAGGTAACGGAT
>ENA-UONZ01001228-UONZ01001228.1-human-gut-metagenome-genome-assembly--contig:-C93old-NODE-1228-length-30864-cov-44.274498_pt1 | contig 30864 bp, 26 predicted proteins | sample MGYA00242468_ERZ724015 | MGnify/ENA metagenome assembly ERZ724015
CCGCACCTCGCTCGCCGTATCGGCACTTAGAATTATGCGGTATTGCCTTTATTATTTCTGCTCTTATTGGCTGCAAAACCGCAAAAAGGGCCGCAGCCCTTACGGACTGCGGCCCTACATATTACTTTATGCGGTGCGGCTATTAAATCAGTACATGCCGCCCATGTCACCGCCGGCGGGGGCTGCCGGTGCCGGGGGCTCCGGCAGGTCAGCGACCAGGCTTTCGGTGGTCAGAACCATAGCGGCAACGCTGGAAGCATTCTCCAGAGCGGAGCGGGTGACCTTGGTCGGGTCAACAATGCCGGCTTCGATCATATCGTCAACATATTCTTCCTTCTGGGCGTCATAGCCGTAGTTGGACTTGCCGGCCTGCAGAATGTTGTTGATGATAACGCTGCCTTCCAGGCCAGCGTTTGCGGCGATCTGGCGCAGAGGAGCTTCCAGAGCCTTGCGGACGATCTTAGCGCCAGTGCGCTCGTCGCCTTCCAGCTCGCTGACCAGCTTATCAACAGCGGGGATAGCGTTGATGGTAGCGGTGCCGCCGCCAGCAACGATGCCCTCTTCAACAGCAGCCTTGGTTGCGTTCAGGGCGTCCTCGATGCGGAGCTTCTTATCCTTCATCTCAACTTCGGTAGCAGCGCCGACCTTGATGACAGCTACGCCGCCAGCCAGCTTGGCCAGGCGTTCCTGCAGCTTTTCACGGTCAAAGTCAGAGGTAGCGGAAGCGATCTGGGAACGGATCTGGGCAACGCGGTCAGCAATGGCCTGCTTATCGCCAGCGCCACCGACGATGGTGGTGTTCTCCTTGCCAACCTTGACCTGGCGGGCGCTGCCCAGCAGCTGGATGGTAGCGTCCTTGAGCTCATAGCCCAGGTCGCTGCTGATGACGGTGCCGCCGGTCAGGATGGCGATATCCTGCAGCATTTCCTTGCGGCGGTCGCCAAAGCCGGGAGCCTTGACAGCAACCACATTCAGGCCGCCGCGCAGACGGTTGATGATGAGGTTGGACAGTGCATCGCCCTCAACATCCTCAGCGATGATGAGCAGCTTGCGGCCGGACTGGATCACGGACTCCAGCAGAGGAACGATATCCTGGAACACGCTGATCTTTTTATCGGTGATCAGCACGCTGCAGTCCTCGTAAACGGTTTCCATCTTCTCGGTATCGGTGACCATGTACGGGGTAACGTAGCCACGATCAAACTGCATGCCTTCCACTACCTCGGTGTAGGTTTCAGCAGTGGTCTTGTTCTCCTCAATGGTGATCACGCCGTCAGCAGTAACCTTTTCCATAGCGTCAGCGATCAGCTGGCCGATCTGTGCATCACCGGCAGAAACGGTACCGACACGGGCGATATCCTTGCTGCCGTTGACTTTCTGGCTGTGTGCCTTGACGGCCTCAACAGCGGTGTTGACAGCCTTCTGAATGCCGCGCTTGATGTCCATCGGGTTTGCACCGGCGGTAACGTTCTTCATGCCCTCGGTAACAAGAGCCTGTGCCAGAACGGTAGCGGTGGTGGTGCCGTCGCCGGCAGCATCATTGGTCTTGGTGGCAACTTCACGCACGAGCTGTGCACCCATGTTCTCGAAAGCGTCTTTCAGCTCAATTTCCTTTGCGATGGTAACGCCATCGTTGGTGATGACCGGGCTGCCGAACTTCTTGCCCAGAACAACGTTGCGGCCTTTGGGGCCCAGGGTGATCTTAACGGTATCAGCCAGCTGGTCAATGCCGGCGCAAAGAGCCTTGCGGGCATCTTCGCCCTGCTTAATCTGTTTTGCCATAAATCAGCATCTCCTTTTATCAGTAAGAACAGTTAAAGTTTACTCAACGATTGCCAGGATATCGCTCTGGCGGACAATGGTGCATTCCTCGCCGTCAACCTTGACTTCGGTGCCGGAGTACTTGCTGGTGAGGACCTTATCGCCAACCTTGACGATCATCTCAACGTCTTTACCATCGACATTGCCGCCGGGGCCGACTGCGATAACTTCAGCAACCTGCGGCTTTTCCTTGGCGGAACCGGTCAGGATCAGGCCGCCCTTGGATGTTTCTTCTTCTTCAACGAGTTTGATCACAACGCGATCAGCAAGAGGTTTGATTTTCATGATGAAATATCCTCCTATAATTAAAGTTTCTTTGAAACATTTTGTTTAGCACTCTTTTCTCTTGAGTGCTAAATCTATTATAGCGTTCCTTTGCCAAAAATCAACCCCTTGAAGTATAAAATTTTTGTGAACAGTGTTTTTTGTCGTTTATTCGTTGTAATTTATTAGCGCTCCGGGCTGTTTTCTATCTGTTTTTTGGTCTTGGCTGGCAGACTGCCCGCCTGAATGGCACACTGGCACTGCAAATAAAGGCGTGCTTTGGTGGGGATCAGCCTTCGCCGGGGCGGTGCCAGTGCAGGGTAAGCTCCGCCCGCAGCGCCCCCTGCGTGCTGCCATAACGGTTTTGCAGCCAGAAACACAGGTCGAGCGGGTCGGCATCCGGGCCGTTTATTCCGTACAGTGCCGTTATCAAACCGTCAAATTCCCGGTTGGCGGCTGCGGAAAATGCCACCTGCAGTTCGGCATCCGGGCGGGCGGCGGGAGTCAGGTCTTTCAGTTCCACATCCCGCAGGGTCAGGTTTACCCGCACGCTGCCGGGGGCCAGTACCTGCACATCGGCGGCGGCTTTGGCGGCAAGGTGCAGGTCATCCGGCAACGTGCAGTCCAACCGATGGGCCTGGCCGCACAGAATAGCCGCCAGCTGGGCAGCCAACGGGCTTTGCGTCTGGCGGGCTGTATTGGCAGCGGTATCATAAAACAGCATGGCGTATTCTCCGCCCGCACTGACGGGCACAGCGGCGGTTTCGGCGTTATCAAACAGGGTTTGCAAGCCGCAGTGCAGCAGCTGCTTTTCTTCCAGAGCTTTCAAGTTTTCGTACAAGGTCGGCGTTTGGTCCTTGATGGGCATCTGCACGGCAGGATCCAGCACAAACACGGCGATTTCCGGCGCGGGGCGGGCGGTGCTTTGCAACAGCTGAGCGATTTCTTCTGCCAGCGGCCAGCTGCACCCGGCAGGCAGAACGGCAAGGTCCATCAGGCCGTAAAACGGCTGGCCGTTCATGGTTTGGGCGGCGGCATTCCAGGCGGCAGCACAAGTAGCGCCGCTGCCGGTAAAGGTTTTGCAGGCGGCGGAATCCTCGCTTTGCTGGTCACTGGTCAAAAGCGTGACCGTGTAGCCGTCATCCTGCGCGGTAAAAAACACCGCCCGCACAATTTCCCTGTGGGAAAGCAGCTGCCCGCCGCAGCCCGCCAACAGACAGCCCAGCAGCACCGCCGCTATCAGGCGGGATGTTTTATGCATGATACCAGCCATTGGCAGCCTCCTGTTACCATCACAACCGCAGCGAAGCCCCAGCAGACGGCACTGCGCCAATAAAATGCCTGTTCCAGCGGCACGGTACGCAGCACAGCACACAACAGAGCCATGCCGCCAAAGTACAGCGGGTAACGGTCCAGCCCGGCGGCAGCGCTGCCCGCCCCGGCGCGGCCACCCCACAGTTCCACCATGGCATACAGGTACAGTGCCAGCCGCACCGTGACTGCCATGCACCACAGCAAAATTTGAAGCCATTCCAGCCGGTTAAAAATTGAAAGCGCCCCGCACTGTGCAGCCCCCTGCACCGGGGTTTGGCGGGTGGGCATGGCCGCGCCAAAAAACAGCTCCAGCAGCAGGTGGACCGCGGCATCAAAGCCCAGTGCTGACGCGGCAAATGTTACTGCCTTGCGGCAGCGCTGGCCGGGCTGCGGAGGCCAAAGGGCAAACAGCAGATATTCCGGCGGGAGCGCCAGCTGAGAAACAAACGCCGCCTGCCAGTCCTGCCCTGTCAGCGGTGCCGCATGCAGGTTGGGTACACGCAGGCGCGGCGCGACCGAGAGTACCATGATTGCCATACACGCGGCACCGAACACCAACAAGGCGTTGGCCGTCTGGCGCAGGGCGGGCTCCCGCCGGAGGTAGATGACCGGTGCCAGCACGACAAAACAGGTGCCCGCCAGCCCCAGTGTACCGGGGTACACGCTGCCAAACAGGGCGTGCAGGCGCAGAATTTCCAATGCTGAACTGATTGCCAGCAAAACACAGAGAACTTTTTGCAGCAGGGCGTTTCCCTGCCAGCTGGTCGACACTAACAGAAGCACAGCGGCCAGCACCGCCGCGCTGGCGGGCAGAGCCAGCAGCCCTGCCCGCGCCCAATAACCGGTGTGCAGCCGCAGCAGCGTATCGGCCAGAATGCTGAGGAGCAGCACGGGGTAAAAATCCACATTACTCTTTTGCATGGCGCGGCAGCACCTCCCCTTTTTGTGCCAGGCGGGACCAGATGGCCCGCACAAAACCATCCCGCAAGGCTGCCTTGCCCGGCGGCATGAGCGGGTAAAGATAATCATAACCGAACGGGTCGCTGCCGCAGGCCATGGCCAGAATCAGCAGCGCCCCGCAGGCCAGCCCCGGCACACCGAACAGTCCCGCCAGCAGTATGACCACAAAGCGGAACAGAATCGACTGTTCATACAACGCCGGGACTGCCAGGGTGGCGATGGTGGCCGCCGCGGCCATGGTGAGCACCGGCACGCTGATGATGCCCGCCGAGACAGCGGTTTCGCCAATGATGAGCGCCCCCACAAGGCTGACGGTGTGGCTGATGGATTTGGGGGCGCGCAGCCCGGCTTCACGCACAATTTCCAGCAGCAGGGTCACGGCCAGCATTTCCGGCATGGGCGGTAGCGGCGTGGAGGCTTCGCCCTGGGCCAGTTTGGCCAGCAGGTGCACGGGGATCAGCTCCGGCGCAAAGCTGGCCGCCATGACATACAGCCCCGGCCCAAACACCGCCAGCAAAAACGCCAGATATTTGAGCAGGCGGATGAGACCGGCAAACACTGCGCCGGAAGAATAATCGTCCAGGCATTCAAAGTGCTCGGCAAAAAAGCTGGGCACCACCATGGCAAGCGGGCTGCCGGATACAAGGATAACGATTTTGCCCTCACAGATGCGGGCGCAGGCGGTGGCCGGGCGCTCGGTATAGGCTGCCGCGGGGAAAAGGTTGAGCTTGTCCTGCTTGAGGAACGAGGCAAAATAGGTGCTGTCCAGCAGGACGGGGATTTGTACCCCGGCCAGCCGTTGTTTGAGGGTTTGCACCACATCCGCCGGGGCCCGGGCGGTATCATAACAAATGGCGTACTCGGTTTTGGCACGGGTGTTGGCGGTGCAGATCTCCGCCGTAAAGCTGCCGGTGCGGAACTGGCGGCGCAGCTGGGAAATGTTATTGCGCAGGTGCTCGGTAAAGGCATCCTGCGGGCCGCGCATGTTGCCTTCCCCGCTGGGGTTGGTCACGCTGCGGCCCGGCATATCCTGGGTGGAAAACGCCAGCGCCTGGCCGCTGCCCTCCACCAGCAACACGGCCATGCCGCCGGCGAGGGCTTCCACCAGCTGGGTACGGGTGGTGATGGGGGTTTGCTCTGTGGGTAGGCAGCTTTGCTCTGCCAGGTACTGCACCAGCTGCGGCCCGGCCTTGCAGCCCGGCACGCCTTGACCCAGTGCGTGCAGCACCATGATGCAGAGTTTTTCCGGCGAGGAAAGCCCCGCAAACATGGCGATGCAGCAGCGGCAGCCGCAAATCGTAAAGCTTTTGGTATAGAAATCCGATGAGCCGCCAAACATAGTTTGCAGAAACGCCTGATTTTCAGCAAGGGCCTGCCCCAGCGGCTGGTTATCCGCAGTTGTCATGTAATCACCTTCCCTTGCTGTTCAGTGTGACCCAAAAACGGCAGGGATAAACGCAGGAGGTGTTTTTATGCTTGCATCGGTTTTGCATACCGTAATTATTTATGCTGTGGTTATTTTTGCCATGCGGCTGATGGGCAAGCGGCAGCTGGGGGAATTGCAGCCATCCGAGCTGGTAACAACGTTCATGATTTCCAATGTTGCCTCCATCTGCATTGATGAGCCGGATCTGCCGCTGCTTTCCAGCCTGGTGCCGATTTTATTGATTGCGGCGCTGGAAATATTGAACTCAACCGCCGCCTATTACCTGCCCGGCTATGCGGCGCTGCTGTTTGGGAGACCGGTGACGGTAATCCAGGATGGGCAGATCCGGCAGGATGCACTGCGGCATCTGCGCATGACGCCGGGCGATCTGATGGAAGCGCTGCGCGGCAAGAATATTTTTGACCCGCGGCAGGTAGTATGGGGTGTGGTGGAGCCCAGCGGGAGCATCAGCGCCGCGCAAAAAGTGGCGGACGACAGCCCGCTGCTGCCGCTGTTGGTAGACCAGGAAGTTTACCCCGAAAATCTGGCCCAGCTGGGGCGCAATGAAGCCTGGCTGGATACCGACCTTGCCAGGCGCGGGATGCGGCGGGCAGAGGTACTGGCTTACCTTGGCAATAAGGAAAGCTGCGTTGTGATACAAAAAAAGACCGCCCAGAACGGGCGGTCTGAAAAACCGGAAAGTACAGGTGGTTTTTGAATGAAGCGCAACTGGTATGCCATCGCCATTCTGGTCCTGCTGGCGGCGGTGCTGCTTGGCTGCAAACAGTATGTAAGCGCCACTGCGGGCAGCCTGCGCGCCCAGGTGCAAAGCGCTTATGCGCAGACACTGACGCAGCAGTACCCGCAGGCGCAGCAGGCTTTCCGGCAGGCCGCGCACAGTGCAAGGCAGGCCAGCAAAAAGCTGGGGCTGCTGGTGCGCCGCAACGCGCTGGATCGCATGAACGAAACCATGGCGGTTTTGCCGCAGTATGCCAACCCGGAAAACCAGGCCGACCTTGCGGTGGAAGCTGCACGGGTGCTGGCGCAGATCGACCAGCTGGAACAGTGCTTTACGGGCACATTTTAGCCCTGCATGCCGCCGTTTTTGGCGCGGGAATCCAGCATGTCTTTCAACTCATCCATAAAGGTGTTGACATCGCTGAACTGGCGGTAGACGGAAGCAAAGCGCACATAGGCAACGTCGTCCATCTTTTTCAGCTGCTCCATGGCAAGGTCCCCAATATAGACGGAGGTCACTTCCCTGTCGTAAGAGTTCAGCAGCACCTGTTCAATGCGGCTGACGGCGGCATCCAGCTGCTCATAGCTGACAGGGCGCTTTTCGCAGGCGCGCAGCATGCCGTTGAGCAGTTTCTGGCGGTCGAACACTTCACGCGAACGGTCTTTTTTGATGACCATCAGGGGCACAGTTTCCACGATCTCATAGGTGGTAAAGCGTTTTTTGCAGGAAAGGCACTCGCGGCGGCGGCGGATCTTTTCGCCGTCCTCCGTGGGGCGCGAATCAATTACCTTGGAATCATCGGCACCGCAGTACGGGCAACGCATAGCAAAGTTCCTCCTGGTTTACGCTTTCTTGGGGGCGGGGGCAGCCTTGCGGGTCTTATAGCTGACCCACAGCTGGGTTGCAATACACATGGTGCTGTAAACACCGCTGACCATGCCAAACAGCAGCGGCACCGCAAAGGTGAAGATGCTGTCCAGCTTGAAGATGACGGACACCACGCAGACGATTGCCAGTGCAATGCAGGTGGTGATACTGGTCATCATGGAACGGCCAAAGCTCTGGTTGATGGACAGGTTGACCAGCTCCGGCAGGGACATTTTTTTGCCGTAAAGGCCGGTGTTCTCGCGGATACGGTCATAGATAACAACGGTATCGTTGATGGAGTAGCCCAGAATGGTAAGCATAGCTGCAATAAAGTTGCCGTTGAGGGGAATGCGCAGCAGAACAAAGACGCCGTACACAACAAACATATCGTGCAGCAAAGCAACGATTGCCATGGCACCGGCGGACCAGCCGCCAATGCGGCGGAAACGCACGGCAACGTACAGCAAAATCAGCACGCAGGCAGCCACAACAGCCACAACGCTCTTGGCCAGGAACTCGTTGCCGATGGTGGGGTTGACATTGCTGACTTCCTGCTGGACAAACTGGTTGTCCGGGTAGGTGGTGTTCAGGGTTTCGATCATGCTGTCCAGCTGCTCGGTGGAAAGGGTCTCGCTGCCGGGCAGGTTGATGGTCAGGGTCTGTGCACCGGAAACATCCGTGCCGGTCTGTACGGTCAGGTTGCTCTGGCCCAGCTCGGCGGCTACCGTCTGCTTGACATTGTTCAGGTCAACATCGCCCTGGTAGCCAACGGTAACCATAGCGCCACCCTTGAACTCGATATCCATGGTAACGCCGAAGACAAAGCTGAACACCAGCACCACGGCAACCAGAACGCCGGAGAAGGTGTAGAACTTCTTGCGGTTGCCGACAAAGTTGATGTTGGGGCACTTGTAAGTCTTTTTGCCATCCTTGGAACCGCCATACAGAACGGGGTTGCGGAACACCTTGCAGCGGGATGCACCACGGATCATAATGCGGGTTGCAAACACGCCAAAGACAAAGTTGAGCAGAACACTGGTGAGCAGCGTGAAGCCGAAAGAGTAGATGCTGCCAGCCGTGGAAGGACCAAACATGAAGAAGATGGGGTTGAACACCTTGCCCCAGAAGCCATCGGTGGGGCCAAAAGCACCCATCAGCAGGGCTGCAACGATGACGATGGTCACGTTGCCGTCAATGATGGGGGTCAGGCCCATCTTGAAGCCGCTGGCGATAGCGCCATCCAGCGTTTTGCCGTTGCCAAGCTCTTCTTTGATGCGCTCAGCGGTGATAACGTTGGCGTCAACGCCCATACCAATACCAAGGATGATACCGGCGATACCGGGCAGGGTCAGCGTGGAGCCATTGAACACGGTGAAGTAACCGGAAACAAATGCCAGCGTGGCGACAACCTGACCAAACAGAGAGATGACCGCAATGGCACCGGGCAGACGGTAACGCACGATCATGAGCAGAGCCACAAAGGCAAAGGCAATGATGCCGGCCAGCACCATCACATCCAGGCTCTTAGCGCCCAGGGTGGGACTGATGGTGGAGAAGCTTTCGGCCGAGAGGGCAAAAGGCAGAGAACCGGAGTTAATCTGGTTTGCCAGCGCGGTGACCTGGTCCTGGGTGAAAGAACCTTCGATCACAGCGTTGCCATCCGTGATGGCAGTCTTGACGGTAGCGGTGGAGATGTTCTCGCCGTCCAGCCAGATGGAGATGGTGCCGTTGGACTGGGCTGCCAGCTCGGTGGTGGCCTCAGCAAACTTTTTGGCACCGTCAGCACTGAACTGCAGCTGAACAACATAACCGTTCTCCTGGTTGTAGCCTGCGGTTGCGGACGTCACATCGTCACCGCTCAGGATCTCTTCGCCGTCGGCAGTAGAGCCCTTGCGGAACACCATCTCGGCGGTGGTGCCGATCTCGTCAATGGCGGTCTGGGGATTAAAGTCGGTTTCGCCGGTTTTCCAGGGGAAACGGACGATGATGCGGTCCTTGTTATAGTCCACATAATCCTCATAGTCGGTAATGCCAAGGCCGACCAGACGGTCTTCGATGACGGTTTTGGCCGCGGTCATCTGGTCATCGGTGGCTTCCACACCGTCAGCCGGCATGAACGTCACGTCCACGCCGCCGCGGATGTCGATACCGAAGCGGATATCCTCCGCGCCCTTGATGTAGACGTTCTTGGTATCGCCGTATGTGTAGCTCACGCCGAACAGGGCGGTAAACGAGAACACGACGATCAGCAGCGCCGTGACAATCAGATGCCACGACTTCCCTCTCTTATTCATATGTACCTCCAAACATTGCCCGCGCACCGGCACGGGCGGGGTTTTATTACCGGCGTATGCGCGTTGCCACACACCGCCATGCAGGGAAGCAGCCGCCTGCCGGAAAGCAGGCGGCTTTTTCCCTTTTTTACAGGCGCACCCGGCCGGGAAGACCGGGCGTACCTGTTTTAACTATGTAGGATGGCTGCTTATTTTATTCTGCCAGCAGCTTTTCGACCACAGCCAGGCGCACGCAGACGGTGAGCAGCATGGATGCGGTTTCTACCTCAGACAAGCTGGGGTAAGTGGGGGCAATGCGCAGGTGGGAATCCTGCGGGTCAATGCCATAAGGGAACGCTGCGCCAGCGCCGGTCAGGGTCAGGCCGCAGTCCTTGCAGAGCTGGGCTACACGCTTGGCACAGCCGGGCATGACATACAGGCTGATGAAGTATCCGCCTTTGGGATTGGTCCAGTGGGCGATATCGCCGCAGGGGGTCAGCTCATGGGCAAAGGTGGTTTTGACTGCGTCAAAGCAGGGCACCAGGCGGCGGCGATGCTTGGCCATATGCTGCAGCACGCCGTCCTTGTTCTTCAGGAAGCGGACATGGCGCAGCTGGTTCATCTTGTCATAGCTGATGATCATGACAGAGAAGCGCTTGCAGATATAAGCCAAAGATTTTTCACTGCATGCCAGGGCAGAAACACCAGCGCCGGGGAAGGTGATCTTGCTGGTAGAGGTGAACATGAAAACGCGGTCCTCGGTGCCATACTGCTTGCTTTCATTCAGCAGCACCGGGGTCTCGATGATTTCATCGGTCAGGTGGTGGACAATGTAAGCTTCGTCCCAGAAAATCTTGAAATCCGGGGCAGCGGTCTTCATGGATGCAAAGCGGCGGATGGTTTCATCGCTGTAGACATAGCCATCGGGGTTGGAGTACTGCGGTACGCACCAGATGCCCTTGATGGTGTCGTCTTCGGCAACCAGCTTTTCCACCATATCCATATCGGGGCCGTCCGGTGTCATGGGGATCGTGATCAGCTCAAAGCCAAACTCCTCGGTGATTTTGAAATGGCGGTCATAGCCGGGGGCCGGGCAGAGGAACTTGCGGTGCTCCACCTGGGACCACGGGCAGGGGGATTCCGGGAAGCCAAAGGTATGACCCATGCTGATAAGGTTGTACATCAGCTGCAGGCTGGAGTTGCCGCCCACAAAAACCTCGCTGGACTTAACGCCCATCACATCGCCAAACAGGGCGCGGGCTTCTTCCAAACCTTCCAAGTTGCCATAATTGCGGGCATCATAGCCATCCTCGGTGGTATAGTCACTCATTTTCAGCAGATCCATGGCCAGGTCCATCTGATGAGGGCCTGGTTTACCGCGGGCCATGTTGAGCTTAAGGCCCTTGGCCTTGAACTCGGCATAGGATTGTTCCAGCGCAGCCTTTTCTGCACGGAGCTGGTCTTTGGACATTTCAAAATAATTTGCCATAATCATTTCCCCTTAGATCGTGGGCTGCCATGGTGCTGCACGCGCACAGGGCAGGTCCAAGTACGTTTCCCTCTTGTGTCCGCTTGTATGCACAGAGCATACAGTTTTCAGACATACATATTAGTATAAACGAAACGGCCACAATATACAAGCAGTTTTGAAATTTTTCCCACAAAAAGCAGGCGGTTTTTGGCCCAAAAGCAGGTAAAGAAGAATGGATAACCAGCCATAGATTTCTATATTGACCTTTCAGCGTGGACATGTTACACTTTTGTTGTAATAAGTTGTACGCATATTTATTCATGAGCTCAACTTTTGTCCGGCCGGGCAGCACAACTGGAGTATGGTTATGGAACAGCATGTCACCTTCCGGCGCGTGGCCGGTATGCTGGTGGGCATTGTGATCATCAGCCTTGGTGTTGCCCTTTTCAAGTTTGCCCATCTGGGCAACGACCCTTTCAACGCGCTCAACATCCGCTCTGCGGAGCTTGCCGGGCTGACCCTTGGCGTACAGAACCTGATTTATAACGCGGTATTTTTCACGATGCAGATGATTTGGGGCCGCAGATATGTCGGCTTTGGCACCGTTGCAAATGCCGTTTGCTGTGGGTTTATCATCACGTTTTTCTATGATTTCCTCACTGCGCATTTTGCACAGGCCGCTACCCTGCCCGCACAGCTGGCGTGGGTGGCTGCAGCGGTGGTGTGCACCTCACTTGGCATTTCGCTGCACCAGACCTCCGATTTGGGGGTTGCCCCGTATGATTACCTGGCTCTGGGCCTGCGGGACCACACGCCACTCCCCCATTTCTGCTGCCGCCTTTTTACGGATACGCTGTGCGCATTGCTGGCCTTTTTGCTGGGCGGGCTGCTGGGGCTGGGCACCCTGATCTGTGCGTTCTGCCTGGGACCGCTGATCCAGTTTTTCAACACCCATGTTTCCGAAAACGTGTTGCAATATGTTCCAACCGGGCAGCAGGCATAATATTTACCAGCGGCGCAATTATAATTTTGCAGCGGCGGCAGCTTTGGCTTGCCGCTGCTTTTGGTTGTTTAATGGCATTTTATCTAAATTTGGTGTAAGATATAAGAAAACATAGATTTAGGAGCGTAACAAAACAAGATGGCACAACAAAACAAGAGCAATTCCCTGACCGAAGGCAGTGTAGCGCGCGGCATGCTGCTGTTTGCGATCCCCATTTTTATCAGCAATTTGTTCCAGCAGCTGTACAACGCGGCAGACTCGCTGATTGTGGGCAACTTTTTGGGCGGCGAGGCGCTGGCGGCAGTTGGTTCTTCCAGCAGCCTGATTTTCCTCTTGACCGGCTTTGTGAACGGCGTAGCGCTGGGTGCCGGTGTGCTGATTGCCCGCTACTTTGGCGCAAAGGACTGGGAGAGCCTGGAAAAAGTCATCCACACCACGGTGGCGCTGGGCCTGGCCGCCGGGGCGGTGCTGACGGTTGTGGGCGTGATTTTGACCCCGCAGATCCTGCACTGGATGGGCACGCCGGAGGATGTTATCGGCAACTCGGTCGCCTACTTCCGCACCTACTTTTTGGGTTCCATTGCAGTGATCATGTACAATGTAGGTGCCAGCATTCTGCAATCGGTCGGCAACAGCCGCAGCCCTATGAAGTACCTGATTACAGCATCGCTCATTAACATTGTGCTGGACCTACTGTTTATCGGCGTACTGGGGTACGGCGTGGCTGCGGCCGCATTTGCCACGATTATCTCCCAGTCAGTCAGTGCCATTCTGGCATTCTCCAAGCTGATGCGCAGCAGGGAAGCCTGGGCTGTGAGCTGGCGCAAGGTTCGGTTTGACGGCCCCATGCTGCATGGCGTTATTTTGCAGGGCCTGCCCTCCGGCATCCAGAGCTCGGTCGTCTCGCTGGCAAATGTTATTGTGCAGGCAAACATCAACTCGTTTGGCGCACTGGCCATGGCCGGGTGCGGCTCTTACAGCAAGGTGGAAGGTTTTGCTTTCCTGCCGGTCACCTGCTTTTCGATGGCACTGGCCACTTTTGTCAGCCAGAATGTGGGTGCGGGCAAACATGACCGCGTGCACAAGGGTATGCGTTTTGGCGTGATTTGTTCGATTACGCTGGCCGAGTGCGTCGGCGTTGCGGTTTACCTGCTGGCGCCTTGGCTGATTGGTGCGTTCAGCAGCGAGGCCGATGTGGTCGCCTTTGGCGTGCGGCAGGCACACACCATTGCGCTGTTTTACTTTTTGCTTGCGTTCAGCCACTGCTGCGCCGGCATCCTGCGCGGATTGGGCCGCCCCATTGTGCCCATGGCCGTTATGCTGGCGGTCTGGTGCGCATTGCGCATTACTTACATTACGGTAACGCTGCACTTTATCCATGATATCGGGGTCATCTTCTGGGCATACCCTCTGACCTGGAGCATCTCTTCTCTGATGTTCCTGCATTACCTGCGGCATTGCACGATTCCCCGTGTCGGCGGCGGCGCACCGCACGATATGAAAGATGTGTGATGTGGGCGGATACAAAAAACACATCACATATAAGGCAACACCGCACAATTCCCGCCTTGCGGCTTAAGCACCGCTCCGGCAGCTGCGGCACGGCATCTGCGTTGCCAAAATGCTCGATAAGACATCCAGTATTATCTGCGCTTTTGGCTTGGCATCTGCCGCACCTCGCTCGCCGTATCGGCACTTAGAATTATGCGGTATTGCCCTAAAATAGCGGGTACACTGCCACATGAAGTAAGCTGCTTTGCCGTTCGCCGCAAATAAACCATTCGCTTTTTTACACTCTGGGCGGCAGGGCTTTGCGGATTGACAATTCCCCCGTTTTGCGCTACAATACCATACAGTTAGCCGCCGTGGCGGAACTGGCAGACGCAAGGGACTTAAAATCCCTCGGTGGAAACATCGTACCGGTTCGATCCCGGTCGGCGGCACTGGCTGAGCCTTACCGGATTTTCCGGTAAGGCTCTTCTTTTTTTGTGGGGTTCCCCTTTGCATAACCGCTGCAGCCACGGCCAACACTGATTGGAAAGCGGTGGGCGGGGCCAGCTCACGTTTGTTATCTCTAACCGTCATTTCTGTGGTCACTGAACGCCAAAAATCGCCCGATTCGTCCATTTTTGGTGCAAAATCGCAGGGTTTGTACCAGTTTTTGCGGTTTGCCCTTGACGCAAAGAAATTGTTGGAATATAATAAGCACCGTTAATCCTAGAGTTTTTATAGGATATGAAAATAACAAAGGTGCCCGGCACACCGCCGCCTGCCTGCTTTGCGCTGCAAACGGATGGCTGCACCGGACGCCGAACCAAGCTGCGGGTTTGCCTGCGGCTTTTTGAAATACAAACGCTCACCTTATTATAAAGCGAGCAGGAGGCAGTTTTTATGGCAGAGCAAGTTTTGAACGTAACCGGTCTGGCCGCACGCGTGGAAGACAAACAGCTGTTGCACGGCGTGGATCTTACCATCAACAAGGGCGAAACCCATGTGCTGATGGGCCCCAACGGCGCAGGCAAATCCACCCTGGGCTATGTTTTGATGGGTGCCCCCAAATATACCGTGACCGGTGGCCAGATCCTGTTCAAGGGCGAGGATATCACCCATGAATCCACCGATAAGCGCGCCAAGGCTGGCATGTTCCTTTCTTTCCAGGAGCCGCTGGAAGTTCCCGGCTTGACGCTGGAAGGCTTTATCCGCAGCGCATTGCAGCAGAAGGTCGGCCATGTGCGTTACTATGACTTCAAGAAAGAGCTGGCCCGCTGCATGGACATTTTGCAGATGGATGCTTCTTACGCAGAGCGCAGCCTGAACGTTGGTTTTTCCGGCGGCGAAAAGAAAAAGGCCGAGATTTTGCAGCTGATGATGCTCAAGCCCTCCCTCGCCATTCTGGACGAGACGGACTCCGGCCTGGACGTTGACGCCGTGCGCCTGGTTTCCAAAGGCGTGGAAGAATACCAGAAAGACCACAACGGCGCTTTGCTGATCATCACCCACAGCACCCGCATTCTGGATGCGCTGTCTGTTGATTACACCCACGTGCTGGTCAACGGCAAGATTGCTGCAAACGGCGATGGCAGCCTGGTGGAAGAGATCAATGTGAACGGCTACGAGCGCTTTGAAAAGATGGCGGAGGCCTGAGAAATATATGGCAGAAGTAAACGAAGCAAAACGCGAAAAATCGCAGGTTGAGGACATTAACCGCAGCCTGTATGATTTCCGCTATGAGGAAAAAGACGCCTACAAGGTAGACGCTGGCCTGACCCCCGCCATTGTAGAGCAGATTTCCCGCGAGAAGAACGACCCCGACTGGATGTTGGAGCTGCGCTTGAAATCGCTGGAGATCTATAACAAGACCGGTATCCCGGAATGGGGCCCGCCGATTGATGAGCTGAACATGGATGATATCATCACCTATGTGCGCCCCAACACCAAAATGAGCGCCAAGTGGAGCGAAGTGCCCACCGACATCAAGGATACCTTTGAAAAGCTGGGTATCCCCCAGGCCGAGCGCGACAGCCTGGCCGGTGTCGGCGCACAGTATGACTCCGAGCTGGTATATCACAACGTGAAAAAAGAGGTTGCGGAGCAGGGTGTTATTTACACCGACCTGGAAAGCGCCATGCACGGCCCTTATGCCGAGATGATCCGCACCCATTTCATGCACCTGGTTCCCCCCACGGATCACAAATTTGCCGCCCTGCACGGCGCGGTATGGTCTGGCGGTTCTTTTGTGTATGTTCCGCCGCATGTGCATGTGGAGATTCCCCTGCAGTCCTATTTCCGCCTGAACGCCCCCGGCGCTGGCCAGTTTGAGCACACGCTGATTATTGTGGACGAGGGTGCTTCGCTGCATTTCATCGAGGGCTGCTCTGCCCCCAAGTACAATGTGGCCAACCTGCACGCCGGCTGCGTGGAGCTGTTTGTGGGCAAGAACGCCAAGCTGCGGTATTCCACCATTGAGAACTGGTCCAAGAACATGTACAACCTGAACACCAAGCGCGCCATTGTGGAAGAGGGCGGCGTGATGGAATGGGTCTCCGGTTCTTTTGGCTCCCACACCTCTTACCTGTACCCCATGACCATCCTGAAGGGCAAGGGCTCCCGCATGGAGTTCACCGGCATAACCTTCGCCGGTCATGGCCAGAACCTGGATACCGGCGCCAAGGTTGTTCATACCGGCGCGGATACTTCCAGCTATATCAACACCAAGTCCATCTCCAAGGACGGCGGTATCAGCACCTTCCGCAGCGCGGTGGTCATTAACAAGGATGCCAAGAACAGCAAGGCTGCTGTTTCCTGCCAGTCTTTGATGCTGGATACCATCTCCCGTTCGGACACGATCCCCGCAATGGACGTGCGCACCCCCGATGCTGACGTGGGCCACGAAGCCCGCATTGGCCGCATCAGTGATGACGCCGTGTTCTACCTGATGAGCCGCGGCATCCCCGAAGAGGAAGCCCGCGCCATGATCGTGAGTGGCTTTGCGGATAATGTTTCCAAGGAGCTGCCGCTGGAATACGCAATGGAAATGAACAACCTGATCCGCCTTGAGATGAAGGGCAGCATTGGGTGAGCAAAGGAGTTGGGAGTATGGCAAATGAAACAATGACCGTCAACCGGCTTCCCGCTCTGACGTGGAACTGGCTGAAGATGAACGCAGCCCGGCTGGAAGCAAACGCCCCCGCCGTGGGTGCCGCCCCCAGCTTTGTGCAGACCGCACAGCTGGCCCGCAGCAGCGCTGCACAGGACTGGGCCATGGAGACCGGCATGGGCACCGACGTTGACCGTTTTCTGGCCAACAGCCCAGCAGAGTACCTGACCCTGGGCGAAAACGAAGTGATGGATGCCCCCGCGGTTATCACCTATACCTACCAGCCCGGCGCCCCCGCCGGGGACCGGCTGTACCTGGAAGCCAAGGCTGGCAGCACCATGCAGGTGGCTGTGATCCTGCGCAATGAGATCGCTGGCGAGGGCCTGGCCGCTTTGCAGATCAAGATCAAGGCCGAGGCTGGCGCTGTGGTCAAGCTTTCGATGGTGCAGGTACTGGATAATGGCTTTACCTGCCTGAGTGATATCGGCACCACCTGCGCAGACGGCGCAAGTTTTGAGCTGACCAAGCTGGAACTGGGTTCCGGCAAGCTGTATGCCGGTGCTGCCGCCGATCTGATCGGCAAAGGTAGCAACTTTACCGCCAGGATCGGCTACCTGGGCCAGGGCGAACAGCGCCTGGACATGAACTATGTAGCCCGCCACCGCGGCAAAAAAACCACCTGCGAGATGGATTCCACCGGCGTACTGGCCGGTAAGGCATTCAAGCTGTTCCGCGGCAGCATTGACCTGCTGCCCGGTGGTTCCGGCGCCAAGGGCCAGGAGCAGGAGAACGTTCTGCTGCTGGGCAACGGCGTGGTCAACCAGACCATTCCGTTGATTTTGTGCGGCGAAGAGGATGTGGAAGGCAACCACGGCGCAACCATCGGCCGCCTGGACGAAAAGATGCTGTTCTACCTCGCCAGCCGCGGCATTCCTGAAGAGGCTGCCCGCAGCCTGCTGGCCCGCGCCCGCATTGAGGCCGTAGTTGACCTGCTGCCGGAGTCACTGGCGGAAGAAGCACACAAATTCATGGAGGCGCACACCGATGAGCTTTGATTTTGTGGATTATAAAAAGGACTTTCCCCTGCTGATGCAGCAGGACGTCGCCTATCTGGACAGCGCCGCCACCGCGCAGCGCCCGGCCAGCGTTTTGCAGGCAGAGAAAGAATTTTACGAGCAGGCCAACGCCAACCCCCTGCGCGGCCTGTATGAACTGGGCGTGGAGGCGACTGACCGTTACGAGGCCGCCCGCGAGCGGGTACGCAAGTTCCTGAATGCACGCAGTAATGCCGAGATCATCTTTACCCGCAACACCACCGAAAGCATCAATCTGGTTGCTTACAGCTATGCGCTGAACAACATCCATGCCGGGGATGAGATCGTCATCACCATCATGGAGCACCACAGCAACATGCTGCCGTGGCAGATGGTTGCCCGCCAGACCGGTGCCAAGCTGGTTTACCTGGAATGTGAAAAAGACGGCAGCCTGCCGGATGAAAAGCTGGAAGCCGTCATCGGCCCCAAGGTAAAGCTGGCCGCCATTGGTCATGTTTCCAACGTGCTGGGCTGCGTAAACCCGGTAGAGAAAGTGATCGAGCTGGTACACCGCAACGGCGGTGTTGTGCTGGTCGATGCCGCCCAGAGTGCCCCCCACATGAAAGTGGATGTGCAGGCTCTGGATGCTGATTTTGTTGCATTCTCCGGCCACAAGCTGATGGCCCCCATGGGTATTGGCGTTTTGTATGGCAAGGAGAAGCTGCTGGATGCCATGCCGCCGTTTTTGACCGGCGGCGAGATGATCGATTCCGTTACCCGCGATGGCGCTGTGTATGCCGAGCTGCCCCACAAATTTGAGGCCGGCACCGTGAATGCAGGCGGCGCGGTTGCGCTGGCTGCAGCCATTGATTATCTGGAATCCATTGGGCTGGAAAATGTCCACGCCCAGGAGCAGGCCCTGACCCGCTATGCCTATGAGGGCATGAAGAAGATCCCCGGTGTGAATATTCTGGGCAGCGATGACCCGGACAAGCACTGCGGCATTTTGAGCTTTACGGTGGATGGCGTACACCCGCACGACATTGCCACCATTCTGGACAGCTGCCATGTGGACGTGCGTGCCGGGCACCACTGTGCACAGCCGCTGCTGGCTTATCTGGGTGTGCGTTCCTGCGCACGCGCCAGCCTTGCATTTTATAACACCACCGCTGACATTGACCGCTTTCTGGCGGCGCTGGGCGGCGTAAGAAAGGAAATGGGTTATGCCGAGTAGTACGTTTTATAATGAGGTGCTGACCGACCACAACCTCTACCCCGCCCATAAAAAGCCGCTGCCCGGCGCCAACATGACGCTGGAGGGTGTGAACCCCAGCTGCGGCGATGACATTATTTTGCAGCTGAAAGTAGAAAACGGCAAGATTGAGGACGGCAGCTTTGTTGGTGACGGCTGCGCGATCTCCCAGGCTTCGGCAGATATCATGCTGGACATGATCATTGGCCGCAGCGTGGATGAAGCCAAAGACCTGGCCGAGACCTTTTTGAAGATGATTAAGGGCGAAGCTACCGATGCCGACATTGAAAAGTTGGAAGAAGCCGGTGCGCTGCAGGATATCTCCCACATGCCGGCCCGCGTAAAGTGCGCAGTGCTGGGCTGGCACACCATGGAAAAGCTGCTGGATCACAAGGACGAGCAGTGATTCCTGGCGGAGGGCTGATTCTTTCACGTTGGCCCTGAAAGTGATTTTATAAAATAAAGCCAGGCGTGTTTTGCAAAGTCGATTGCTTTGCAGGGCACGCCTGGTTTATTTTTTTGCTCTTTTATTTGTTTTATTGCGGTTGGATAAACGCATCTGCGAACGCTTTATCCACGGCGGGAAAAGAGAGCCGGGAGCGTTTTGTACCAGATGTTTGCAATGCCGTTCAGGATGGCACACACCGGGGCGCTGGCGCACAGGGCCACCACCGCGGGGATGATAAAGCACAGCCAGGTAATAACGGCAGGCAGACCGTGGGAAGCACAGGCTTCGTAACAGCCAAGTTGAACCAGAAGCGCGTACAGCGGCATGTGCAGAATGTAGATGGGCAGGGTTCGCTGGCCCAGGCTGGCAAGCGGCTTGATGAGCCCCAGAATGGGGGTGATGGCCAGCACGGTGCCAAAGCCCAGCAGGTAGAACACTGCGCGATCCTGCATCAGGTAGCCGCCCACCGCATAGGCGTCGGACTGGAAGATGCGGGCTCCCTCATACACCGGGGTTTCGGCGGTGACGATGCGCTGGACGGTTACGGTATAAAACACCACGATGGCCGCCGCCAGCGGGCCCCAGGCATACCAGCGCTTTTGCCAGCTGCGGAACGGCTCTGCAAACAACACACCGAATGCAAAGAACGGGAAAAAGGAAAACACACGGCCCAGATCAAACGGCCAGTTGACACAGCCGCCCAACAGGCCTAGGGCAATGGCCGCGGCCATCCCTACGGTGCTGGCCAGCAGGCCGCGCCGCTGGATGGCGCGCAGCAAAGGCACGGTGAGCATCCAGAACATGAGGGCGTACAGATACCACATGTGCCGCCATGGCAGCAGTACATTTTGCAGCCAGCCGCCCTGATCCACAATGTTATCTTTCAGGGCAGCCGCACGGAACGCCGTGATGCCCGCTTGGCTGATAAGGTAGAGCCATAGCTGCTGCGTGACCAGCTTGCGCAGGCTGAACTTAGCCACCAGGCCGCTGGCTGTGCAAAAAATTGCCATATGGAACAGGTAAATGCAGGTAAACAGCGCGTTGATGCCCGGCGCGGTACCACGGTGATACTCGATAAAATGGCCAATAACAACGCACAGGATGCCAAAGCCTTTCATAGCATCCACATAGGGTTGGCGCTGGGCGGCAGTTTTCTTGTTTGGCAAAGGTCGGCTCCTTTCTTGAAACGGCGCTGGCGTGGTTTATGGGTTCCAGTATTCATACACCAGCTGGCCAAGGGTCTGCATGGCCTGGGTGGGTTCTTCGGGGAAGTCTACATTTTCATCTCCCTGGTCTGTCATGCAAACAATCCAGTAGGGATGCTTGGCATACACAATGGCAACATCGTGATATGCGTAATCCCAGCTGCCATACTTTTTGGCGGCGGGCACGCCATCCGGCACATACAAAATATCATGGTCGGCGGCCAGCATACAGGTTTTCAGGTAGGCTGCGGCGGCGCTGCCTGAATCCAGATAATCATACACCGCGGACACAATGTTGGCAAACTCGCCAGTGGAAGCCATACCGATAATGCCGGTTTGCGGGGTAAGGTCGCAGGTTGCGGCATAGGCAAAGCCGTAATCCGCCAGGAACTGCTGGAAGCCGCTGGATTCATTGGCTGGCCAGTGGGTGGTCAACAGGGTGACGGCGTTGTTATCGCTGTGGGCGATCATAGCACGCATGGCGGCTTTGGCCGGGATGGTCTCGGCATCGTTATAGGCTTGCAGCGCCGTATCAGACAAACAGCCGCGGAACTGGTTGGTCAGTTCATCTTCCAGGTCCAGTGTTCCGGCATCGGCCTGGCCGCACAGCCAGAACGCATAGGGCAGCTTGAGCAGGCTGGCGGGGTAATACAGGGCATCCGTGTTATAAGTATAGCTTTCCCCCGTTGCCGGATTTTGCAGGTAAAGCGAAAAGCTGCCCGGCTGCGCGGCGCAGAATTCATCCAGCAGCTCGTTCAAGTCTACACTGGGGGCTGTTTCCCGCGTGGCGGCAAGGGCGGATTCCAGCTTTTGGGCTGTGGACCAGTATTCCAGCTCTTCCGCCGCAGTAGCATAAACGCTGCCATTGGGCACCCATTGCACGGCCATGGCGGTTTCGGCTGTGGCCTGTTCATTCAAATCCACCGTTGCGCCGCAGCCCGCCAGCAAAAGCGCGGCCAGTGCCGGGGCGATGCACGGTACATACCAATGTTTTCTTTTCCCCATAGGATTGCTGTTATGTTTCCTTTCCCGATTGACCGCGGGCATGGGATTTTCCTTAATGCCACGGCCAAAATTCCGGTACTATTGTAACACATGTTCGGCAAATTGTGGCAAAAAATCCGAAATTTCTTCATTTCCGGATGGCTGGCTTTTTCGAAATTCCTGTGCTGCGTTCTGGAAGCATTCGGTTCGTCTCCCCTGTCACGCTGCTATGCTGCCGCACGGGCGTATCTATTCTTTCCGTTTTCCTTTTCACCGGACCAATCCCAATGAAACAAAAATCCCGCTGTATGCGGCTTTTCAGGCTGCACACAGCGGGATTTGATTTTAACTCATTAGGGAGCAGCTTCCCAAAGACTTACCAGAGGTTCACGACCTCATTGTACAGGCCCTCATAGCTCTTGGCGGAGTTGGACCAGCTGAAATCGCATTCCATGGCACGCTTGACCAGCACGGGCCAGCCTTCCTTGTTCCAGTAGCCTTCCTTGGCACGCCAGCAGGCTTCGTACAGCTCGTGGGCGTTGTAATTGGCAAAGGTAAAACCATTGCCATAGCCATCGCCGGAGTCGTGGATGGAGTCGCGCAGGCCGCCGGTCTCACGCACAACGGGGATGGTGCCATAACGGCAGGATACCATCTGGGCCAGGCCGCAGGGTTCGGAGCGGGACGGCATCAGGAAGATATCGGCACCGGCATAAATGCGCTGGGCCAGCTTGGCGTTAAAGCCAATGTACACGCCAACGCGGCCGGGGTTGCGGGCGCACAGCTCGTTGAAGAAGTTCTCGTACTGGGCTTCGCCGGAGCCGAGGATCACCAGCTCAATGCCCTGCTGCAGCAGACCTTCGGCAATGCTGCGCACCAGGTCAACGCCCTTGTGACCGACCAGACGGGTGACCATGGCCATGACCGGGCTGCCATCCTTGTTCAGGCCGAACTCATCCTGCAAAGCTGCTTTGCAGACGGGCTTGCCCTGCTGAACCGTGTTGGCATCATAGTTCTGCGGGATATCCGGGTCGGTAGCGGGGTTGAAAACATCCACGTCAATACCGTTCAGGATACCGCATAGCTTATACTGCTTCTGGCGCAGCAGGCCGTCCAGACCATGGCTGAACCACGGGTCCAGGATCTCCTGTGCATAGGTAGGGCTGACGGTGGTGACCTTATCAGCAGTCTCGATTGCGCCCTTCATAAAGTTGGCGCAACCATCATACTCCACAATGTGGGCATCGCGTGCGCCAATGCCGCAGGTATCCTCCAGGATATCCATGCCATACTTGCCCTGGTAGGCAATGTTATGGATGGTGAATACCGTCTTGATGTGGTTGAACTTGTCCAGGTGGCGGTAGTACAGGTTGAGGTAAACCGGGGTAAGAGCGGTCTGCCAGTCGTTGCAGTTGATGATATCCGGCTCAAAGTCGGTATAGAACAGGGTTTCCAGAATGGCGCGGGAGAAGAAAGCAAAACGCTCGCCGTCATCATAGAAGCCATACAGGCCGCTGCGCTTAAAGTAATATTCGTTGTCGATAAAGTAGAACGTCACGCCGTCATGCTCGGCCTTGAACAGGCCGCAGTACTGGCTGCGCCAGCCCACGGGCACGCTGAAATTGGTAACATAGGTCAGCGTATCCTTGAACTTGAGATCGCCGTACAGGGGCATGATAACGCGGCAGTCAATGCCGTTACGAACCAGAGCTTTGGGCAGTGCGCCGGCAACATCGGCCAGACCACCGGATTTTGCATACGGTGCAGCCTCGCTGGCTGCATAGAGAATTTTCATGGGTACCTCCTTGCAGAGCCGCTGGAGCGGCTGTTTGCAACGCCTGCCGGGCAGGCTGTTATGATAAAATAAGGAAAGAGCGGAGAAGCGTGTTCACTCCCCCGCCCTTTCCTGCAAACTACCCGCCGGGGAGAGTTGGCGGGAAAGTTCAGGACGTAATCAGGTTACACCGTGTGCCTTTTGGCAACAAACACCGGGAAAGAATCCGTGCCGATCAGCTTTTTATCTGCCGTGATGTGGACATTCTTGTCGGTAACCACATACTCAACGGAGCTGTTCTCCTCCACAACGGTATCCTGCATCAGCACACAGTTGCGCACAAAAGCACCCTTCTTGATCTGGCAGCCACGGAACAGCACGCTGTTTTCAACGGTGCCTTCCACCACACAGCCGTCAGCCAGCAGGCTGTTCTTGACCTTGCTGCCTTCCAGGTAACGGGTGGGGTTGTCGTCACGAATCTTGGTGTAGATGGGGTTGCCTTCGTTAAAGAGCTTATCGACATTGCCAGCCTGCAGCAGGCGCATGTTCTCGTCAAAGTAGCTCTTCATATCGCTGATGCGGGCCAAATAGCCGTCAAACTCATAAGCCTGAACATTCAGCAGGCTCAGGTTGCGGGCCAGGATATCGCGCTCAAAATAGACCAGACCGCGCACAGATGCATCGCGGACAAGCTGGATCAGGCTTTCGCGCTCGATGATGTACAGGTTCATGGACAGATTCTGGACACCGGGACGATAATCGTTGGAAAGCAGCTCAGCCACACGGCCATTATCAATGCGGATGGTGTAGTTATCGGTGCGGGCGCCATCGGGGATTTCGCCGCGGTTGTATACCATGGTAACGTCTGCGCCGGACTTGACATGAGCTTCGATCAGCTTGTTAAAGTCGAAGTTCATGGCAATGTTGCTGTCAGACAGGATCACATAGCGCTCTTTCTGGTCCATCAGCCAGTTCAGAACGCTAGCCAGTGCATCCACACGGCCGCTGTACAACTTGATGCTGCGCTCTGCAAAAGGCGGAACAATGTTCAGGCCTCCGCGCTTGCGGGTCAGGTCCCATTCACGGCCTGCGCCCAGGTGGTCCATCAGGGAATGATAGTTTTTACGGACGATGACCGAAACATTATCCACACCGGCGTTTGCCATGTTGGACAGAACAAAGTCGATCATGCGGTAACGCCCTGCGAACGGGATGGAGGCCATTGTGCGCTCCGCTACCAGTTCGGGGACAAGGTTATCATAAGAGTTTGCAAAAATGACGCCCAGTGCGTTTGCGTTGCTGCTTACCATTGTTCCTCACCATCCTTTACATCATTGGAAATCATTGCCTTGGGGCCAACCGTTGCGCCCTTGCCGATCTTGACACCGGAGCCAACCGTTGCAACATCGCCGGGTTCGGTAATATTCAGGCCGCTTTCCGGCATTTTGCCCACGGTAGCACCCTCTTCGATGGTGACATTTTCGGCCACGATGCAGTGTTCAACCTTTGCGCCAGCCTTGATGACAGTGCCGCCCATAACAACGGCTGCTTCAACAGTGGCGCCCTTTTCGACCACAACGCCGGGGAACAGGATGGAGTTTTTAACGGTGCCGTCAACCTGGCAGCCTTCGGTGATCATCGAGTTCACGATGTCAGCGTCCGTACCAATGCGCTGGCAGGGGCGGCCGGAGTTGCGGGAGTAGATCTTCCAGTTTTCATCAAACAGGTTGATGCCGGAATGGGTCGGATCCAGAACCTCCATGTTGGCCTGCCACAGGCTGGAGATGGTTCCGACATCCTTCCAATAGCCGCTGAAACGGTAAGCGTACATGCGGCGGTTATCACGCAACAGTGCGGGAATGACATTCTTGCCGAAGTCGTTCTCACTGTTGGGATCGTTTTCGTCCTCGGTGAGGTACTTTTTCAGGATATCCCAGTTGAAGATATAAATGCCCATGGAAGCCAGGTTGCTCTTGGGGTTCTTCGGCTTTTCCTGGAATTCGCTGATGCGGTCATTCTCGTCCGTAACCATCAGACCAAAGCGCGGGGCTTCGCTCCAAGGCACTTCCATAACGGCAACCGAGAACTCGGCGTTCTTCTCTTTGTGGAAGCGCAGGAAATCAGCGTAATCCTGCTTGCAGATCTGGTCGCCGGACAGGATGATGACGTACTGCGGGTCATAACGGTCAATGAAGGAAATGTTCTGGTAAATTGCGTTGGCAGTGCCCTTGTACCAGTCAGAGCCGGTGGCCTGCTGGTAGGGCGGCAGCACATGGACGCCGCCATGCAGGCGGTCAAGGTCCCACGGCTGGCCGTTGCCGATGTATTCATTCAGGACCAGCGGCTGATACTGGGTCAGGATGCCAACGGTGTCAATATCAGAGTTGACACAGTTGGACAGCGGAAAGTCGATGATACGGTACTTACCGCCGAACGGAACCGCCGGCTTAGCCAGCTTCTGGGTCAGCGCGTAGAGGCGCGAACCCTGGCCGCCAGCCAGGATCATTGCGATCATTTCTTTTGCCATAATTGTTCTCCCCTTAAACTTGTTTATCTCCACGGGCCGCACCGGCTGCGGGTTGCCGCCGGTACCGCCCTTACACACCAGACGTTTACGATTCCGTTACCGGTGTTTTGGGCTTGGTTGTTTTTGCCGCTCTGGGCTTTTTAGCAGCCGGTTTTGTTGCCACGGGTTTGGCTGTGCTCTTTTTGGGGGCGGCAGTTTTGGTGGCCGCAGGCTTGGCTGCCTTTTCGGGTTTGGCTGCTTCGGCAGTTTCTGCCTTGGCGGGCTTTCCTGCCTTTTTGCGGGCAGCGGGAACGCTGAAATAGATGGTGGACAGCGGCGGCAGGGTTACCTCAATATGCTGGTCAAAGCCGTGCATCGGGCCCTTGACGCTCTTTACGCTGCCATTTTTAACACCGGTACCGCCATACTTGACGTCATCCGAGTTGATCAGCTCTTTGTATGTACCGGGGTTGGGCACGCCCATCGAGTAGCTTTCGCGCAGGACGGGGTTAAAGTTGCAGACAACCAGGAGCATCTTGCCCTTGGCGTCCCGGCGCAGGAACGCGATCACGCTCTGTTTGTTATCATCCGGCACGATCCACTGGAACCCTTCCCAGCTGTAATCGACCTGCCAGAGAGAGGCGGTCTCACGGTAGAAGTGGTTCAGATCCTTGACGTAGGTTTGCAGTTCATGGTGCTTATCATAGCCAAGAAGCATCCAATCCAGCTGCTTTTTCTCGTCCCATTCAATGAACTGGCCGAATTCCTGGCCCATGAACAGCAGTTTTTTGCCCGGATGGGCCATCATATAGCCATAGAAGGTGCGCAGGTTGGCGAACTTTGCTTCGTAATCACCGGGCATCTTATTGATCAGGCTGCACTTGCCGTGCACAACTTCATCGTGGCTGATGGGCAGGACAAAGTTTTCACTGAACGCATAGAAAAAGCTGAACGTAACTTTGTTATGGTTGCCGGCACGGAACAGCGGGTCAGTCTTCATGTAGCTGAGCATATCGTTCATCCAGCCCATGTTCCATTTGAAGTTGAAGCCAAGGCCGCCATCGGCTGCCGGTTTGGTAACCAGCGGCCATGCGGTGGATTCTTCGGCAATCATCATTTTATGCGGGTGGCGGCCCAGGATAGCCGTATTGCACTTTTGCAGGAACGCAATGGCTTCCAGGTTTTCCTTGCCGCCCTTTACGTTTTGTTCCCACTCGCCATCGCGGCGGTTGTAATCGAGATACAGCATGCTGGCCACTGCGTCCACACGCAGGCCGTCCACATGGTACTGCTCGATCCAGAACAGCGCACTGGATACCAGGAAGCTTTCCACTTCCGGCATACCAAAGTTGAACACCATGGTGCCCCACTCTTTATGCTCACCGCGGCGGGGGTTGGGGTCCTCATAGCAGGGGGCACCGTCAAACATGTACAGGCCGTAAGCATCCTTGGGGAAGTGGGCGGGCACCCAGTCCAGGATTACGCCGATACCGGCCGCATGCAGCTTATCCACAAACTCCATAAGGTCGTGCGGGGTACCGTAACGGCTGGTGGGGGCAAAGTAACCGCTGACCTGATAGCCCCAGCTGCCGTCAAACGGATATTCCGTAATGGGCAGCAGCTCCACATGGGTATAGCCCATATCTTTAATATAAGGCACAAGCTGATCCGCCAGTTCGGAATAATTATAGGGGACACCGTCCTCCTTCATTTTCCAGCTGCCGGCATGCAGCTCGTAGATGCTCATCGGGCCGTTGATCACATCATTTTTCTTCTGCGCATCTTCCCACGCGGCATCGTGCCAGTCAAAGCCGGAAATATCAAAAACTTTGCTGCCGTTGGACGGGCGGGTTTCGGCATGCAACGCATACGGGTCAGCCTTGTACACCAGCTCATCCGCCGGGGTGGTAATGCAGTATTTATAAACATCATAGACTTTGATGCCGGGAATGAACAACTCCCAAATGCCGTCTGACACCTTTTCCATCGGATGGCTGGTGGGCACCCAGCTGTTGAAATCGCCCACAACGGAAACTGCTTTGGCGTGCGGTGCCCACACGCGGAACACCGCGCCGGGCTGGCCATCCTGCTCTTCCAGGTGGCTGCCAAAGTAGCGGTAGGCTTCAAAGTTATTGCCCTGATGGAACAGGTAAACTGGCAAATCGGAAGGCTTCGCCGCTGACTGTGTTTGTTTCACCTTGTAATCTCCCCTTTTGGCATGCACCGCGCCGGTTTACCACCGACCGGGCTGCCCCTTTGATCATGTTCCTAGGTTTCCGGAAACACCTCTGATTGAGGCAGGCTATGCGCTGATGATACAAAGAACAGCACAAATTCCTGTTCCTGCTGCCTGTTCCGGCATAAACTGCACTCAATTTGTTTTTGCTATATTTATATTACCTGTTTTGCAGCGGAATTTCAAGAGATTTCTGTAATAAAGCGCTAAAATTTTTGTAAGTTGATGGGTCGATTTGTGTAAAATTGACACACATTTACAGGAATCTTTGTTAAACTAGACAAAAAACGATTTAATACCGCGAAATATCCCGCCGTTTTTTCTATGCAAATAGAACAAAATGCACTGCCTTGCCCCACGGCAAAACGGGGGCTGGCAGTGCATTTGTTGTACTTATGTTGTTGATGCTGCATAAAGGCGCGGGCAGCATCAGCTGCCCAGGATATAGAGCGGATTTTCGCCCGCATAGGTGTTGCGGCGATCCCATGCCGTATGGGTTGCCAGATAGTTGCACCAGGCGGTATAGCCTACCGGCTGCATGTGGATGCCATCGGCCTCGTATTCGTCAATCTGGCTGCCATCGGGCTGATTCAGGGCTTCGGCAATATTGACAAAGTAGCAGCCCTTGCGCAGCGCCATGTTAGCCAGCAGGTTGTTGACCAGCTTGATGCGGTCATTCTGCAAGCCGGGCTTGGAATCCTTGACCCATTCCTGAACGCCGGGGATGGACTGCACATAGATCGGTACGTTCGGCAGGCTTTCGTGGAACATGTCGATCATTTTTTCATAATAGGTGATGAACTTGGTGGAGGTGTCCTCGCTGCCGTTGACCAGGGTGTTGGTGCCGAACAGGATATACAGCGCATCGGGCTGGGTCTCCACCACGGCATCAAAAGCCGGTTCCTGCACATTGCGGATGTGATCCTTGACGGTGGTGTTATAGACAACACTTTCCGGGCCGGCACCGCGATAGGCACGCACATGGGCGTTCTGGTAGCCGGTGGCATAACACTCCATGCCCTCGGTAATGCTGTCGCCCAAAAAAGTAACGGTGTCAAAGTGGCTGCGCTCCACGGTGCCAAGGGCAGGCAGGGCGGCCATGCGGGAATCGGTGTTCAGGTACTCCAGATCTATGGTCTGTTCCACCGGGGTGGCTGTATCCCACGCGGCGTTATCCACGGCGGGAAGCAGGCGCTGGGGGTTACCCGGCGTTTGAGCGGTGGGTTCGGGCTGCTCCGGGGTTGCCGTGGCAGCAGTTTCCGCTGTGGGCATGGTAGGCTCCGCCTGGGGGGTGTTCGCCTGCTGATTGTGGCGGGACATCCAGAAAAAGCCTGCAGCTGCACACAGTATGATCAGCACCACCATCAGGGCAACTACCGCGTTGCGGCGGCGGCGCTGTTTTTCTATCTTTTGGCGGTAGTGGTAATAATCAGCCATAGGGTTTATTTTCTCCTTTTATCAGCAGCCCCGGCGCGCCGGAGGGCAAAAGCAACAGATATAGATATTATACCCCGCTGCACACATTGGCGCAATAGCCCGCCGGGAAAAGGCGCTAATTTTTACACTTGCTGTTTTTTCTTGCTTGACGCTTTGTTGGGCGGCCCGTATAATAGAATTAGAAAATAGTATCCGCGGCCTGGGGGTTGGCCCCGTCGCGGCACGGCGGCCACGAGCGCGCCAAAAAAATGCCGGATTGTTCCGGCTGATTGCGCAGCTTTTTGCCTGCGTTACAGGAGGACTTTTTATGGAATGGATGATCGCATCGGACTCTTCTTGTGAGATCCGTACCCTGCCGGACACTGCACCGGGGGTTCAGTTTGCATTGGTTCCATTCAAGATTCGCGTTGGCGAGCGCGAGTTTGTGGACTTGCCCACCCTGAACACCAAAGCCATGCTGCAGGCCATGACGGATTATAACGGCGCCAGCGTCACCGCCTGCCCCAGCCCGGAAGAATGGGCCGAGCTGTTTTTGATGGCGGACAAAAGCATTGCGCTGACCATCAGCCATAATCTTTCGGGCAGCTATAACGCCGCGCTGGCCGCGCGGGAGATGGTGCTGGAAGAACACCCCGAAAAGCAGATTTTTGTGTTGGATACCCTGAGCTGTTCCGGCGCGCTGGCCGGTGCAGCAGAGCTGGCCAACAAACTGATCCGGATAGGAACCAACTTTGATACCATCTGCATTGAGCTGGCCAACTGGGCACAGAAAGGGCACATTATGTTTGCCCTGGCCAGCTTTGATAACCTCGCCAAAGCCGGGCGGGTCAGCCGCGTGGTGGGCTTTATTGCCGGGCGGCTGAACATGCGCGTTTTGGGCCGCCGCACCGAAGATGGCACGATCGACTTTTTCTTTAAGACGCGCGGCGAAACGCGGGTGCTTGCCAAGATTTTGGAACAGATGGACGAGGACGGTTACGATGGTGTGCGCCCGGTGCTAATCAGCGAGTGCAACAACCAGAACGCCGCCAACCTGTTGGAACACGGCATCCACGCCAAATGGCCGGATGCGCGGGTGGATATTGTGCCCTGCAGCGGTCTGTGCAGCTTTTACGCACAGGACCAGGGCGTGATCATCACCTATTAAATTTTGAGCTGAATGGCCTGCAAACGGGGCCGCTATCCTGTTTGCAGGATTTTTTATGGCAATACCGCATAATTCTAAGTGCCGATACGGCGAGCGAGGTGCGGCA
>ENA-UONZ01001239-UONZ01001239.1-human-gut-metagenome-genome-assembly--contig:-C93old-NODE-1239-length-30597-cov-8.524556_pt1 | contig 30597 bp, 27 predicted proteins | sample MGYA00242468_ERZ724015 | MGnify/ENA metagenome assembly ERZ724015
GTGATATTTGACGTGTTCATAATAATACCTCCATAGGTATATTTAAACACATTTAGCCATATTAAGCAATATATTTAGTTACTTATAAATTCCTCCTACATTTAAAACTGCTTCCGGCACAGCTCTTTTACTTTATCCAGAACGCTGTCCATCGTTGCTTTTTCAGACATCCAGGTCTGCATTCCAAGCTCATCTGCTGCCTGCTTCGTCTGTTTTCCGATGCATACTGCCCGGACAAGGGAAAAATCAAGCCCTTTGGCTGCCTGTGCGAACCCTCGCACGGTCGATGCACTGGTAAAGACCGCAAAATCAATCTTTCCCTGTTCAAATTCTGCCTTTTGATCGATCAGTTCTGAGCTTTCGTACAGAGTGCGGTAGGTTGGAACATCATCGATCTGCACATCCGGTACTTTCTGAAGTTCCAGTATCAGTTCCTGATTTGCAGTCTCTGCCCGCGGTATCAAAATCCGCTCTCCTCCCGTGCAGGCCCTGGCAAGGCTGGATCCCAGATGTTCTCCGTCAAAAATTTCCGGTTTTAAATCTGCCAGAATACCATGCTTTTTCAGTTCCTTTTCAGAACCACTTCCTATAACAGCAAATTTCGCCGCCGCAAGTTTGCGGATATCCGCTTCATGTTCTGCCAGTTTTTCAAAAAAGACTCTCACTCCGGTCGGGCTGGTAAATACGATCCAGTCATAACTTTGAATAGCTTCCATACTTTGCTTCAGTTTTTGATTTTCTGAAATCGCTTCTGTTTTGATCGCCGGAAGTTCCAGCACTTCTGCCCCTTCTCTTCGAAGCTTTTCCGCCATTTGGGAAATCAGTTCTTTTGGTCTTGTGACCAGGATTTTACGTCCTGCAAGCGGCAGTGCTTCATGCCATGCAAATCTATCGGCCAGAGCACATACTTCGCCAACCACGATGATGGCCGGTGTCTGAATCCCCTGTTTTTGTACCTCTTCCGGAAGTGTTGAAACGGTTGCACTGATCCGTTTCTGTCCTGCCGTGGTTCCCTGCTGTAAAATGGCAGCAGGCATATCTGCACGCATACCCGCCTTTAAAAGTCCATCGCAGATATCTGCAAGTGCCGTCACTCCCATCAGAAAAACCAGGGTTCCCTTTGTCCTTACCAGTGCCTCAAAATCAATATCATAGGTATCGCCTTTTTTCTTATGCCCGGTAATGATATGTACCGAAGAGCAGAAATCCCGGTGCGTGACCGGAATCCCGTTGTAGGCAGGGACTGCAATCGCAGAAGTCACACCCGGTACGACTTCATACGGTATCTGATGTGCCTTTAAAAGCTCCAGTTCCTCCCCGCCTCTGCCAAACAGAAACGGATCGCCGCCTTTTAACCGCACAACCCTCTTGCCTTCCAGTGCTTTTTTCACAAGGATTTTGTTGATTTCTTCCTGCGGCATCAGATGATGGCTTGCCCGCTTGCCGACATTGATCTTTTCGGCATCCTCTGGGATCATACTTAAAATAGCCTGACCTGCCAGTGCATCATAAACAACAACTTCTGCCTTCTGAAGCACACGCTTTCCTTTCAACGTAAACAACCCCGGATCGGAAGGACCTGCTCCTACCAGCCAGACTTTTCCCGGTTTTATATCATCTTCTTTTACAGCAGTGCAGCTTTGTGCATGACATTCTTTTTTCAGCCCTTCTGCGAGCAACATGCCCATTGTTTCGGCATCTTCCGGATTTCCTTCGATCTGACCTTTTTTATATATTCCGGTTGCTTCCTGGTAATACAGGCCACGGAGCAGAAGTTTTCCGTTTTTCATTTCTGCATAGGCAGCGATCGGCGAACTGCACCCGCCATTTAAATATTTTACAAAAGCCCTCTCTGCTGCCTGTGCTGTCTGTGCCGCCGGATCGTTATAGGCTTTCAGAAAAGCATAATCTTCTCCTTTTCTTCCCTGAACCGCCAGAATCCCCTGCCCTGCTGCCGGAATGATCTCATCCGGCTCAAAATAGCGATAAATGCGGTTTTCCAGACCAAGCCGCTTTAAACCTGCTGCTGCCAGGATCAGTGCTCCGTATGCTCCTGACTGAAGTTTCTGCAGCCTGGTCTGGATATTTCCTCTCACCGGAAGAAAGGTTACATCCGAATACAGCTCTTTAAGCTGCAGCATCCGTCTCTGGCTGGAACATCCGACCGGAAGCGTTCTGTCCCATTTTTCTGCTCCTTCCGGAAGCACCAGCACATCTCTTGGATCCTCTCTTTTGGAAAATGCAAGCAGCGGCAGCTCTTCGGAAAGTTCCATCGGCATATCTTTCAGACTGTGTACGGAAAGATCGCTGCATCCATCCCGAAGTGCTTTATCCAGTTCCTTCACAAACAGACCTTTGCCGCCGATTTTGTCCAGCGTGCGATCCAGGATTTTGTCACCGGTCGTTTTCATGGTCAGGATTTCTACCTGACATCCCGGTTTCTTCTCTCTGATAAAATCCCGGACCATCTCACTTTGGATCACCGCCAGACGGCTTCCTCTGCTTCCTATGACAATGTTATGCTCTGTCATGTTTTTATTCTCCTTTTTCATTAAAGTCAAACGCATGTGAAACCTGGCACGCATAAATCTCTTCCAGTCCATCTATGCATTCCCGAAATGCTGCATCGCTGATCCGTCCCCGCAGTTCAAAAAGCATTTTGTTGGTCACTTTCTGTGCCGCCCGATGGATCTGTTTTTCCAGTGTTTCTTTTTCAGATACTTCCATTGGAAGCTGATGCAGGATTTTATACAGACGCAGATCCAAGTCTGTCGCAACCTCTTCTTTGATCTTTCCGATACGCGGTATCACATCAAGGCATCGATACCAGTTATCGAATTCTTCCATCTGCTCTTTCAGAATGGATTCTGCCTCTCTGATTCCAGCTTTCATTTTCTCGCTCAAAACATCGACTTTGAAATAGTCGATATCATAAAAACGGATGTACATCAGTTTCTGCACCTCCGGATCAATATCACGCGGCACCGCCAGATCTACAAGGATCAGTTCATGATCCAGATCAACTGCCTGAAGTCCTTCTTTTGTGAGCGTATAATTCGGGCTTGCCGTGGCACTGACTACAAAATCACAGGAACTGATCAGGCCCATGCGTTTTCCATAGTCAATACGCCTGCAGCCCGGCGGGATCTGCACGACACCACTGCGGTACTGCCGCACCGTAACGGTCACATCCGCACCTTCCTGCTGCAGAACGGTTGCGGCAAGTTTTCCCATCTCCCCGTTTCCGATGACCATACATTTTTTGCCTTTTACTTCCAGACCTTCCTGTCGAAGTGTCTGAAGTGCCCGGTGGATCACCGAATGATTGCCTGTGGAAAACGTCACATTTGTCCGCACTTTCTTGCCGGCAGTCACCGCCATGCGAAACAACACTTCCAGCACATTGTCCGCCGCATAATGCTCTCTTGCCGTCACAAGTGCTCCCTTTACCTGTGTCAGAATCTGATCTTCTCCTAAGATCCTGGATTCCAGTCCGCAGGCAAGACGGAACAGATGCTGCACGGCATCTTCTTCTTTTCGCTCCGTAAAATATTTCTGATACTCATCGTTATGGATTGCCCGTATCTTACACAGAAGTTCATAAAGGGCGATCACACACCCCTCTTCCGTGCTGACCCAGAGTTCCATACGGTTACAGGTAGATAACAGGACACAGCCACAGATTCCTTTTTCCTGTTTTATGATCTCCAGTGCTTCCACTGTCTTTTTTTGGGTAAATGAAAAAATCGTCCGGATATCAATCGCAGCTACGCTGTGATCGATCCCTATCATTTGTATTGCCATAACGTTCTTCCTTTGAAAAATAGATTCTGTAAATATCCTGTCAATCATAGCACAATTCTCGACAAAAATCTACTTCCGGAATTGACTTTTGAGATAGCGGATGTTACACTTCTTTTACTCATACGATTTCGTTTTTTGATCTGCAGTTACTGCACAGTCTCAGAAAACTTTTCTGCTGTGCTCAAAAAGAAAGGATTTATCAGATTTATGTGTACGAATCAATCACCAACAACCAAAGCGATCCTCGTTGTAAGCTTTGGCACCAGTTATCACGATACAAGAGAAAAAACCATTGACTGTATTGAACAGGATATCGCACAGACATTTCCTCATCACCATATTTACCGTGCCTGGACCAGCAAAATGATCCTTAAAAAGCTGAAACAGCGTGACGGTATACATATCGATAATGTACGAGAAGCCATGGAACGTATGCAGCGTGACGGCATTACCGATGTGACAGTTCAGCCAACCCATGTGATCAACGGCATTGAGAACGATCTTATGAAAGAGGATGTTCTCGCTTTTTCAGATTCCTTTTCCAGGATCACTTTCGGTGTCCCGCTGCTTACTTCCGAGCAGGACAGCCGTGAAGTCGTCAAGGTTCTGACTGATGCTTTTGGCGGGATCCCAAAAGACGAGGCACTTGTTTTCATGGGACATGGAACACCGCATTATGCCAATGCGATCTATGCAGCACTGGACTACACCTTTAAAGATCTTGGTTACCACAATCTTTTTATGGGAACTGTAGAAGCTTACCCGTCCATGGACTCCCTGCTGCGTCTGGTCGGCAGTCTGAAGCCGTCCCGCGTCCATCTGGCTCCGTTTATGATCGTTGCCGGTGACCATGCACGCAATGACCTGGCAGGAGATGATGCTGATTCCTGGAAATCCCAGTTTGAGCAGGCCGGTTATCCGGTTCTCTGTCATTTAAAAGGTCTTGGTGAATACGAAGGAATCCGCCAAATTTTCCTGCGGCATATCCGCGAAGCACAGTAAAGGAGTTTTTTATGCATATGCATCATCATAACACCGGAGGTATTGCTATTGATTCTTATGCCTGTAATTCCAGGCTTCGGCATATCAGTGCGGGATTCAAAGCCGGATTTTCCATGCTTCTGCTTCTGTTCTGTATTTTTGCAGACCATCCGGTTATCTCTGTTTTGTTGATCTTATTTGCTGCTTCCGTCACGGTTTTTCTTGGCGGTATTCCTTTGCATGATTATCTTTCCGTGCTCGGGATTCCCGTTTTTTTTGTGCTACTTGGCGGCATCGCCATCGCTGTCGATCTCTCTTTACAGCCGACTGGCGATTTTTACCTGAATCTGTTTTTTTGTTACCTTTGTGTCACGTATGCCGGCATTCTGAAAGCGTTTTTTCTGATGCTGAAAGTGTTCGGTGCCGTAAGCTGCATGTTCCTAATGACACTTTCCACACCGTCACACGAACTTTTCTCGGTTCTCCATAAGATTCACTGCCCTTCTCTTTTTACAGAACTGATGCATATGATCTACCGCTACATTTTTATTCTGCTGGAGGTACAACATAATATGCAAATTTCCGCGGAAGCAAGGCTTGGATTCTGCGATTTCAGAACCTCCTGTTATTCTTTCGGGCAGATTGCAGCCAATCTTTTTATCGTTGCACTGAAAAAAGCGAATGCCTATTATGATGCAATGGAAGCACGCTGCTATGATGGAACACTTTGTTTTCTGGAAGAGAAAAAGAAACTGCCCCTTCCGTACATCATAGCTTCCGGAACCTTTTTTCTGTTTCTTGTTGTTCTTTGGCTTTTCATAAGATGAATTTAAGATAGGAGATAGTATGAAAGAATCCATTCTTGAAGTAAAAAATCTGCATTTTGCGTATGACGAACACCATACGGTTTTAGATGGGATCAGTCTTTCTGTCTTTGCAGGTGAGCGTATCGCCATACTTGGTTCCAACGGAGCCGGAAAATCTACATTTTTTCTGAACCTGAACGGAGTGCTCACTCCAGCCGAAGGCGAAATTTCATACCGCGGTACAAAAATCACCAGAAAAACACTGAAAAAACTGCGTCAACATATCGGTATTGTCTTTCAGGATGCCGATAATCAGATCATTGCTTCTTCCGTTCTCGCTGAAGTCTCTTTTGGTCCTATGAACCTGAAGTTGCCTCGTTCGGAAGTCGAAGAACGTGTAAATACTGCGTTAAATTATATGAACATCTCACAATTTAAAGACCGCCCTCCCCATTATCTGAGCGGAGGTGAGAAAAAACGGGTATCGATTGCAGACATTATTGCCATGAAATCCGAAATTATTATTTTTGATGAACCAACTGCATCTTTAGATCCTCTGAATGCTGCCATGCTTGAAGAAGTCCTTGAAAAGTTAAGCCGGGAAGGAAAGACACTTCTGCTCTCCACGCACGACGTGGATTTTGCCTACCGCTTTGCAGACCGTATTCTTGTTTTTGACAACGGCCGCATACTTGCCGACGGCACGCCGCTTGAAGTTTTCAAGAATATTTCCGTCTTAAAACAGGCTAATCTGAAACGCCCGCTTTTGCTGGATGTCTGCGAAGATCTGGCTGCACATGGACTTTTTCCGAAAGGATCTTTTTATCCCAGGGATTTTTCAGAATTTCATACATATCTTGCACAGAGAAATTCTTTTTAATAAAAACTGCCGCACAGTTTGAATCCGTACGGCAGTTTTGTTTTCTTATTTTTTTTCTTCCTCTTTATCTTCCCATTTCTTCCGTTCATAAAATCTTCCCATCAGAAATGCGATCACACCAACTCCGATCCCGGTCTGTACACAGAAGATCAGACTTTCAATTTCTCCAGGCAGTTCACTTCCTGTAAGACTTTCTATAACCGGAGTAAACCATGGTTCATAAGCTTCTCCTTTGATTTCTTCTACCATAACACTGCCCGCATCATCGGAACCGCCAAATTCTGCTCCTTTTTTTGCAAAGAACGGAACAACTGCGAGCAGCACAGCTGCAACTAACAGAAGAAGGATTGTTTTTTTATTCTTCGCACTCATTCTTTTTCCTCCTCGATCTCAAAATCAATCGCTTTTAGTTCACTTTTTGCAAAACTCTCCAGTGCGATCACAACAACAACGGTAAGAATTCCTTCGATCACTGCCAGCGGAAGCTGTGTCGGTGCAAATATACCGAGAAATTTTACAGCAGATGCTGTTACCCCACCCTGTGCAGACGGATAGGCAAGTGCAAGCTGCACACTGGTTACGCAATAGGTAAACAGATCTCCAAGTGATGCGGCAAGAAAAACTGTGATGCGGCGGTTGATCCTGGTTTTTGAAAGTCCCTTATAAATCAGCCAGGACAGGATCGGACCTGCAATCGCCATGGAAAAACAGTTTGCTCCAAGTGTTGTCAGTCCGCCATGGGCGAGCAACACTGCCTGGAAGATCAGAACAATGATTCCAAGTACACTCACTGCACATGGTCCAAACAGGATTGCACCAAGACCGGTTCCTGTCATATGGGAACAACTTCCGGTCACAGAAGGGATTTTCAGGGATGACAGCACAAATACAAAAGCTCCTGCCATTGCGATCAGTGTAATGGATCTGCGGTTTTCCTGCACTCTCCTGTTCAGCGATCGAAATCCAAATACTAAAAACGGCAGACAGACAATGCCCCATGCAATACAAAATACCGGAGGCAGATATCCTTCCATAATATGCATGGCATTTGCTGTCGGTGCCACAGCCAGAATAGCTGCCGCTGCATAAACAGCCTTTGCAAGCCACGATATCTTCTGATTTTTCATTTTTTCTGTGTTGTTTTTTCTTTGCTTCTTCATTTTGTTTTCCTGTTCCTTTTCTTTTTTCTTAAAAAACGTCTGCAAATGACTCTGTCACAAACCAGCTGTCACATATTATAAAGCAGTGCATTACAGATGCAGGCTGCGATGTTGCTGCCTCCTTTGCGTCCTCTTGCTACAATATACGGCACATCTGCCTGCATGATCAGTTCTTTTGACTGTACGACGTTGACAAAGCCGACCGGAACACCGATCACAAGTTCTGGTTTTAACTTTTTCTCTTCGATCAGCTCATAAAGCCGGATCAGGGCAGTCGGTGCATTGCCGATTGCAAAAATCAGCGGTCTGTTCATGGCTGCCGCCTTGTCCATACAGGCAGTTGCTCTTGTCGTCCCGTTTTTCTTTGCCCTCTCTGCCACATCTTCATCTGACATAAAGCAGAAGACTTCTCCGCCGTATGCTGCCAGTTTTTTCTTATTGATTCCGGATTTTGCCATCTGCGTATCGGTCACAATGCAGGCTCCGTTTCGGATCGCTTCTTTTGCTTTTTCGACAACACCTTCGGAAAAACAGAGATTATCTGCATAATCAAAATCTGCACTGGTGTGAATGCAGCGTTTGATGATCGGTTCTTGTTCTTCCGGAAAGGTTCTCTCCCCAAGTTCTTCTGTGATCAGTTCAAAACTGCGTTTTTCAATTTCCCGCGGAAGTACATTTTCCAGTTCAATCTTCATCATCTGTCCCCTCTTCCATAATTTCATAAATACGCGAAATATCCATATGTTTGCGAAGTGCATCTGCAAGAATATTGTACTGGATTTCTTTGAATTTTGCAAAATCCACGCCTGCGATCTGTGTCATATCCAGTCCTTTGGCTTCTCCGATGGCTGTTACGATCGCTTTTACTACTTCTTCTTTTTCAAAAATTCCATGTACATATGTTCCATAAACATTTCCATGACAGACGCCATCTGCTTTTGCCGCACCTTTCTCTTCTCCGGCAAAGCTTGTGATTTCTGTAAAAGCAGCTGTCTGTTCTCCCAATGTCGTGCTGCCCATATGGATTTCATAACCTTCCATTTCCATATCACTTAGATTTTGCAATATTCCGCCAACCTTTTTGAATCTTCCGGTTACTCTTGTCCTGGTCTTTTTCTCGGTAAATACCGTGTCCGTATCCAAAAGCCCGATGCCTTTCATCTCACCTCCGGCCTCCACGCCATGCGGATCTTTTAAGGTTTTTCCAAGCATCTGATAACCACCGCAGATCCCGAAAATGATCTTTCCCTCTGCCGTCGCTTTGCAGATGGCATTTTCCAGTCCGCTCTGCCTCAGCCATTTTAAATCTTCCATGGTATTTTTTGTTCCCGGAAGCAGGATCATATCCGGATTTTTCAGTTCGGAAACGGAAGTCACATAACGCAGTGAGACACCCTCCATGCTTTCAAACGGATTGAAATCGGTAAAATTGGAAATCCGCGGGAGGCGGATCACTGCAAGATCGATCGCAGCCACTTCCTGGTTCCCGCAGAAACGTTCGGTCAGGCTGTCCTCGTCCTCCACTTCAATGTGCAGATACGGCGTAACTCCGACCACCGGAATCCCCACACGCTCTTCCAGCATTTCAATGCCCGGATCGAGAATGCTTTTATCCCCACGAAATTTGTTGATAATAAGACCTTTGATGCGAGCACGCTCTTCTTTTTCAAGCAACTCCACCGTTCCGACCAGCTGTGCAAATACGCCGCCGCGGTCAATATCTCCGACCAGAAGCACCGGTGCATGTGCCATCTTTGCCATGCCCATATTTACAATGTCCTCGGATTTCAGGTTGATTTCTGCCGGACTTCCCGCACCTTCGATCACAATGATATCGTATTCTTCTGATAACTTATGAAAAGCCTTCAGGATATCCGGCACCAGTTTCTTTTTATAACGGAAATAATCTCTTGCACTCATCGTCCCAAGCACTTCTCCGTTTACGATCACCTGCGATCCGACATCGTTTGTCGGTTTTAAAAGAATTGGATTCATATAAACACTTGGTTTGATGCCGGCTGCCTCTGCCTGCATGACCTGTGCACGCCCCATCTCCAGACCTTCTTCGGTGATAAAGGAGTTCAGTGCCATATTTTGTGATTTAAAAGGAGCTACTTTGTAGCCATCCTGTGCAAAAATGCGGCAAAGCCCGGCTGCCAGCAGACTTTTTCCTGCATTTGACATCGTTCCTTGTACCATGATTACTTTCGCCATCCGTATATCGCCCCACTTTCTTTTTGTTTCTCCCGGATAATATCCTGAAATATTTTAATCAGCTGATCGTTCTCTTCTCTTGTCCGCACTGCAATGCGGAAATACCCTTTTGAAAGCCCCCGGTAATTGCTGCAGTCGCGGATCAGAAGCCCTCTTTTTTGGCATTGCTCTTCCAGATCTTCCGGGCCTTTGAAAAACAGATAATTTGCCTGAGAATCAAATGTCTCCATCTCCAGAAGATGCAGTGCCCTTGCCAGGTATTTGCGTTCTTCCCGGATCAGCCAGCGTGTATTATGTACGTAAGTATCTTCCGAAAGTGCCGCAATGCCTGCCTCCTGTGCCGGTATGGAAACGCTCCATGGCTGTATGACATCCCGGATTTTTTCCATAAGATCTGCATCTGCACTTAAACCATAGCCAAGACGCAGCCCCGGTATGGCATAAATTTTCGTAAAGGCATCCACAAGAAACAGATGCGGAAAACGCTCCAGGAACGTTCGCATGCTGTAACTGTCCGGTGCCATCAGAAATTCGTGGAAACATTCATCCAGCAGAAAATGTATCCCATACTTTTCACATTTCTCTGCGATCCGCACCAGAAGCGGCTGCTGTATCAGAACACCGGTAGGATTGTTTGGATTGCACAAAATAATCATATCCAGATCATCTGAAAGTGCTTCCAGATAAGCAAGATCCAGTGCATAGCCCTTCTCTTCCCCCAAAGGAAAATAAAAAATCTCGCATCCGACTGCCGAAAGTGCAGCCTCATACTCCGCAAATCCCGGCTCCAGAAGCAGTGCTTTTTTCGGTTTTAAGGCCGCTGCAAAAGCATAGAGCAGCTCAGACGCACCATTTGTACAGATCACCTGCTCTTCTTTTACATATTCATGTTCTGCGATCGCATGGCAGAGCTTCCGGCACTGTACATCTGGATAATTTACAATCTGTTCCATGCTCCGATAAACCGCCTCAATTACAGAAGAGGGCGGTCCGAGTGGATTGATATTTGCGGAATAATCCAGAGTGCAGGCCTCTGAATAAATATCTCCGCCATGTTTGTGACGCTTGTTGTTCATGGTATGTTCCCTTCCTGGCATCATAACAATGTGAGTATGTTAAAGCTGCAATAAAGAAGCATAACAACGATAAGAAGCAGCCCTGCAGACGCATACATCAGCCTGTTTGCTCTTCTGATATCCTCACATTCCACGGGACGCAGTGCATCTCCGATCGTTTTCTTTTTATATAAAGTTCCAAAATACCAGGCATCTCCGGCAAGCTGCACGCCGAGTGCCCCTGCCATGGCTGCCTCCGTCTGTGCCGAATTCGGGCTGGCATGGTTATAGCGGTCTCGTTTGAAGATCTTCCAGGCATTTTTTGCCGACAGGCCGGTAAGTCCTGCTGCCGCCACCATAAAAAGAGCAGACAGTCTTGCCGGAATGTAATTGAGTACATCGTCCACCTTTGCTGCAAAACGACCGAAATACAGATATTTCTCATTCTTATATCCGACCATAGAATCCATCGTGTTGACTGCCTTATAAAAAGCTCCGAGTACAGGTCCGCCAACTGCCAGATACAGAAGCGGTGCCATCACTCCATCTGAGGCATTTTCTGCCACTGTCTCTACTGCTGCTTTTGTTACACCTTCTGCCGTCAGCTGATCCGTATCTCTGCCAACAATCATGGAAACAGCACGGCGTGCCGCCTTTAAATCTTCTTTTTTCAGTTCTCTATAAACCTTCATACTTTCATCTTTCAGAGATTTTGCCGCCAGCATCCAGTAGCAGAACAATGCCATCACAGCCAGATGCAGATACGGATGGATTTTTCCGGCCAGATACAGCACAGCTGACACCGCTCCGGCTGTTACGCTACAGACGATCACTGACAGAAATACACCGGCTGTTTTTTCGCCCTGTCCTGTCTTTGGAAAAACCGCCCGAAGCCCTTTTTCCGTAACGGAGATCAGATTGCCGACCAGCCGGATCGGATGATAAAAGCAGTGCGGATCACCAATCAACAGATCAAGAAACACACCGAGCAAAAGTGCCATCATCCCTTCTCTTCCATATATCATGATACTTTTTCCCTTTCCAGTTTTTTTGCCATACAATTTTCCAGGAACCGAAATGCGAACATCGGATTGGAATAATAATACAGGTGCGGAAATCCCATCAGACTGCCATCTTTTGCATAACTGCAGCTCCAGCTTCTTTTCCCGGCCGGTTTTTTTGCCAGACAGGCACTTCCCGGATCGGTGCTGTCAAAATAGTGGAATTCATGGGCACGCACCGGAAATCCCTGCTGCCATATGTTTCTTGCCTCTGCCTGTTCTTCGTTCAGATCCAGTGTGATATATCCAAATCTTCCCAGCTTTTCGGTGCGGTACGCAGCTGCGTTTATCACGCCTGCCATCGGATATGTCTTTCCTTCCATGTCCTGCATTTCCTGATGAAGGTACATAAAACCGCCGCACTCTGCCAGGATCGGGATCGCTTTTTTTTCACAGGAGCGGATCGATGCAAGCATTTCGCTGTTTTCGGAAAGCCCTGCTGCAAACAATTCCGGATAACCTCCCGGCAACAAAAGTCCATCTGCGTTTTCCGGCACTTTCGCATTATGGAGCGGCGAAAAGAATGTGATCTCTGCCCCCAGTTCTTCCAAAAGCTTCAGGTTGTCTTCATACAGAAAGCAGAATGCCTCATCTTTTGCCACTGCGATCTGTGGTCTCTGCGTGCGTATCTTCTGAACGTGTGGATCTGCAAAAAGCTGTTTCAGGGATTTCGGCATATCGTTCTCCATCTCTTTCGCACTTTCCGCCATCTGCAAAATGCTTTCAATATCCAGCGTTTTCTCCAGAATATCCGCCAGACGCTGCATCTGCTCTCTTAAATCGCTGATCTCGTCCGGGAGTACCAGCCCGAGATGACGACTCTCCAGATGCCAGTCTGCAATTTTCGGGACATATCCAAACACACAGATTCCCAGTTCCGATTCGATCTTCGGTGTCAGCATGCGGCAGGTCATCTCAGAAGTCTGATTTAAGATCACGCCTTTTATTTTACTGTCTTTCTGATAATCCAGAAAGCCTTTGATCTGGGCAAGGATGGACAGGCTCATGCCTTTGGCATTGACGATCAGAATGACCGGCGTGTCGGTGACCCTGGCAAGATCATAGGAACTTGCCTTTGTGCGGATGCCGCCAAGTCCGTCGTAATAGCCCATCACACCCTCGATCACGGAAAGATCGGTCTGCTGTGCCGTTTTTGCAAACAGAAAGCGTGTCATCTCTTCTCCGGTAAAAAAAGTATCCAGATTCCTGGAGATGGTACCGAGCACTTTTGTGTGAAACATCGGATCAATGTAATCCGGTCCGCATTTAAAGGAAGAGACACGATATCCTCTGTTTTTTAATATTTGCAATATCCCGCAGGTGATCATCGTCTTTCCGCTTCCGCTTGACGGTGCTGCAAGCATAAATCTTGGCTGTTTCATGCTATTTCACCTCCTGTGCAGGAGAAAATATAAACCGGATTCTGCCCCATCATCATCTCATAAGAGCCCAGTTTCTTTCCCTTTGCCACCGATACCTGTGCGATATCCACATCGGTAAACGCCATGCTCTTCAGGCACTGCATCGCTTCTGCTACCGTCTCCAGGGCAATCGCATTGATGACAACACGCACCCTTGGATTCTGTTCCAGCAAAACTTCCAGGATTTCTTTTAAATTTCCAGAAGAACCTCCTATAAAAGCATGTGTCGGTGCCGGCAGCCCTTCTAATGCCTCCGGAGCCAATCCTTTGATGATCTCAAGATTGTCAGTTCCGAATTTTCGTTTATTCTGCTCCAGCAGATCAATGGCTTCGTCTTTCTTTTCAATCGCATAGACAACGCCGTCTTTTGCAAGACTTGCCGCCTCAATGGAAACCGAACCGGTTCCGGCTCCGACATCCCAGACAACAGCATCTTTGTGCAGTCTTAATTTTGACAGCGAAATGCTCCGCACTTCGCTTTTTGTCATCGGGACTTTCCCACGCAGAAACAGATCGTCATCCAGTCCGTGACCGATGCGTTTTTTCACATCCGGATTGCAGATCAGAAGCACACTAAGCGGTGCAAAATCCTCTTTCATAAGGCTTTCTGCTGTTCCCTGTACGATCCGCTCCTGTTCATAGGACAGATCAGTCCCGACTGCAACCTTCACATCGCCAAGACCATATTCTTTCAGTTTACAGCAGATTTTTGGAATTCCGTCTTTTTCACCACATAATACAAAGACTTTCTCATGATATTTGACTGCATCGATCAGATTCTGTTTTCTGCCATGCAGGCTCAAAAGATGGACATTCTCCCAGGAAACGCCTAGTTTTCCGCAGAAATAAACCACCGAAGAAATGCCGCTGACCGGGTAAATTTCCATCTGTTCCAGTCCTTCCGTGCGTTCAATCGCATCGTACAGTTTTTTTGCTCCGCTGTAAAAACCGATATCTCCGGATAAGAGTACCGCTGCCGTCTCATACTGCGGATGTTCTGCCAGATAAGCGGCAATCTCGTACGGTTTATAAGATTCAAAGACTGCCTTTCCTTCTGTTTTCACGGATTGCAGCATTCTTTTGGCACCGATCAGAAGATCCGCCGACTGACAGATCTGTTCCGCCTCCACGGTGCGGTTCTTTTCATTTCCCATGCCAATCCCGACCAGATACAGCTGTCGTTTCGGACAAATGCCAAGCCGTTTGCCAAGAAGGCTTCGGATCTGTCCTTCATCACATATTGCATATAAATTTTCTTTCTTTTGATCTTCCTCAATTTCTTCGGATCGCTCCCCCGGTCGTTTTATGACGACCAGCTTTGCTCCTGCTTTTTTTGCCGCACGCAACTTTTCCAGAAAACCGCCGGCTTTTCCGGATTCTTTTGTCACCATCCATGAAGCCTGTGCCTGCCTGAGCATCGCCACATTCAGATCTTCCGTAAACGGTCCCTGCATACAGATCAGATTCTTCCCGGAAAATCCCAGCATGGCACACTCCGATACTGCCTCCGGGGTGGAAAGCACTCTTGCCACCACCCGGTCCTGATAATCCGGGATCACCTGATAGGCAGAAAGTTCTTTGCTTCCGGTCGCCGCAAAGATCCGCCCCTCTTTTTTTGCAAGAAAAGCTGCCGCTTCTGCCACGCTTGCAACTTCTGTGACATCCTCCATCTCCTGTTTCCAGGAAGCGTCCGTCTCTTTTCTCGCAAGACGGATGTACTCTGTTCCCGTCCGGCTGCATGCCCTGCGGATATTTTGAGATACGATCACCGCATACGGATGCGTCGCATCTATGACCAGCGTGATCTGCTGCTTTTGGATCTGCTGCTCCATCTCTGTTTCGTCCAGTCTTCCGGCGTGGACATGAAGATACTTCCCTTCTTCTAAGAGCGTCTCTCCATACTGCGTTGCCACACAGACTTCCGTCGGTATCTGATTTTTCTCCAAAAATTCTGCCAGATTTCGCCCTTCTGTCGTCCCGGCAAACAATAAAATCTTATCCATGGATATAACCTCTTGGTGTGACCATTTTCCCATTCAGCATTTTGGTCTGAGAATTTCCGATATAAACCGTTGTAAACATATCCACCCTGGTATCCCGCAGCTCTTTTAACGTCATCACACGAAACATTTCTCCCTCACGCCCAATATTGGAAACCGTTCCGCACACGGTATCCGGATCTTTGCTTCTCATCATCAGATCACAGGCCTTCTGCAGATAGTCGTGACGTTTTTTGCTGGATGGATTGTAAAGGCAAATCACAAAATCCGCTTCGCTTGCACAGAGCAGACGTTTTTCAATCTTTTCCCACGGTGTCAGCAGATCACTTAAACTTATCACTGCGAAATCGTGGATCAATGGTGCTCCAAGCACAGCTGCCCCGCCATTTGCCGCCGTCACACCCGGGATCACTTCCACTTCCACATGCGGATACTCCTGACCGATCTCCAGCATCAGACCGGACATGCCATAGACTCCGGCATCGCCGCTGCAGATCATCGCAACGGTATAACCTTTGTTTGCTTCTTCAAATGCCAGACGGCAGCGTTCGATCTCTTTTTTCATCGGCGTTGTCAGGAAACGTTTGTTTGCAAAATGTTCCTTTACAAGCTCCACATAAACGGTATAGCCCACGATCACATCACACCTGCGAAGTGCTTCTGCCGCCCGCATCGTCATCTGCTCATAAGCTCCTGGTCCAATTCCTACCACATATATCTTATTATCCAAAATCCACACTCCAATCTTTGAGAGCCAGTGCGACGGTCACGCCGTTTTCCGCCCGCTTTTTCAGAAGCAGCTCTGCACCGCCTCCTGCAAGAATGGCACTTCGTTCACAGACACAGTCCACACCGGTTGTCTCTTTTACAAATGCTGATGCCGTGAAATCTCCTTCGAGATCCATCAGTTCCTCTTTCGTATAAGTACAAAATGGAATCGCATGCTTTTCACAGAACGCAAGGATTCCCGCTTCTTCTTTTTTCAGATCAATGCTGGCTGCCGCAAAAATGCTGTGTATCGACACATGACAGCTTTGCAGTGCTTTTAAAACTTCCTGCTCGACCGTCTCCTGCGGTGTACCTTTTTTGCAGCCGATCCCAAGGCTTACGATCCGTGGGATCAGGTGCAGCGTCACGGCAAACGGGTTCTTTTCTTCGTTCAAGGAAAGCACCATACCGCAGTTTCCCTCAAATCGCTCTCCATCCGCAAGTCTTTGCAGTTCGCATGGGATTTCGCCTGTCACCGGAAATTCACTGAAAAATCCGACCGGCTCTTCATCGAGCACCGCCGCAGAAACTGCTTTTGCCGCTTTCAGATCTGAGATCCACAGATTCTGCTTTTTTGCAAACACATCGACCGCAAAACGTCCGTTGATATCGGTTGCTGTCGTAATGACCGGAATCGCACCGGTCAGATTTGCGAGCACCGCTGTCAGCTCATTTGCCCCGCCCAGATGCCCGGAAAGCAGGGAAATCGCAAAAATCCCCCTCTCATCGAGAACAACAACGGCCGGATCTTTGTCTTTTCCCTGAAGATAAGGTGCTATGCTCCGCACCGCAATGCCGCACGCACCGATAAAAAGCAAAGCATCCATGCTTTGGAACATTTTTTCTGTCCACGCTTTTGCGGAAACCTTCAGTGGAAACAGATGATATTTTCCTGCATATTTTTCCGCTGCATAGGACTCGCATACATATCCGGAACGCTCCAGCATTTCCCGCAGCCGCTCATTTAACTGACTGCCATGCTCCGTAAAACTGACGATCCCAAGTTTCTGTCCCATTTTCCTGTCATCTCTCTTTCGTTGCCTGACGAAATTCTGTTGTAAAGGCCGGATTGTAAAGCTCCGAACGTTCATAATGGCTGTGCGTTACCGCATCTCCGATGATCATCAGTGCAGTCTTCGTGATGTTGTTTTCTTCTGCTGCCTTTGCTAATGTTCCTACGGTGCAGATCACCGCTTTCTCATCTTCCCAGGTTGCTTTATAGACAATCGCTGCCGGCGTATTTTCCGAATAACCTCCTGCAATCAGACGCTTGGATAATTTTTCTGCCATACCAGTGCTTAAAAAGATTACCATCGTTGCCTGATGTGCCGCAAAGGAAGCGATCTCTTCTTTTTCCGGCACCGGTGTACGGCCTGCCATGCGTGTGATGATCACGCTCTGTGATACACCCGGAAGCGTGTATTCCATATTTAAAGCAGAGGCTGCCCCACAGAAGGAACTGACACCTGGGCAATAGTCATAAGAAATATTTTCTGCATCCAGTACATCCATCTGCTCACGGATTGCACCGTAAATGCACGGATCTCCGGTATGCAGACGCACCGTTGTCTGTCCGTCTTTTTCTGCCTGACGCATCACATCCAATACTTCCTCCAGCGTCATCTTTGCACTGTCATAAATCTTGCACGCTTCTTTTGCATAATTTAAAAGCTCCGGATTGACCAGAGAACCGGCATAGATGATCACGTCCGCTTCTTCCAGAAATTTCCTGCCTCGAACAGTAATCAGATCTGCCGCTCCGGAACCGGCTCCGACAAAATGTATCATTTTAATTCTCCTTTACGATAATAAGCGAATAATATCCGGCATTTTCCGGAATCTCATCCACCGTTTGATAAATTTTTTCATTTTCCATACCGCAGTTTTCGATCATCATCGCCTGCATACCGGCTTTTTTCAGAAGCTCTTTCACCTGTCCGATCTTTCTTCCTGCTTTCATCAGGACTTTTGTTCCGGGCAATTTCAGGGCATCTTCGATCTGATAGGATGCCGGTATCACATGAAGCTCTTCTGCCTTTTCTACAAGACCGATATTGAGCTTTGCCGCTACTGCACAAAATGAAGTGATCCCGCTTGTCAGTTCCGTCCTGTAACCACGCTGTGCAATCCGTTTATGTACATAAAGATAAGTGGAATACACAGTCGGATCTCCAAGTGTTAAAAATACTACATTCTGTCCTTTTTGCAGACACTCCTCCACGCGGTCTGCCGCCTCTTCATGACTTTTTTCCAACAATTCCCTGTCTTTTGTCATCGGCATCGGCAGTTCCAGAAACGTTTTCTGTTTTAATTCTTCTACTGTCTGCACGGCGATCTGGTATGCCACGGTTTCTTCTGCTTTTTCTCCGGGCAGGGCAATGATCTCATTGTCACGGATCAGTTCCGCCGCCCGGAAGGTCATCAGTTTCGGATCTCCCGGTCCGATCCCGACGCCATATAAGGTACCTGTATTCATTGTTGCGTATACTCCTTCTGTTTTTCCATTTAATACGTTTTCAGTGTTCAGCGTGTCAATAAGTCTAAAGTGCTCATTTGTTTAAGCACAATCACACTTTCGTCTTCTGACACTTAATCATATTATTTTATAAGTCATATTTGAATTTTTCGGCAAGTTTTTCGGCTCCTTTTGTCTCACCAAGATAGCCAAAACGGTTGGAAAAGAGGATCGCCTCTGTCTGGATTGCACCCTCTACCCGGTGCTGCATATACTGATGCACCTTTTCTGCCATCTGCTCCATCACCGCATCCTGAAGTCCGTGCATCCTGATAATCTCCATGGCTTCTTCTGTAGTGATGGTCTCAAGGATCGCTTTTGCCGTCTCAAGATCAGCTCCGGATCGCAGGGCATGTGCACACATCAGCTCTGCCCTTGCATCTGAATGTCTGGAATGCGTGTTCATAATGCCACCGGAAACCTTGACGAATTTCCCGATGTGTGCCACAAACAACACGCCCAGAAATCCTAATTCCACTGCCATATCCAGCGTCTCACCGACATAATTGCTGCACTTCATCGAGCTTTCCACATCAAGCTTTGTGTTTTCTTTCACAAAATCGGCACCGTAATTACCAGGTGTCAGAAGCAGATACTTGGCACCATTTTTTCGCTTCATCTCCATCTCCAGACGGATGCTGGCAATCAGAGCCTTTTCACTCATCGGCACGACAATTCCGCTTGTGCCAAGCACCGACAAGCCACCTTCGATCCCAAGTCTTGGATTGAACGTTTTTTTTGCCACTTCTTCGCCGCCCGGTATGGAAATGCAGACCTGTATTCCTTCTGTATACTCACACATTTCGCATACTTCACGCACTGCTTCCGTGATCATCTCTCTGGGAACACGGTTGATCGCTGCCGCTCCGACCGGCTGCTCAAGCCCCGGCTTTGTGATCCGCCCGACACCTTTTCCGCCGTCAATAAAAACCTGCTCCCCTTTTGTTTTTCCGCATTTTGATACGACTGCATAAACCAGCAACCCATCTGTCGCATCCGGATCGTCTCCGCCATCTTTCCGGATCGCACAGGAAGCCTGCTGTTCATCAAAGCAGACATCCAGCGGCATCAGATGTAATAAAATGCCGCGTGGCGTCAGAAGATCGATTTTTTCAATCTTTTTCTGTGACAGAAGCATCCAGGTTGCCGCTTTTGCCGCTGCTGCTGCACAGGATCCAGTTGTATAGCCATATCTGAGCTTTTTACTGCCTTTTGTCACGAAATAACCTTCCAGTCCATTCTTCTGTTCTGCCACTGCATTTCCTCCTTCTTAATGCCGTTTCCGACATACTTTGCAGTAAATAATTATAAACTTTTGCTTATATCATGTCAACGTTTACAGTCCCTGCACGCATGCAAAATTTCCTCACATCACTTTTTTCTGTCATGAAAAAGCAGGATCCATTCCGGTAAAATACAGGTAGCACTGGATTTTTCAGAAAAAACGTACTACAATGGCGTTGCGGTACATAAATTCAGGAATGCCTCCGGCATTCTTGCCCTGCTATTTTGAAAGAAGGTGTTTGTATGACTCGTTACTATGTCTCTCACTATTTTGATTTTAAGAATATCGGCATTTTTCTGCTAGTTTCGCTGATCGGACTGATCGCCGTGCTTGCCATCGTACTGATCACGGCCAAACTTCAGGTTCACAGGCGGCTGAACTATGAAGGGCTGGACGAATGCGATGTGGCAGAGATCACAAGAAGACACCGGTTCCGTGAGATCGGCATGATTGAAAGCTTTTACGAAATGACATTCTCCAGTACCTCGGTTCTTCTGTTTCTTTCCCTTTACTATATCATTGACGCAAGGATCCCTCAGGCATTTTTCTACTGGAGTAAATATCAGGATTTTATCCTGTTGCTTTTTCTGATCCTGTCAGTATTTTTCACCGGATGGCTGGATCGTTTTTTAGTTCCGCTTGAGTATCTGCCGCCGGATCAGAAATCTTCCGTAAGACTGGTGTCGTCCTTTTATATTATTTTAATTCTTATGTACATAAAATTTATTTACGACGATTCCAACTACGATGCCCTGATCCTGTATTTTGTTTCTCTGGCGATCGGCCGATTCGTCTACTTTGATTTTACGGCAGAAGATTTTATAAGCACCATCTCAAAACTGTTGAAAAATCTCTACCTGCTGATCCTGATGGGCTGCTATTCCGGCTTTGTCTGCTGGTTTGGTTTCCACGTCGGTTTTCTGCTGACTTCAAACGGCGTGATCGTCAGCACACTGCTCGCCCATCTGTTTATGGATGCCTCGATCTTTGTACTCGACAGAACCCGTCTGATCCGGTTTGTCCTCTGAAAAAAACAGATATCACAAAAGACACAAAAAGATCCCCTGTAAAGAGCATGGCATTAAACTCTTTGCAGGGGATGTATCCTTCAGTATCGATCGATACGATCAGCGATTCAATGTCTTTTAATCGATCAGATCATTCTGGAAACGTGACAGGTGCTCATACGGCAGAATCAGTCTGCCATGGTACAGTCCGCAACCATCGTTGATCAGGCTCTTGCTCATCGCCGTGAACATATTAACGTCTATTTTTGTCAGATCCAGATTCAGAAGCTTCATGCCTCTTTCATATGCTTCATCAAAATAAATGCATTCACCTTTCGGGATCGTGTCTCGCTGGATACGTTCCTTTTCCTGGCGTTTTTCGTATTCCAGATGGTTCGCCGGTCCGATCTCGGCAATATCATCCATCCGCTTGGTACGCAGCTGCAGTTCCATATAGCTTCTGGAACTGTTGTCGTAAAATGTAATATGAAGAGACTGATATCCATTGTGGCTTTTGTTGCATACATAATCGCGATAATACGGCTTTACATCGTCATTTAAGAGCGGGGAAGTGCTCAGTTTGACTCCTTTTGCATCTTCTGCATCAAAGCCACGCTCTTCAAGAAATCCCGGCAGAGCATTGGCGATCTCATAGAGGCACTTCAGCTCCTCCGTTTCCAGATCTTCTCCCTGTTTCAGGTGACATTTCGGCATACAGATCACGATGCGGTATGCGATAAAATCACGAAAACAGCTCAGGCGGCTCTTAAGCTTGTTCACTGACGGGTACTTACCGTATTTTGTATAGTAGTCATAAATATAAGAGACAATATAACCGTTGAATTTTTCTTCTGCACGGATCAGCGATTTGATCCTTCCTTTAAAAGTAAAAGCAAGGTACGGATACTGTTTTGCCATATATTTATAAAATTCCCGGATTTGCTGTGACTGAGCAGTCAGGAAATCATTGTGCTCCAGCAGTCCCTTAATCAGAATCAGAAAATTGCTGTGTGCCATGTCAATCTCATTGTGACTTTTTCTTGCCTCTTTTCGCAGTGCATCGGTATACTGCTGCAGAATACGGAAGATCGTATCTCCGGAATATAAATAGTCATTTAAAGTAATCATTTGTTTCTCCTGAATGTTAAAAAGTTACTTTGTAACGAAGCAATTCGCAGGCATCTTCTGGTGTCTGGTAATGTGCTTTGGCATTTTAATTTTATTCTAACAGAATTTTTTCATCCGGTCAAAGAAATTCGCTTGTCAGGAAGAAGAACAGGGCGTATAATAAGGTGCCGCATATCTGGATTCATACAAATGAGGAGGATTTCTATGGAACAAAATAAGGAAAACACATCTTCCGTTTCCCGTACTTTAAAAGAATACTTTATTATTACCGTTGCCGTACTCATTATGGATATCGGCATCTATGTTTTTAAATTTCCAAATAATTTTTCTTTCGGCGGAGTATCCGGAATGGCTGTTGTTTTTGCAAAATTTCTTCCCTTTACTGCCTCTGTAATCAACCTGGTCATCAACCTGGTTCTTTTGGTGGTCGGTTTCGCTTTTCTTGGAAGAAACTTCGGACTGAAAACAGCCTACGTCACCGTTCTCTCTTCGGTACTATTAAATGTTTTTGAGCATCTTTTCCCGATGTCAGGACCGCTGACCGATCAGATTTCGCTGGAGCTTTGCTTTGCGATCTTGCTGCCGGCAATCGCAGCTGCCCTGCTCTTTTTCGAGAACGCCTCCGGAGGCGGGACAGACATCATCGCCATGATCATCAAAAAGTACTCCACGATGAACATTTCCACCGCTTTGCTGCTCTGCGACCTGCTCATTGTAGTTATGGCATTCTTCGCTTTTGACACTCTGACCGGACTTTGTTCCATCCTTGGGCTGATGGCAAAGACACTGGTCATCGACAAAGTGATCGAACGCATGAAGCTGAACAAGTTCTTTACTATTGTATGTGATTATCCAGAACCAATTTGCGATTTTATTACAAAAGAACTCGGTCACACTGCAACCACTTATCATGCCGAGGGAGCCTACTCTCATACACAGAGAACCGTTATTTTGACCGTTGTCGATGTCAATCAGGCAATTCTGCTGCAGCGTTTTATCAAAAAAAATGAACCCACTGCTTTTATTACCGTTACCAAAAGCAGTGAGATCATCGGAAAGGGATTTTCCAATTACATCTGAGTTCCCTTATTTGGGCATATTCGCCTGAGAGTAGAATTCTTCTCCGGTATCAAGGCATATCGCCGCAAGTCTGCCGCCTTCAAAACAGGCTCCGCAGTCTATGGCGATATGCTGATTTTTTCGGTAAACAGAAGCCGGAGTTGCCATTCCCGGGATCGTCAGTGTCGGCGTGTGCCCAGTGATAATATAATCATAAAAATCTTCATAATAGGACTTCTCATAATCAATCCTGCTCCACACCAGCTCATGCAGATCGTATTCTTCCATGTCCTTGTCTTTCCGGTAATTGCCAAGTCCGCCATGTACCAGCAGATATTCTTTTCCATTTACCGATACTTCCTGATACAGTTCAAACTCCGTAAGATATTCCATGACTTCCTGCCGCATATCCGGAGTCAGTCTGCGGTATTCATCGATCGTACTTTTGCTTCCGTTCATCTGCCACATCATAAGATCATCCAGCATTTCTTTTTCCAGATCATCGATCGACTCATCTGTGATCTCCCGGTTCAGAAAACGCAGACACTTCAGTGCCATCAGCTCATGGTTTCCCGCGATCGGGATCACATTCGGCATTTCCATCATCTTCAGCAGGATCTCCATCGGATGCGGTCCGCGGTCAACAACATCACCCAGAACATACAGCAGATCCTCTTTTTGCAGATTGATCTGTTTCAGAACTTCTTTGAATTTATCATATTCTCCATGAATATCAGACATCACATAGATCATGTGTTTCTCCCTCTCTTCTTTTTCGGCTTTCATCTCTGAAATTGATCCCAGTTGGTATTTTCCAAAATTTCTTTAAAATCAAACTCAATATCTCTGAGCTTATTGTACCATACCGTCCCCAGTGCATCCGGCGAGCGATAATTCTGCGAGGAACAGATGATCACCGGTATCGGATGTTCTCTCTGTTTCATTTTTTCCAGCAGAATAAATCCGGCCTCCGTATTTTCTTTTTGTCCTTTTGCCAGTGGATATTGCATGTCCGTAACAATCAGATCCGCATCGTTTGTCTCCAGATATTCCCATAATGCCTCCTGATGATCAAACATCACAATATCTTCTACACCGCAGAATTGTAAAGCTCTTTTTATATGTATCGACTTTACAGCTGCATCATCAACAATCACTGCCTTCAAATCTCGAATTCTCATTTGCTTTTCCTTTCCAGATACTTCACCGGCACTTCTTTTGTAAGCCACACACCGTTTTCCGACCGGTAGAACCGATAGCCATCGTTATACATTTCCTCTGCTTTTACCAGATAAAGAACCGGTTTTCCGTGACGCTGTCCCACCTTTTTCGCCGTCTCCCTGTCCTTGGACAGATGAACATACAGTCTTGTCCTCGGGTTCAGTCCCTGCTGATCGATCGAAGCGACATACTTCTCGCCGGTACCATGCCAGAGCGTTTCCGGCGGCTGCATCTCTTTCAGTTCCACATCGACCGGGATCGAATGTCCCTGATTTGCCCGGATCAGCGTCCCATCCTCATTAAAAGAATAACGCTGTTTCTCATCCGTGCGGACGATCAGCTCCAGAATATCCCGATTGAACTCCTGTGTCTTTGCGATACCCGCGATCAGCTCCTCCACATTCGCCCACCCATGCTCATCCAGTTGAATACCGATGACCTCCGGTTTGTGGCGTAAGATCAGGCTCATATACCTGCTTGTTCTCTCCAGACTCATAATCCTATCACACTCCCTCTGAAATAACTGTTTTGTACTGCTGCTTTTACAATATATAAATCAGATTGTATTCCATTTTTCCGGATAAATCAATCAACCGGCAGTATAATCCTGGATTCCAAAAAGTTTTCTGGCATTTTCTGTTGTTACTTTCTCGACTTCCGAAACCGAAATCCCCTTGATCTTTGCGATCCGTTCTGCAATGTCTGGAATGATCAGGCTGGTATTTCTCGCTTTTTTCCATTTCTTTCCGGAAACATTTCCCGGTTTTTTAGGTTTTATGTAAGGAGCATCCGTTTCCAGCAACAGAAATTCAAGCGGCGTTTCGCGTACTGCCTCTTCCAGCTCTTTCTGGTTTTCCTGAAGAAGCGAACCGCCAATACCAAGCAACAGTCCAAACTCCCCGGTATAGATCTTTGCCAGCTCTGCTGTGCCGCAAAAGCAATGACACACCCCGCCGTGGAGCTTCTTTTTGAAGCATCGCAAAATCCGAATGGCATCCCGGTCAGCAAGTCGGATATGCAGGATCACCGGAAGCTGCCGTTGATCTGCCAGGTAAAGCTGCCAGACAAACCATGCCATCTGCTTCATGCGATGTTGTTTCTTTCGTTCGTAATGATAATCCAGCCCCAGCTCTCCGATTGCGACCACACTTGTGTTTTTAGAAAGATCTTCCAGTTCTTTTCGATACTTCCATTTTGTTTGAAAACTTCTTGTCGGGTGCAGACCGATCGCGGGATATAAAAAATCCGAATAACGCCCTGCATACTGTAAGATCCGGGCATTGGATTCCAGTTCGATCGCAGGCTCGACACAAAATGCAATGCCGGCTTTTTTCATTTTATCAACCAGTACATCCCGATTGGCAGTCACAAGTGTTTCATCTGATCCTTCTGTGTTGACGCACGGCACCTCTCCATCAAAAAGAGGATGTGAAAGATGGATATGAGAATCCGAAAGCATAAGAAACACCTGCCTTTCTGTTTTGTATTCCAACCGTAGTGTTGATATAATTTTGCAATACAATAAGACAATAGTCAAGCGATAATATTTTTCTCATTCCGTTTCGCAACGATAGATTTTGGGGACGATTTTTTTATCTTTACTGCAATTTTGGGCATTCCTGCATAATATGTATGTGAAAACAGATTTATGCAGGGAGATTTTTTCATGAACTGTCCAAATAATAATTCCAGAAATTGCTGTAACAGTTGTAACTCCTGCGGCACTTACCTGACCATTCAGGGTCCTCCAGGACCAATGTGACCGGAAGGGCCTCGCGGTGAGCAGGGACCTCGCGGCGAGCAGGGGCCGATGGGTCCTCGCGGTATCAAAGGAGAAACCGGCTGTCCTGGTCCTGTCGGGCCGCAGGGTAATCCAGGTCCGATGGGACCGCCTGGACCAAAAGGAGAACGCGGCGAAAAAGGGGATGTCAGTGAAAACAGAGAGACACCGGTGATCACCGTGACAGAAGATACCCCTCTTACCTACAAACTGAATTTTAAAACTTCTGCCATGGATATCACCTCACCAAATTTATTCAAACCTCTGGATGAATACCATGTAGATCTTTCTGCTTCCGGAAGTACACTCAACATTCCGCTCGGCAGCCTGATCCTGACTTATCAGAATATTTCTTCTTCCGCCATCCGGATCAGTGTTGCTGCCAAAGATACCACAGCTCCTGTCCTCACCGATATGCGAAGGATCAGTATTTTTAACGGCAGTTCGATTGAAACACAGACTTTTAATAATACTGCCGTATCTGCACGGATCACTCTGGATGATCTTGTATACAGTCGTTCTCAGGAATCACACAGTATGAAGATCCGCCAGCAAAACCCGGAAAGCAAGCTCTGGTCTCTGTGTGAGATCCATTCCTTTATTTCCATGATGGTGCCAGAACTTCCGTCTGGATACAATGGAGCGAAGTCGATGTCAGCTACGCAGTGCCGGCTGAATAACTTTAAACAGAAGAGGGGAGAGCTTCTGCGAGCTCTCCTCTGCCTGTAGGTTTTGCAATATGGGGATCCATCCCCGCTTCGATGCAATGTTCCACGTCTTCGGAAAATGTATTCGCCGTCATGGCGATGATCGGGATCGTCCGTCCAAGTGGATTGCTTCCGCTTCGGATCGCTTTTGTCGCCTCCAGACTGTTCATTTTCGGCATCTGGATATCCATAAGGACTGCATCATATTCTCCCTCTTTCACCGTCTGAAATGCCTGGGCGATCTTTTCCCCGTTCGGATAGATCGTACATGCCGCATCGTACATCTGAAGGATTTCTTTTAAGATCTCCGCGTTCAGTTCATTGTCCTCCGCACAGAGGAATCGCATGCCCCGCAGGATCGAGGTAGCTTCTTTTCTGATCCGTCTTCTCAGAAAATCGGTCGCTTCTTTTAACGCCTCTTCCTTCACACATCCGGAGAGCAGGAGTACATCTGCCGTTTTCTGTGTCAGCCATATCCCTGCTTCCTGAACGGTATTTACCGTATAAAGATCCACCGGTGCCTCACTCACCGATGCACGTACATTTTCAGTAAGTACGCTGTCATCTGAAATAAGCAAAATGCGTACACCGCGGATCGCACATTTTTTCTTTTAATTCCTTCTGTGCCTCTTCAAAATCACTTCCATGCCGATACTGCATATTTTTCAGGACTTTGTATACATTGTACCCGTTCAGCAGGGTATTTATTTCCGGTATTGCTGCTGCTGAACAATTTTAATCCATCGCCGTCGATCACATAAACGCTGCTGTCATCCTCATAGGCCTCACATTTGAAGTAGGATTCCAGTTCCGTCATATCTATCCTTTGCCATTCCATAATAGATGATCCGGTTGCCGTCCTGCAGTTCGATCGGATCGGTCAGTTTTTCCAGGAAGACCATTTTTGTACGATTCGTTGTGACTGTATTCGATATAAATGTTACTTTTTCATGGCTGTCCAGAAGATAATTGACCTCCTGCAGGGTTCCCTTTATGCCATCCTGTGTATAGTAACGTCATTTCTTCTATGGATTGAAGGGTTCATACTATGGTCTTGAAGGCTATTTAATCGACAGATCCTGTGAATATATACAGGAAATCCGGCTGAAACCATGTTCAGAAACATGTAATCTTTGCCAAAAAGCCTGTCCGACACAGTCCTTATCCGAACCGTTCGCCATGAATCCAACGCTGTGTCTGTCCTTTTTAACAACCTTTGGCGGCAGAAACATTCCGGATCCTTTGTCAGCCGAACAATACGGATCCTGGATCATGGGCTGCGATACCTGTCATGATGCCTGTCCATATAACAGGCACCATGATTATGTATGTAGCTTGTAGAATTTACTCTTGCACTGGAATTTACTTTTCAAGTCAGCAACGAAAAGCAGATATCCGGATTTTCTGTTAATCTTCCAGCTCAAGCAATGCGATTACTTCGCAATGGGTCGAGACGATGCCGTGAATGTCGACACAACACGGGAACAAATCTACCCCTGCAGTACACGGGAACATATCAAGCATTTTCATTTAGTCATAATGATATTGTGCTGTAATGAATGGATGCAAAGCGCTAAGCAAAGCATTTCCTCCGTTCATCTGCACATATCTGATCAGCACTTCAGCCAGGTATTTCTTCTCATCACCGGAAGAATAAATCTTTTTACGCAGTCCTTTTTCGTCACGAAATTCATAATGAAAATCTGATGCCATCTCATAATCAAGGCTATATTTTTCAAATCTTCCGTCTTCTTTTACAAACACAGAGAGAAACCATATTCCCTGATTATCCAATTGAATCGTTAGTCTCCATTCTCCTAGAGTTTTGTCATGCCAGGCATATCTTGTACCGGCGTGATACTCTCTTTTTATGCCTTCATATCCCTGAATGTAAGCCAACGAATATGCTTGACCACCGGAAATCATCGGATGTGGGGAAGACGTTTCTTTCTTCCCTATATCTTCCTTTTTCAACAGCAGCTTGGAAAGCTTCGTAGCAAAAGATGTACCTGTCTTGTTATTGCAATTTTTGGAAAAACTTTTCTCCACTTTCTGCGTTAATTCCGGATATTCCGGCTTGTCTTCGTAGTGGAGCAACGTGTTCATCAGATAATACAGACTGCCGCTTGCAATTGCGTGATAAATCAGTGCACCATTGCAACCATAATCCGCTCGGATCTCCATACAGATCCCGTAAAGCAAGTCTGCCTTTGTGCCGCACAGTGCAGACCCCAGCGAATAGGCGGAACCCGGCTTCCATGCCAGAACTTTCGGCAGAAACCCAAGTGCATAGGCTTCCTTCATGAAACCGTTATAAATCAGCTCTTCTAACGCGCGGTGGGTTGTGTTTTCCTTATAAGCCGAATAATTGCGACACCATTGGTTCAGTTCTTTATCCCGATACAGAACTTCCATTAGAACGACATATTTATTGCAGAATGCGGTCACTGCAGTTTCAATATCCGCTGTTAGCGGATCAGAGGAAGCGGCTCTGTGCTGTATAGGGGGAACGGCCCAATCTGTCCAATATTTCTTGATTTCGTCCCAATTCAATATAGGAGTACACCCGCCGACACGATCGAAAGTTCCGGCTCTTTTCCAGCATACCTCGTGAAATTCGTCTGCGATGTCGATGAATTCCTTTGGAAGATATGACATCGCCTGTGCCTTGATTTCCAGCATGGCGGAATCAAATTTGTCATAAACCCAGCCACTATACGATCCCGTCTGCACAGCGTAATAGGTCCAGGCGATCGACCCGGCGATGGCTCCCGTGGTATCGCAGTCACCGCCGATTGAAATTACATTCCGGATGGCATCTTCAAAATTCTCAGATTCCAGAAAGGCGACAATTGCCTGTGGAACCGAGCCCTGGCAAGAGCCGTCAAATTTGTAAGTCTCCCGTATGGAATCGAGCGTAAAATCCAGATTGTAATAGTGTTCTCTTATGTACTGCCCGATCTCTTCCTTTGTTCTTCCGCATTTCGCCAGAAATACCGCAGCGGAGACAGCTTCTGCTCCCTTGATACCCTCCGGATGATCATGTGAGACGCTGGCACTGGCACGCGCCAATGCCAACGCCTCTTCCATCGTAACGGCTGCCAGCCCACAGGGAGAGACGCGCATTGCAGAGCCATTTCCATAGCTTCCGTAGGGCTTGGGATTTTTCTGGCGGAGCCACTTAGCAAAGCTTCCGCCGTAAGCTCCTGTCGGATGGGGATACCGCCGTCCGAAATCCTGCATCACCTCAATCAGAAATTTCTGAAAACCCTTTCCATTTTCGCCCCGCTTGAATTGCTCTTCACGGCTCAGCAGGATTGCTTTCGCTACTGCCACTGTCATAATTGTATCATCGGTATAATCGCATCCCGGTGAAAAAAGCGGAAATTGCTTTGTTATAATATTATTGAATTCGTATTTTGAACCGACGATATCGCCAATAAATGCACCGTACATGTTTTGTTCCCCCTTTTTATTTGCTGATATCGGAATTATTGCATATCAACTTAAGCTTATGGTCCCCCGCAAAGCGACCTTTTGACAAAAAATTCTATTCCATTCACCTGAGTAAGATGCAGAAAAGTAGCTTCCTATTGGAAATCAGAGGCTTCCCCATCCTCCGGTGAGAACTCCACCCGCACCTTCTTGGAGTCGATTTCTCCCTTGGAAAGCAATACAACCGTCTCAACAGTTGTTTCAGTTTCCAAGGGAAGTTCTTTCACTTCCTCGCCATCAACAGGCACAG
>ENA-UONZ01001247-UONZ01001247.1-human-gut-metagenome-genome-assembly--contig:-C93old-NODE-1247-length-30302-cov-8.064965_pt1 | contig 30302 bp, 34 predicted proteins | sample MGYA00242468_ERZ724015 | MGnify/ENA metagenome assembly ERZ724015
ATAGTTATTTTATTTAAAAGTTATGAAATATTTTCATGTTCAAAAGATAATATATTGTTTTTCAGATTTTTTTTACCTGTAACAAAAAACGGAGACAGATATGCTAAATTTTTATCAGTGTCAATTGCAGTTATAAAAATTTTATTTTTTCTTACAGTTTCTATAGAATTTTTATCGAAAACGTTATCGGTATATATCTTTTCGTTATATTCAGTATTGTTATTAGAATTTTCGTTTAAATTTGTTAATAATTTATTATCGGTATCTATCGTTTCGATATGTGTGTTTTTTTCATGTAAAATTTTTTCGAAAAAATAATTTAAAAAACTTTTTGTGTTATAACCAATTCCAAAACAAATATCCAAAATTTTTATTTCGTTATTATTTTTAAAGTGTTCTTCAAAATTTGCAGGAAGAATAAACTTTTCGTATGCTTCTGACAGAGCGCCGTAAGTTGAATGATAAATGTCATCTGCCTCAGGAGAAAACAGACCTACAGAACCGTCATTTGTGAAATATGGGTATAATTCATACATATACCTATTATATAGCAGCGTTTAAATAGTTCAAATTCTTTAAATATCTTCATTGTTAGCTTTTTTTATTGTTTCTGTTATAATGTAATTAGATTATATGAGGGAATTATGAAAATAAGTGTGAAAGTACCCGCTACAACAGCTAATTTAGGACCAGGATTTGACTGTCTTGGGCTTGCTTTGCCTCTTTATAACACTATAACTATTGAGGAAACAGTTTTACCGGGTACAGGTATAGAAATTAATGTTATGAATGACGATACATCAGATGATGATTTGATGTTAGAACACATTCCAATGGACGAAAACAGCATTATTTACAAGGCTGTAGAACTTTTATATAACTCAATCGGTCAGACACCAAGCGAGCTTAAAATAACAGTGCAATCTCAAATTCCTATTGCAAGGGGTCTTGGAAGCAGTGCATCCGTTATTGTAGGCGGTTTATTGGCTGCTAACGAACTTTTAGGCAAACCTGCCGATGAAGTTGCTTTATTATCAATAGCTACAGAGGTGGAAGGTCATCCTGATAATGTTACTCCCGCAATTGTCGGCGGTCTTGTTCTTACTTCCCAGGAAGATGACGGAAGAATTGTTTACAGAAAACTTGATTGGCCCGATGAGTGGAATATTACTGTTTGTGTGCCTGATTACGAGCTTTCTACGGATATTTCCCGTTCGGTATTGCCTAAAGAAGTTCCTATGGCGGATGCTGTATTTAATGCACAGAGATTAGCTATGTTTATTCAGGCTGTTAACACTAAAGATGCAGAGTTAATGAAGCTTGCGCTTCATGACAGACTTCACCAGCCATATAGAATGAAACTTGTTCCCGGATTAGACAAAATTATTGATAATCTGAAACATGAGGAAAATGTTTTAGGCTGTGTGCTTAGCGGTGCAGGTCCTTCAATTGTAATTATTTCTCAGAAAAATAATTTAGATAAAATAAAATCAATTGTAAGAGATACTTGGGCTGATTTAAATGTTAAGGTTAATATTATGACTATGCCTGTTGAAGCTCAGGGTGCACAAATTATTACACATGATAATTAATAGTAAAGTGGCATTATTTTTCATAAAAATTTTGTAATACTATAACTATGAAAGTATGTATTACAAATAATTGTGTCGGCTGCGGTGCATGTGCTGCCGTTAATCCGGAAGTTTTTGAAATAAATAATAACTACGCTACAGTAAACCCTTATAAAATAGACGGCAGAGAAGAAAGCTGTATTTATGCGGCATTGCATTGCCCTGCAGATGCTATTGATTTAAGTGAATTTTAATTATTCAAAATAAAAGCTCCCATATTGGGGAGCCTTTATTATTTATTAACCTTGACCTGTGTAATCCGGAGTTAATCCTTTTACGCCGGCTTTTTCTTCTTCTTTCTTCGCATCGTATTCTGCTTGAGCTATCTTTAGTCTTGATTCCAAATTGTCTTTTTCAGTTTGTAATGAATCTTCTAAATCTTTAAGCGGTTGTAATTGAGCTTCACGTTCCATTTCAAACATATTTTGCCACATTGATTGTGCCATAGAGTATTGCTGTTGAACTTGTTGCTGAACTATAGCATACATTGAATATTGTTCTGAAGTCATACCTCCAACAACACCCAGCATATTTGTTTGATCAAATCCGCTGACACCTGCTTGTCCCATTGCACCGAATATAGATGCCTGCATTTGATTTTGCATTTGAGCTTTCAAATTACGTTCTTGAGTTTGCATGTTCTTTTCCATGTCGCCAATTTCTCTGGTGACACGACGCAAACGGCTTTGAACACTCGTCATTTGATACTGTAAATCTCTGACGAGCTTTCCGGCCATTAATTTACCATATGCGCCTGATAGAAAACCCATGTCTATATCCTTTGTGTTTTGTCCTCGTAAATATATAAAGTATATATTTAAAGTTAAATTGCCTAATTACATTATATTGTTAACATTTCGTTACATAATGCAAATATTATATTGATAATATTCCCTAAATCTCTCTATTATTGCACAATTTAGTTTTTCCTGATAAAATTCATTTTGAAGGAGACATTATGCTAGATAAAAGGTTTTTTACAGGGAAAAATATAGTTTTTATTGGATTGGTAATTTTACTTTTGCTTATTTTACCTAAAATAGCAGGTATCTTAATGCTGTTTTTTGGAGCATATGTAATCGCTTGTGCGCTAAATCCTTATGTAACAAAATTAATGATTAAAATGAAAAACAGAACGGCAGCATCTTCTTTGGTTCTGTTAGGTTCAATACTTGGTATAGTGGCACTGTTCATTCCTATATTTTTTGTTGCGTATAAAGAAATTAAAACCTTTATGATTACATTACCCGAAAAAATTACTGATGTAACTAATTTCTTGATGAATACCGAATTCTACGGTCACAAACTGCCTGAAATGTTTGATCCGGATACTTTACTCGGTAGTACATCTTCTTTTGCGCAAGGAGTGTTCAACCAGTCATGGAACATTACGGTAAGCCTGTTCCAGCTGATAATGATTTCTGTTGCATTGACTATGATTGTTTACTATATTTTAGTAGATAAAGCATATTTAAAGAAAAAATTCTTACAGTTCTTTCCGCCTGATTTAAAAGAAAAAGCAGATGCTATTTTAAGTACAATAAGCAACAAAGTCGGCGGATACGTTAGAGCTCAGATTATTTCAATGGCTGCTGTCGGTATTATGATGGCAATAGTTTTGGTGATACTCGGCATTGAATATTCAACATTACTGGGTTTAATTACAGGTATACTTGATATTATACCTATTTTAGGACCTACAATTGCTCTTGCAATAATAATACTTGTAGCTTATCCTGCGGGATTGGTTAAAATTATACTTATTATAGTCGGATTTCTACTGGTACAGCAAATATCAAATTACGTGGTAAGACCTGTTCTTTTTGGAAAACTTATGGAATTACATCCGCTAATGATATTTCTTGCATTATTTCTTGCGGAACAGTTTTTAGGTTTCTGGGGAGTAATCTTATCTCCCGCAATTGCAGCTACAATTTGCGTACTGATAGACGAACTCTATTTGACACCAATGAATTTAAAATCTAAGGACAGTGATGAGTAAAGAAAAATATCTTTATAACAGAAAAACATCTAAAAATGCTGATTTTGTTATGTGGATGGCTTTTCCCGGAATTTATTCGTTTTCGTTGTCATCTTTAGGTTATTTATGGATGTATAAGTCTATTGATGAACTTGAAGATGTATATATAGAGAGAATATGCTCGGATACAAAGACAACTCAATACGGTATTTCTGACGTTAATCTTATAGGATTTTCTTTCTCGTTTGATATGGATTTTTTAACCATATTTTCTATGCTGGATAAATATAAAGTTCCTCTTAAGTCTAAAGACAGGGGAAATCAACCGTTGGTATTTGCAGGCGGTCCTGTAGTCAGCGCAAATCCTGAGCCTTATAAAGAATTTTTCGACTTTTTTATTATCGGTGACGGTGAAGACATTAACCTTCAGGCTGTTCAAATCTGCAAGAACACACCTGATAAAGATGCGGCTTTAAAGTTATTGTCGGAGATTGAGGGTATTTATGTTCCTAAATATAATAGAGGAAATGTAAAAAAACTTACCAAGCGCCTCACAGAATGCATTTATACACCCATTTTAAGCGATGATGCATTTTTCAAAGGCACTTTCATTATGGAAATGTCAAGAGGCTGCGCAAACAGATGCGGTTTCTGCCTGGCTTCATATTTAAATCTGCCTTTAAGGTCAGTACCATACGAAGAATTAATTAAAACAATAGATTTAGGATTAAGCTATACCGAAAATATTGCTTTATTAGGCGCTCAAATAAGTGCTCACCCGAATTTCCACGAAATATGTAAATACATTTATGACAAAATACAGTCAGGTGAAAAAATTAACATGAGTGTTTCATCTTTACGTGTTGATGCTATTACGGAAGACGTTGTAAAAACTTTGACAGCAGCCGGACAAAAAAATTCGACACTTGCCATTGAAGCTGGAAGCGACAGATTGAGAAAAGTTATAAATAAAAACCTTTCAGAAGAACAAATATTTAGCGCAGTAAAAATTGCTCGCAATAATGGTTTAAAGGGTCTTAAATTCTATGGTATGATAGGTCTTCCTACAGAAACTGATGAGGATATAAATGCAATAATTGAGCTGGCTAAACGTGTTAAAAAAGAAAATAAGGGCTTCGATATATCCTTCGGGTTCTCAAGTTTCGTTCCAAAGCCTAACACACCGTTTCAGTGGTTTGGCAGAGAACAGACAAAATCTTTAGAAAACAAAAGCAGTTATCTAAAAAAAGAACTCCACAAACTTGGTGTAACAGTTCATATATCAAGTATTAAATGGGATTACTGGCAGGCAGTTCTCTCCAGAGGAGATGAAACTCTGAATGATTTTGTACTTGAAGTCTATAATCAAGGCGGAAAACTCGGTGCATTTAAAGCTGCTGCAAAGAAATATAACATTAACTCCGATAGCTTTGCAACAGAAAATTATACGTTCGATAAAGAATTTCCCTGGGATTTCATAGAAATTAATCCGGGAAAAGAATTTCTGATAAAAGAAAATCAAAGACTTACAAATCTGAATTAAATAGGTGTATAGTCACAGTATACAAGACTTGACCATTTTTCAAAATAACTGATTTGAGTTGCACTTCCTGATTTAATATAAATCCTGTGAATTGATGTTGCAGGAATATTCAAAGCAAGACAAATTGCAGCTTTTATAATATCCTTATGCGTTACAATAATAATTCTGTTGCCTAAATTTTCCTCTATTACTTTATTAAGAGAAACTTCAACTCTTTTAATAAAATCAGAAACACTTTCAGCATCGTCAGGAGTAGCAATATCAGGAGAATTTATTAATTTTTCAAGCTCATCCGGATATTTTTCGTGAACCTGCTCAAAAGTCAGTCCGTTGAAGCTGCCGCATTTTCTCGGATGCAAATCTTCAATAACTTCAAAATCCTGCTTATAAATCTTAGCAACCATTTCTGCACTTTGCTTAGATCGAACTGCAGGCGACGAATAGATTTTACTGTTTTTAATTCCTCTTTTTCTGATAAAATCACAAATTTTTTCGATTTCTTCCTGACCTGCATCGTTTAACGGAGGGTAATTTTCAGAATCCGTAAATCTGTCATCCTCACTGAATATTGTTGCACCGTTACATATAAAAGTTATTTTGCATCTTCTGTTAAAATACATTATTAATTTACCTCTTTAGTTAATTTTTTTCATTATAACATCATTTTGTAGTATAATCAAGGAAAGTAGGAAAAAAGACACAAAAATAGTGAGAAAGGGCAATTATGAAGGGAAAAGCTTTTAAATTCGGAGATAACATTTCAACAGACCACATTGCACCTGGCAGATTGTTCCATTTACGTTCTAATTTGCCTGAATTTGCAAAGCATGTACTTGAAGATGCAGATCCTGATTTTGCAAGTACAATGAAAAAGGGCGATTTTGTCGTTGCAGGCTCTAATTTTGGTCTGGGTTCATCAAGAGAACATGCTCCGCAAATTATAAAGATTGCAGGCGTAGGAGCAGTAATTGCCAAATCATTCGCAAGAATATTTTACAGAAACGCCATAAATATCGGACTTTTAGCAATTGAATGCGATACAGATTCAATAGATGCAGGTGATGAACTTGACTTAGATATTGAAAACGGAGTGCTTAAAAATCTTACTAACGGTACAATTACACAGATTGAACCGCTGCCTCCAGTTATGATAAAACTTCTTGAAGATGGCGGATTGGTAGAACACATCAAGAAAAACGGCGATTTTAAACTGGTATAATTACCAGTTTTTTAAGTCATTTAAGATTTGTACTGCCTTTCTGGAATCTCTGCTGCGAAGCATATAGTATTGACCTTTTTTAGGGTTAATTATACACATTGTTCTGCTGCATCTTTTGAAAAATTCTGCAAGCAAAGAGTAATTAGCAGCCTTTTTCCTGACTTCATTACACTCTGCAATACTGTCACAGATTTTGGAAGGTCCTATATCACCGGTTCTTACAGAATTGAATTCGCTTTCAGAATAAGGCGCTATATTATAATATCTTGAATTTGAATATACATAACTTGACAAATCATAGTGAAAATCTTTTGATAAAGGACCGTCAGATGTTTCAGAATATATATAGAATATTATTTTTTTGTCCGAGCTGAAAATTCTTGTCCAGGTTTTTGTCTGGTATGAAGCCTTAATAATATCAGGCGGAATATACATGGGTTTATAATTCTTATACTCTGTAGATGCCACTCTTGTTCTTTTTGCTGTTCCTGAAGTCTTTTTAGAAGTCATATCGGAACCAATAGTTCTAACAGCTCTGTTTAAATTTTCCAAAGACAATTCTTTAAGAAAACCTGTATAATATGCTATGCCGATAATTACTCCCAGGCATATTAAAAAATTAATGGTTTCTACAACTTTTCCGTTTAATTTCATATCAACCTCAAGTAAATTATACAGTATTTTAAAGATTTTTACAACATCTGTTGACAATGTATTATGCCCGTAGTTAAATAGAAGTACACGCTTAGCCGAAATTTTCGTGCTGGATTTGACGGTTAAGACAAGAGTGTAGTTAACAAAAACAGCAAAAGGAGAATTAAATGCCTACAATTAACCAGCTTGTACGTTCAGAACGTAAAAAGCTTAAAGACAAAACAAAATCTCCTGCTTTGATGGATTGTCCTCAAAGACGTGGAGTATGCACAAGGGTTTACACTACAACCCCTAAAAAACCTAACTCAGCTCTTAGAAAAGTTGCCAGAGTAAGATTAACAAACGGATTTGAAGTAACTTCATATATTCCGGGTATCGGTCACAACCTTCAAGAACACAGTGTTGTTCTTATCAGAGGCGGCAGGGTAAAAGACCTTCCGGGTGTAAGATACCACATCGTTAGAGGTACGTTGGATACTGCAGGTGTTGCTAACAGAGCACAAAGCAGATCTAAGTACGGTGCTAAGAAAAATGCTAAAGGAGGTAAGAAATAATGTCAAGACGTTCTAAACCAGCTAAAAGAATACCTTTAGCAGATCCGGTATACAACAGTGTTGATATATCTAAATTTATTAACCGCATTATGAGACGTGGTAAAAAATCTATCGCTGAAAAAATCTTCTATTCTACTATGACAAGAATTGAAGAAAGAACTAATGAAAAAGCAATGGAAATTTTCCAAAAAGCTATGACTAATGCAACTCCGTTGTTAGAAGTTAAAGCAAGACGTATCGGCGGTTCAACATATCAGGTGCCTATTGAAGTTAAAGCAGACAGAGGTTTTGCTCTTGCTTCATCCTGGTTAATTGAAGCTGCTAAAAAACGTGGCGGAAAATCTTTCATCGATAAATTAACTAACGAATTAATCGATGCTTCAAACGGTTCAGGTGCAGCATGTAAAAAACGTGAAGACACCCATAAAATGGCTGAAGCTAACAAAGCTTTTGCTCACTACAGATATTAATTTTGTTAATATAAAGATAAAAGAGGAACTCCAAAAGGGTTCCTCTTTTGTTATCTTTTTAAGATAGCATCCAGGTCCTGTTTCGGGTTAGTCAGCGTGTGCACATCAAATAGCTTGCTGAACGCCTTAAGAACAGTCGGATTGATAACCATAGGAGGACAATCCGAAAGATAAATATCTTTTGCTCCTCTGCTTTTTAAATTAATAATATTTGATAACGAGCTTATATCACATTTTGTTAAAAATAATGTTAAATTATCAGCAGTTAAAGGTATTTTCATAAAAATTTTATGCAAAACACCATATAGAAGAGAATAGTCGTTCCCTAAATTAATTGCAAAGACGTTATCTTTATCTGGATTATATGAAAAAGAAATAGCAACGGAATTTTTAGGCATTAATGAGAAAAATTTTTCAAAATAATCATTTAATTGCGGTGAAAAATTAGACAAACCTATTACAAAAACATGTTCATATTTATTGTCGGCTATATCATCTAAAAGTTTGTTTAGCTTTTCTTCATTATATCCGATAATCTCTGCATCCCTTTTTTGACCTTTTGCAAAGCCTTTTGCCTGTTTAGCGGATTCTATCAAGCCTGAAAAGTCATTGTTTTCAATTTTAACAACACCTTTTGGTGCAATTTCGTCAGTTGTGAATAATCTTCCTCTGTATAAGTATTCAATATTTTGTACTTCATTTTTTGTTAACAGAATAGCTCCGGGAAAAGTTGCAAAATCAAGGATTGTTGTTGTAATTCCGTTACCGAAATGCCCCTGAAGATTTTTATATTTTCTGAAATACGGGAAAAGATGCGCTACAAGAAGATTTCCGTTTGTATAAACATCAATATCTTCATCTTTTGTCTGTTCCAGTACAGATGCAAAATCGCATAAATTTGAGCCCGAAACCATAATAGCTTTATGAGGTCTTGTGGAATAAGAAACTTCAGCATCGCTTATTTCTCCATATTTTTCTATTTGAATACTGTTAATCAATTTAAGTAATTCAATATCATTGACAGCTGATTTTTCTATTTGAGCTTTTAATTTTGCAGGTGTAATCCTTTGAGAATTAAGCATATTTAAAGAATTTAATACAGAATTTACTGCCTCATCATATTCTCTGTTAAATTCAAATAATCTTACTAGATTAATACACACACTTTTTAATACACCGTAAAGGATTTCAGTTAAGTATTTAATATTAATTTCGGAATCTTTATATTTTTTTAAAAAGGATTTTTCGCCTTTTTTCAATATCGAGCTTAAATCCGTCTGCGGTGAAAATTTAAGCAAATCTTTAAGGGTTTTACATTCAAGGTTACGTTCCTTGCAAATATCAGTATACTCCTTGTGAACAGTTACAAGATTAATATACTGCTTTGAAAATTCATTAAGAATTTGTTCTTCTGATAAATCTTTTGCAGCATCAAGCATTGCAATTTGTCTGATGACACTGTATTTCATGTCTTTTTTATCAACATTCTGCTCTTCCAGTTTCAAAATATAATAAGTTATTTGCCTGAGCAATATAAACATAATTTCCTGCAAAGATGCAATATTAGGTGATACAGAACATGCACCGTGTGCTACGCAGTCATTAAATTTAAAACTATTTGCGGAATTATAAAACATAACCTTTAACCCTATTTCTTATTTTTTACGTATTCAATAATATCGTCTGATTCATACATTGAAGTATCATCATCAGTATCATGCAAAAATGGAACCTGACGTTCGCCACCTAATTTAATTAATTTTTCCAGGTTTTCAGTTTTAGTAATATCTTTTTTATTGTAGCTGATATTATGCTCGTCAAAATAGTTCATTACTTTTATTGAGTATGGACAAGTTTCTAAAATATACAAATCTAACATAATCTATTCTCCTTTTGGTATTATTATAACCTATTATAAATTTTATAAATCACCTTCATTAATTAATATAGGATAATACAATTGCATAACAAGATTTTTTATATTAAACTAACTCGTATGAAGAATATATTATTTGTATTTGGGACACGCCCTGAGGTTATTAAACTCGCTCCGGTAATATTAGAACTAAAAAAATTTCCGGATAAATATAATGTTATAGTATGTAATACTGAACAACAAAAAGAACTTTCTAATCAAACTCTTGCTTATTTCGGATTAAAGGCAGATATAAATCTTGATTGTATGAAGCCAAATCAATCGCTTTTGGAAGTTCAAACAAGAATTCTTTCTACATTGGATAAAGTTTTTGATAACAACAAAATTGATGCAACAATCGTTCAGGGTGATACAATGACGGTACTTTGCGGAGCCCTGGCAAGCTTTTACAGAAAAATACCTGTATACCATGTAGAGGCAGGTCTTCGTTCTTATGATATTTACGAACCTTTTCCGGAAGAAGTTATGCGTCAAATGACATCACGTGTTGCAAAACTCAATTTTGCACCAACCGAAAAAAACAGGCAGGCGCTATTAAAAGAAAATATAAGCGATGAAAAAATTCACGTTGTTGGTAATACAGTAATTGATGCGCTTTTCTGCTTATCTGATGAAACAATGAATGCTGCTGAGCGATATTTTAAAGACTCCGGCATAATTGTAGACGACAAACTTGTATTAATAACTGCTCACAGGCGGGAAAATCATGGCGAAAGAATTGACAGAATTCTTGATGCAGTTGAATATCTTGTAAAAAAATATTCAGATCATACCTTTGTCATTCCTGTCCACCCTAACCCGAATGTTAAAGACAAAATTCATTCAAGATTAGAAGATTACAATAACGTAAGGCTTTTAAAACCGCTTGATTATCCTTATCTGGTATATTTAATGAAAAATGCCAAATTAATCCTTACAGATTCAGGCGGTATACAAGAAGAAGCACCGTCATTCGGATGTCCTACACTTGTTATGAGATACGAAACCGAACGTCAGGAAGGTATTGATGCTGGAGTTTCAATTCTTGTAGGAGCTGATTATGACAAGATTGTTTCTCACAGCGAAAATATTCTTTCAAAAACAAGGAAAGAAACAAGATTAAAATCCCAAAACCCTTACGGTGACGGAACTTCGTCTAAAAAAATTGAAGAAATTATTTCAAGAGTATAAATTTAATTTATACTCTTGTTAGTTTGCTTTCATAATTTCTTATTGTTTCGCCTTTAAGAACATGCTTTTTGTAGCTTTTGAGCTTGTAATTCATGCTCGGCATAGATGCAACTTCTTTTTGGAAGTTTCTATATAAAGCAATCTCACGTTCTTTTATTACTTTATTAATATCCTTTTGTTCAGGTTCTGCTGAAATACTTCTTGCAGAACGCATTACTAAAAGCAGCAATGCAATCGAAATAACACTCCAAACTATTTTTTCTTCTTCAAAGGCTTCGCCAACCAAAATCGGTGCTGAATTAGGGGTTTCAAATATGATATTAGCTTTAGAAATATCAGGTGCATTTATAAAAATTTTTACCTCGTTATTTCCGCTGTTTTGAATTACTAATCCGCTGACTTCAGGAGTATTTTTGTATAGCGTGTTTACATCGGGAGATTGTGAAATCCCTTTTAAGGTTAAAACAATCTTATCAGGAGCTTCAACATCTTTTTTTACCTTTGCAACTTCATCGGAACGAAGAACAATTGAATAAGCTCCGTCATTATTTTCCAGAACTACTGTGTTAAGAAAGTTCTCGCCTGCATATGCTGCAAGCCCTGTGAATATAATTAATGTAAGTAAAATCTTTTTCAACATATCCTAAATCCTCTACACATACACAATAACCCATTACCTGTAAACACACATCAATCGTGCGGTTTAATGTTATAAATCTATAGATTGATATATTTGTTAAGCTTTGTAACAAAAGAAAAGCATGCTGAAATTCATCAAAAAAATATTTTTTTATATCTATGTAAGACACGAGATATTTATAGGAGCATTTGAATGAACGGCATAGCATCTAAATCTTCTGAGGCAAAAACTAATAATATTCGCAGCACAAGACCGGCAGAATCTGTAGAAACAGCAGGTTCTTTAGCTATGAACCAATTCCATAGTTTATTTGCTACAAATGTATATGATATGTTCACAACTGACAATCCTTTTGCAGTTGATTATTCCCAATATGCAGAATCAGGTGAAACAGTGGCTTATGCAGGCGGTTTCTTAAGCAATTTTTCAAATGCTGTATCAACCTTAAGCAGCACAACTTCCTCATTCAACAGCACTGATTGCGGAGCAAGCTTCTCTTCAGGAACTTCTGCTTCAACAGGCTCATGCGGCGGATTTACATCATTCTGCTAATACAAAAAGTTTTGAAATAAAGAAAAAGAAATACATTGATTGACGGTTTCTAAAACCGTCATTTTTATTTATAAAAATAATATGGATAAAAAGTATTACGTTTATATGCTTTTAACTGAAAAAAACACACTCTACTGCGGTTACACTGATGATGTGGAAAAACGTTTTCAGGCACATAGAGAAGGCAGGGGAGCCAAATATACACGTGCAAATAAACCGATTAAGATAGTTTATACAAAAGAATTTGATACTAAATCAGAAGCAATGAAAGAAGAACACAGATTAAAAGAGCTTTCCCACAAGCAGAAGCTTGAGCTTATAAAAAATTAGTTATTTCTATTTTGTCTTTCTTCTTTCAAACGTTGTTTTTCAAGCTCTCTTAATTCTTTTGCCTTCTGTTTTTCAAGAGCTTTCTGTCTGGCTTCTTCCTGCTGGGCTTTAATTTCATTATATTTTTGAACAGCTTCATTGCCGGAAGTAGAACCGTTTATTCTCTGACGCAGATTATAATCATCCTGCATTTCTTTAAATTCTGCTTCCATTTCTTTTATCTTAGCTTTATATGCATCTTCCAGAGCTTTGTCCTCAGCTTTTTCTTCTTTCTTCTTAATCTTTGCCTGTTCTTTTTCTATACGCTTAAGCTGTTTTTCCTCTTTCTCAGTAACCATGGGAGAAACAACACCATCCTGTATCAGTTTATATCCGTTCATACTAACTTGCACTTCAGAATTTTTAAAAGTTACAAGCCTTGACTGTTCGCCTTTATAACTAACCGTCCAGGTTCCGAGATTAACAGGTGTATCTCCCGTAAAAGCGTATGCATTAACTATTATCCAGTCAGGATTGTTTAGGTCAAATCCTATAGGATATATATCCCAGCGCTTATCTTCTAAATCAAGGTTTTTATTTTCTTTCCAGTAATAAATTATAGCATCACGAACCTCAATTAAGCTGTAAGAAAGATTAGTCGTAAAATCATAAACAACAGGAGTTGTTTTCCAAATACCGTCTTTTGTATTACCGATTTTTTCTTTAGCAAGAAGCTTAGAACCGTCAACAGAAAAATCTACAGGCGTAATCGTCCTGAAAGTAAAATAGTTATCATTATTTTTGTCAGTAGATAAAATAGGCTCTGAGAACCTGTGAACCACGTTGGCAGTCAATATTTTATCAAGATTTGACTTAGCTTCCTCAAGATTAATTACAAACACATCACAAGCTGTTGAACCGCTGTTAGGGTAATAATATACGGAGGGATAAACAAGTTTAGTGAAATCAGGAGCAACAATACCCTGTGCATTCTGCTGTCTTCTTTGATAAAAAGTTTTACTTAATCTGATTTCAGGACTTCCCGGAGGATTGTTATACCTGACAATTTTATAAGCGGGCTGAGGAACGTAAACCATATCCGCAGGAGTTACATTTTTAGGAATTTCAATTTCCATAGTCATTCTGTCTTTCGGTGCAGAAAGTAAATTATATTCCTCAACGGTCATATAGCCAGAAGGATTTTTTTCAAGCTTTTTACGTTCAAATTTTTCCTTTTCTTCCTGCTTGGCAACTTTAAATTCGTACTTTGCTTCTTTTTTATTTACGTTACCATGAGGAACCGGAATTTCATCACCCCATTGTATACATGCACAAAATGCAGCTGCAATCCCAATCAGAGCATAAATCATATTATACCAGTCCCTCTTTCATTGCCATTGATATAGCTTTGGAACGGGAAGTTACATAGAGCTTTTGCAAAATGCTGTGAACGTGAGTTTTTGTAGTTGAAATTGTAATTACAAGTTTTTCTGCAATCTGCGGATTAGTCAGTCCGTCGACAATAAGAGCCAAAACTTCCATTTCACGCTCAGTTAAACCATATAGATTTTTGCCTAATTTATAATTTATTTCACCACGTCTTTCAGTATACTCGCTGCCACGTCTGATGTTTGTCAGCACAACTTTTGCTATTGCAGGGTCAAGCCAGCCTGCTCCTTCCGAAACCGCAATTACAGCTGCAACAGTCTGGTCGGAAGTTGCACCTTTTGTAATATAACCGTCTGCACCTGCCTGGAATGAATCAAATATATCATCATCCCCTTCACGTGAAGTGTACATTAAAACTTTGATTTCAGGTTTGGAAGCCTTAATTCTTTTTGTAGCTTCAATACCGTCTATAGAAGGAAGACCAATATCCATAACAACAACATCAGGTATTAATTCAAGAGCTTTATCAACACCCTCCTGACCGTCAGCGCACATCCAGGCTATTTTAATATTTGGATTATTGCTTAATATTACCGATAAACCCATACGAGCCATATCATGATCTTCAACAATAAGTACTCTGACATCTTTAGCCATTAGAAACCTGTCTTTCTTTAATCCTTGCATCTGTAACCACATTTGTTAAAAGGAATGAAAATTCACTGCCTTTATCAACTTTACTTTCCACCCAGATTTTACCGTTATGAGCTTCAATAATTTGTCTGGAAAGATACAATCCCAAACCTGTTCCTGTAGAACGTTTTTTAGTTGTGCCTTGAGAAAATCTTGTAAATAAATGCGGAATATCAGACTGCGGAATTCCGTTGCCGTTATCAGTTACAGAGAATATAAAATCTCCGCTTTGAGCTTTTGCAAGAATAGTAATTTCTCCACCCTTATTAGTATAGTTTACTGCATTTCCGCACAGATTTGTAATTACTCTCTTGATTTCTCCTCTGTCGGCAGTTATATGAAGATTATCCTCAAGTTCAAAGTTAAGATTAAAATTAATATTCTTACTTTCAGCAAGAGGTTTCAGCTCATCATAACATTGCTCTATCAAATCTTTAACAGGAAAAACTGTCTTGCATAAAGTAAGTTTTCCACTCTCAAATCTGTATACTTCAAGCAAAGCATTAACCAATCCCAATAAATCTTCGTTGCTTTGGAGCATAGTAGAAAGAAGTATCCTCTGCTTATTGTCCAGCTCTCCGATAGCACCTTCCAGAAAGAATTTTAAAGTTTGTATTGCAGCAAGAAGCGGGGTTCTCATGTCATGTGTCAAAGTTGCAATAAAATCATCTCTAAGACGTTCGGTTTCTTTTTGCAGGCTGACATCTCTAATTACCCCGACATATTTTTCAGCTTTATTATCTTCATCACTAGAAATGACAGCAAAACTGATTTCAACAGGGATACTTTTACCGCTAAGCGAGTTAACAATATAATAATCTCTTAAAAGGATTTCCGAATTGTCTTCTCCAAGTCCGAAAATACCTCCTGATTTATTATCTTTAGAATTATTTAAGTCTTTTATGTTTGAGTAAGCAATTTCCTGGAATTTCTTTTTACACAGAGATGTTTCTGATAATCCGACCATATTTTCGCAGGCAGGATTTACCTGTAAAATATGACCTGCATTGTCAATTATAATAATGCCGTCTGCACAGTAATTAATTATGCCTGAAAGTTTTTTGTTTGCCTGTGACAAATCAGCAGTACGTTCAGCAACAATTTTCTCCAGATTTACAGAGTATTCTTCCAGCTGTTTTTTGGCATTTTCGAGTTCATCAATTTTATTTCTTAAATTTTCCAACAGATTACTTCTTTCAATACCGTTTCTGATATTCATAAGCAAATCATCATTATCCCAAGGCTTTTCAATATATTTATAAAGCCCTATTTCATTAATAGCCTTAATTGCATTTTCTTTATCAGCATAGCCGGTAAGCAAAATCATACTTACTTCGGGATATAATCTTTTAGCCTCGGTTAAAAATTCAAGACCATTCATCTCCGGCATCAAAAAATCTGAAATAATCAAATCCGGTTTATTATCTTTTAAAAAATCTACTGCATCTTTCGGGGCATTAAATAAATGCACATCAGAAAATCCCTCAACCTTAAATAATGCCTTAAAAGCTGAGGTAACAATTTTCTCATCATCAACTACTATAATTTTACTTTTACTCATACTACCATAATAAGCTATTTTACTCGCTCGGACAAATTGTTTACAAAATCGAAATAATTTATTAATCTTGACAAAGTCTTGAAAATCGTAAATAATGAATATGAAAAAAAGGAGGCTAATTATGGTACAAGAAGCATTAAGGGTTGCCCCCCCCCCGACAAGCGTAGCCGCTTGACCCGCCACATTGGGGCTTTTAGGAATTTTTTAGGACACTCATGCGCATTTACCTTAGCTGAGGTTTTAATTACTCTCGGCATTATTGGTGTGGTTTCTGCGATGACTGTTCCGTCTTTGATACATAATTATCAGAGACAATCTTATGTTACTCAATTACACAAAGTGTACAACGAACTACAGCAAGCATTTCTTCAGGAAATGAATGAGGCTAATGCTATTAATTTAAAGGAAGCAGGGCTTACAAATACCAATACAATGGATGAATTTCTGCAAAAGCATTTTAAAGTAGTTCAAAAATGCACAAAACATGAACATTGCTTTGATATTAATTATAAGAATCTTGACGGAACAACAGTTGCCACAAGCAGTATAAAGTGGAATGCAGGTGATTGTGCAATTATTGCAAGTGGTGCTGAAATATGTGTTGATGCTGTTAACAGAACATACACTTATAACGGCTATTCTTCAAATTGGGGAATTACCTTCATTGATGTTAACGGTCAAAAAGGACCTAATATTTTAGGAAGGGATGCTTTTATGTTGATAAATTGGGATGACGGTGTTCTTGATACCGTAAATGCAAGTCCTGCATGCAGAAACCAAGGAATATGCGACGGTGATTCTTTAAAAGCAATAAGAGAAGCTGCCGGAGCTGCGTGCAGTGCAACTAAAACTTTTACTGATAACCAGTGTTTCGGGAAAATTTTAAACGACAACTGGGAAATGACATATTAGACACAAAAAGAGGGAATTTATATTCCCTCTTTTATATTAACTATTAAGGTTGTAAGTGTGCTGTTGATAGGTTCTTGCACCTAAATCCTTATCAAGTTGATATAATGAAGATTTGTCTTCACCGAACATTTTTAATTTCTTAATAATATCAAGAGCATTTGCTTCTTCTTCAACCTGCTCTGATATATACCAGTTTATAAAATGTCTGGTAGCCAAATCGCATTCGTCATCACTTAATGAAGCAACACAATTAATGCTTTCCGTTACATATCTTTCATGATCAAGAATTTTTTCAAAAACTTGAAGCGGATTTTCAAAAGCTCTGTCAGGAGAATTGATTTGCTGCAAATCAATTGTTCCGTCACGCTCAATAATGTAATCAAATAAAATCATTCCGTGATCGACTTCTTCCCGTGCCTGAACTTTAGTCCAATTGGCAAAACCGTAAAGACCAATTTCGTCAAAAAAAGCAGACATAGCAAGATATAAATAAGCCGAATAAAATTCTTTGTTAATTTGTGCATTTAAAATGTCTTCTACTTTCTTATTAATCACTTTCGCCCTCCCACAGACCGTGTATATTACAAAATTCACGAGCCAACGTTTTACCTAGTTTTTCTTTAACTTGTTTTATTGGCTGATCACCGGGGTGAAAGAACTGTAATTCTACATGATTTTTATCTTCAGATATAGTTTCAATAAATGTGATATAGTGATCGTCATTCATAGGGTGTAATACTTCTCCTACTCTGACTTCTTCACCGCCGTCTTCATGCTTAATGAAAACAGGAATATGTTTTTCCATCATGGCTTCTTCTTTGTTTTTGGCATCTAACTTATGCATTGGCTGACCGCAGCATACCAGTTCTCCGCCGCCGACAAGGATTACTTCAACCAGATTACCGCAGATTTCACATCTGTATAAATCTAACTTTTCCATGTTTTCTCCTTTCATTTACTATTATCTTTTTTTATAACTTTTTTTCATTAACCATTGGGCTATAAAATAAGACTATCTAAAGTAAATTTTTCTTAATAAACTAACAAAAATTTTTATTAAAAGACTTAGAATATTATTATGAAAGTTCTACCGGTTTCTTTTAGTTTTAAGGGTATTCAGCAACGAGATAATGAAATTAACAATTATCCCTTTCTTTATACTGCCAACAGTACAAGAGAAATGAGAAAAGAGGACAATAACAGGTTTAAAGCAATAACTGCATCACTTGCACTCATTGCTGTTGCAATAACTCTTATTAACATCAAAGGCAGAAAAAAACTTCCTGATAATATTGTTGAAATAGCTGATAAAAATAAAGGGCTTAATAAACTTAGCAAATATGAAAAAACAGTACAGGAGCTTAAAGAAAAAATAATATACCCGCTTAAAGCAGTAAATTTAGGCGATAAAAACGTTGCAAACTCAAAAAAACTTAAGTCAGGCTTAATTATCACACACAATCAAAAAGAAGGACTTGAAGAAATAACATGCGGCTTAATGGAACACTTGAAAGAACTCGGTATAGAAACAAAAGACATTAACGAAATAACTACAAGAGTTAACAACAAAGGCGAAAAAGTACACAGAAACATAAGAAGAAACGAAAGAGTAAAATGGGTATATAACCAAATTCAAAATGCAAAAAAATCGTATGAAGAAGAAGGAAAGTATACCGTTATTAATCTTGGTGACATCGGAAAGCTTACAGATTTGAAAATAATAAAATCACAGAAATCAAATTTTGAAGATATGCTAAGCAACCTGAACGGAAAAACTTATCCCGGAGTTATATGGACCGGCTGGACAACAAAGACCAATTCAGTTCCGTTGTTTTATAATGACTTGCCCGTATTAATAACCAGGCTTACAGACTAAAGAACTAATAGTCATTTATATCATTTCTTTCATTATTTTCGTAGTCAACATAATTTTTCCTTCTCTTTAGAAAAACGTATAATCTTTCAATTGTTTTAATAATTTCACTTCTTGTAAGATTTTCATTTTTATAGTTATCATAAAACTCTGATAAATTATATTTATTGAATAGATATGCAGTTATGTCAAATGTATATCTAACCATACCCATAAATTCGTGTTTGCTATCTGAGTTCCTTAAAATATATAAAAAGTGATCCCTGAATTCAAACAGCTCATTTTCTTCCATTTTAGGGAAAAAGTTAGGTAAAGTTGTATGAGTAGCTTCTATAACATCATGTATAGGACGTCTTACCAGTTTTACTTCTTGAATAACATCTTCTGAATATCTTAATTTGAAATATTTTTTCGCTTCTTCTAAAAACCTCTCAGGAGTATACATGTGAAATTCTTTATTAACATTGTCGTAAAATTCTTTTTTTAATTGCGGACTACAGCTTTTTTTACCATTGTTTATCATCCACCAATCTTCTTTTTCATCCGCAGTAACAAATACCACACATTTACTGTTAGCTTTAGCGTAATCTAAAATTTCTTTCCAGATTATATAATCGGAATATTTAGCGTTACCATCTTTTCCAATGTCTTTATATCCCGGCGGTATTTTCTTTTCAAAACGATCAGCAGCAATTTCATACAATTTTTTTAAAACTTCATCAGAGTATTTGTGACCAATTTTCTTATCAAATAATTCTGAAATTTTATCTTTAATATCATCATTTAAGTTTAATTTATCAAACTTTTCTTTAGCTTTTTTACAAGAATTTGATAAACTCCTGTTTATTACCTTTTTTGCATCTTCAAGCTTCTCTAATGTGCTATTTCTATCTCTTTTTACATCTTTCGTACGTTCAAATAGTGTTTTAAGCTTAGTTTCAATATTAGCAATGTCTTTTTCAACGCCTGATTTTAATTCTTCAGCCTTGTCATTAATTTCTTTTATTACATTTATTCTGTTGTTATGATACTCGTATCCTACCTGATAAGGTATCCATTTTCTATCTCCGATTTTCTCGATAACATCCAAGAATATTTCTTTTGTTTCATCATTGAATCTGTATAAGTTTAACAAGACACTTGTATCAAATATAAATGTACAATTATCCCATAATTTTTCATAATCAGGCGAATAATATTCTTTTAATACTTCTTTCATAATGCTCCTTGATTAATATATATAATAAATATAATATTGCACGAACGCAATCTAAATATTAATTTATATTAATTTGCCTGGATTTATTTTTGTGTTAAAATATACTCAACCGTGCTCCACGGGGAATTGCAATCCCTTGACCCGAAGTTTATGCGGGGTGCAGAGCCTGTTGTGAGGGTTCGGTAAATAATTTTGATAACTATATTATTGTTGACGGTTAAGGATATGGCGGCGTAAGCTGTCGAACCGTGTCAGGATGGAAACATAGCAGCACTAAGACAATCCTTGCGGGTGTTGTATTCTTAAAAAGAGATAATATATTTAAAGACTTTATTTAACGAATTCGATAGACAGTGGCACGGTTTTTATTTTTTTATTGACAAATGACTCAAAATAATAAATAATAAGAAAAAGGAGGCTTTAGCCTCTGGCAAAATAATATAAAAAATCCACAAAAATTGTCAAACATGATATAAAAGGAGGTCAAGAATGTTGGAACAAAAAGCTTTAAGACTTGCCCCCCCCCCGAAAAGGTCTGTGGCAGTTGCGTTTTAAAGAAAAGATTTTTTGCATTTACTTTAGCTGAAGTGTTGGTTACACTGGGTATTATCGGTATAGTTGCTTCAATGACAATGCCCGGTTTAATGGGTAATTATCAAAAAAAAGCTAATATCACTGCAATGAAAAAAGCTTTTTCAGTAATGAACCAGGCATTTATGAATATTGTAAGGGAACAGGGAATTGATGCTGTATCAATGTGTACATCGAATGATTCAAAATGTTTGGGGGATTTGTTTAAAGGTGAATTAAAACTGATAAGCGGCGAGCTTTGGGTACCCAAAAGCGGTATTGCCTCAAATTGCTGGGAAGACAAAAACATAACCAATGAGGGAGAACAACATTATTGTACTGTCAGCGCAGATGGAATTGTTTATGATTTTGATATGGAGTGGCAGAGGAATAGTGAGAGAATAAATGCATATATATTAGTAGATACAAACGGACCTAAACGTCCGAATAAATTTGGAAAAGACAGATATGCATTTACAATCATAGGAACTGATATTACAGCATACAAATCATATATGCTTGATGACAGCATAATTCCTTCCTGCAAAGACGGAGAAGGAGGTATCTATGATAATTTGGGCTGCGCTTATAAATATCTTTACAATGAAGGCAACTGATTTATTTTAGTTCAATATCCTTAATGTATCTCGGTCTTGCTTTAACTTCTCTGTAAACCTGACCGACATATTCCCCTATTAACCCAAGGCAGAACAGTTGAATTCCGCCGAATACACAAAGCAGAATAATAGTTGTTGCCCAGCCGTTAGGAGAATTGTGCCAGAATATTTTTTCAATAACGGTTTCTACTCCAACAAGGAAGCCGAATAATGCCATACAAAATCCCAATACGGTAACAAATCTCAATGGGACAACACTATATGAAGTGATACCGTTTAATGCAAGTCCCATAAGACTTACAAAATTAAATTTAGATTCTCCTGCCATACGTGGTTTTACATCAAAGTTAACATAAGCGGTTTTAAGCCCCACTTCATTAAAAAATCCACGCAAAAATAAATATTTTTCAGGATACTGTTCAAGAATATCAAGTGCTCTTTTGCTTACCAGTCTGTAATCCGAATGATTAGGCGGAATTTTAGCTCCAAGAATATTCATTGTTTTATAAAACATTAAAGCAGTAACTTTTTTAAATAGTGAATCTGTTTTTCTATCATTTCTTATTCCAGAAACGATATCTGCACCATTCATATATTCAGCGACGAACTTTTCAATAGCCCACTCATCCTGCTGTAAATCAGCATCTATTGAAACAGCACAATCACATCCAATATTTCTTACACCATCCAGTCCTGCAAGCAAAGCCTTTTGATTACCGAAATTTCTGACAAATTTAACACCTTTTACAAGGCTGTTTTTATCGTGATAATCTTGAATAATTTCCCAGGTTCTGTCAACAGAACCGTCATCAACAAGATAAATGTAACTGTCTGACTTAATCTTTCTATCATTAACCAACTTGTTTAAAACATTCAACAGTTGTTCTACAGTTGATTTAACACATAATTCTTCATTAAAACATGGAACGATAATTGCTAATTTGGGTATTTCCATAATTCCTCTCTCGATAATTTGCCAAAAGCAACCATTTTATATTATAATATATTCATTATTAAAGCAAGGGAATTTTTAAATGGGTAACAAAAAATTTATACTTAATGCAGACGATTTCGGAATGTCAAAAGCATTCAACAGAGCAGTGCTTGACGGCTACCACAACGGTTTCTTATCAAGTGCAAGCCTTTGTGCCAACGGTAAGGCGTTTAATGCTGCCGTAAATGAAATCATACCGGAATGCCCTAATTTAGGTATAGGTGTTCATTTAAATATTATGGAAGGACGTTCACTTACAAAATCGAAACTTTTGACAAACAAACGTGGAAAATTTAATCAAAGCTATCTGTCATTAATATTAAAATCAAATGACCACGAATTTTTGGAACAGATTGAATATGAATTCCGCACACAAATTGAAACTGTTATGAATTACACAAAAGTTGACCATTTAGACTCACATGTTCACACCCACGCTATTCCTAACATATTTAAAATTACTGCAAGATTGGCAAAAGAGTACAATATTCCGTACATAAGAACGCAGCATGAAGAAATGTACTTTGTACCAAGCTTGAAAAAACATTTAAACTTAAAATACCCGCCCAATATTTTAAAAATTCTGCTTTTAAATAATTTTACAGCACAAAATAAAAAAATACTAAAAGAATACGGACTTAAAACAAATGATTATCTCATAGGTGTCGGCTACACAGGACTTATGGATAATATGACCGTAGAATACGGATTGCGTGCACTTGAAGAAGACTGCGTTGTAGAGGCGCTGATTCATCCCTGCCATTATGCAAATCCTAATAAAAACCAGCACTATAAAGAATTTTTAATCACACAAAGCAAAGAACTGGAAGATAAAATTAAACGTTTGGGCTTTGAAATAACAAACTACAAAAAAGAATATGCAATTCAGTAAAATCACAATTATTATACTTATTTTAGGGATATTTTCAGCCTTTACGTGCTTTGAAATCTGTAGAAGATCTGAAAAGACAGTATTAAATGTTATTGAACCAACTATTATTGAAGTAGATTTAAACGGCAATAAAATATTTGATGCAGGCGAAACAGTTTGTATTGAGCAGATTGAAGCTTTCACTGCTAATATTGCAAAAAATCAATCAGAACTTTCAAAAGCATTAAATATCACAAATCAGGATGCACTAAAGCTGGGATACATAACAGACGAATTCGCAGAAGATTTATTAAGCAACAAAAATGTTAAACTTAAATTCACAGGAAAAGAAAACCAAAACTGTAAATTTGCAGATATTTATATAAATAAGCAGTCCTACAAAGAGAAACTCTTAAATTCGGGACTTGGCTTTGTCAATAAAACACCTGTTGATGATATCAATTTTAAAAATAAGCTTGCAAAAGCAAGAAAATTCAATCTTGTAATTCTTAACCATAAAAGCAACAAATTCCATACACTTGATTGCAAATACGGAACCATTGCTCACGATGCAATAATTATCCCGAGAAAACAAATTCCTAATGATGCTAAACCTTGCAAATTTTGTCACATAGACAATAAATCACACCAAAGCTTGAAAACAAAAGAACATTTTATACCGGACTATCCCTTACTTATTTCAAACGGAAGCATAAAAATGTTCCTTACGGATCACAGCACAACACTAAAACCTGACAGAAAATGTAATTCTCCAGCCTGTAAAGAAGTACTAAACAGAATTAATTCCGCACAAAATTCTATTGATATTGCTCTTTACGGTTACGATAATATTCCTGATATAACAAATGCACTTGAAAATGCTAAAAAACGGGGCGTTAAATTAAGAATAGTCTATGACATAAGCACTAAGAGCTACTACCCTGAAACTTCAAAATTATTAAGTCTTGCCGCCGAAATTTCAGGCGACAGTCCAAAAGTACTTATGCATAACAAATTCATGATTTTTGATAACAAAAGCCTTATTACAGGCTCAATGAACTTTTCCTCAACAGGTTTTTCAGGGTTTAATACAAACTGTATATTTTTTATAAATTCTCAAGAAATTGCAAATATCTACACCGAAGAATTTAATCAAATGCTTTCAGGCAAATTCAGCATTATGAAAACCGCAAACAGCCGAAAAAGTATTAAGCTTGGCAAAAGCGTTGTAACACCGCTTTTCTCTCCCAAAGACAAAATCATAACAAATAATATAATCCCTTTAATAGAAAGTTCCAAAAACTACATTTATATTCCTGCTTTTATAATTACGCATGATGCCCTGACAAATTCCCTGATACGTGCAAAACATCGTGGTGTTGATGTAAAAATTATTCTTGATGCAACAAATACATCAGGCAGCAGGAATAAATTAAAAGTATTAAGAATGTCAGGTATTCCCGTAAAAGTTGAAAACTATGCAGGCAAAGTTCATTCAAAAAGTATTATTATAGATGACAAATATATTATTGCCGGTTCAATGAATTTTTCTAACAGCGGTGAAAACAAAAATGACGAAAATGTTTTAATAGTTGAGGATGAAAGGCTGGCAAGACACTATAAAGGATTTTTCGAGTATCTGTGGAAGAAAATCCCTGACAAATATTTAAAACAAGGTGTAAGAGCAGAAGGGAAATACTCAATCGGTTCCTGTACAGACGGAGTTGATAACAATTTTGACGGTAAAGTTGATAAAGAAGATGCAGGATGCAAGACTAAAATCTGACAGGATAATCGTCTTTAATCTGCCAGCCGTCAATTTCAATTAACTTTGAACACAGCTTATGCAAATCAGCACAACCGTATCTGCTTCCGTCACCGGAAGTACATGAAGGCGTTGTGGACTTTATTGCTCCTTCTCTCGTTCCATCCCAGCATCCATCATATGTTATAAGCCTTGTGTTTTTGATTATAAATCCAAAAGTGTTTTTGCCGTCCATTCCACTCATATATAGATTTTTTCCGTTACCTGCATTTTTAAGAGCAATTTCACACTTTTCATAAACAGGGCAAAAAGTTGTATGACCTGCATAAATCATTACAAATCCAGACCCGTCAGGCATTGCCCCTAAAATACCGTCAGATATCACAGTTATTTTTAATGTTTTAACATACTTGTTTAAATATTGGTTATACCATTTCAGAACATTATTACCATCAGAATTTAAAATCAAAATATTTTCTACCCCGGATTTAAATCCTTCATGAGTATTTTCTGAAACAGAAAACATTATAGCCTGGTTCATAACAGAATAAAATTTCTGCATTCTTGTTGTTACTACTTTTTTTCTATGATTTGCAATTAATCCGGGAATAGTTAATGCAGCGACAATTCCTATAACTCCCAATGTTATAAGTATTTCTGCCATAGTAAAAGCCTTTTTCATCATACCTCCTTATCTATAACTAATTAGTCATGATTTATTAATAGTATAACATATTATTATACTTATGCAACAAAAGCGTAAAAAAAATATTGACTTAGCAAAGAAAACAATACTTTTGAATGCAATCGGAGAAATCATTCACGAAAAAAGGATTGCAACTCAAAAAGGGATTTTACTGCATTCATATGAATATGATTTATCAAGCAGTTCTCTTGAAAGGCTTGAAAAAGGGCTTAGAGATCCGCAAATTAGTACATTATGGAAAATCGTAAATTCTCTTGATATGAGTTTTATCGAATTTATTCAGCTTCTTAACAGCAAATTACCAAAAGATTTTAAGATGACTGATGATTAAGGATTTTCAATAATACGTGCTTCTACTGTCTTAACAGAATTAACACTGCTGTTCAAGCTTCTTGCAAGTTCCGCTGCCGTATTTGCATTATAAAACTTCCCGCTTGTTACCAGAGACGTACATTCAAGCTGGGACAAATCATCTTCATCATCAATATTAAATGCAATTACATCTATCTTCACGTCTTTTCTTACCTTTATAAGTTCCAAAACATAACTGCAAGGACTTTCATCACAGTTTTCCCCGCCGTCTGTCAGAAGTATAATATGTTTTTTACCGGTGAACCCCAGAAAATCATTTTTTACCGCCTGCTTCAAAGAATAAGTAATAGGTGTCATACCTCTTGGTTTTATATCCAGCAGAGAGTTTCTGATATTTATACCGTTTGCAACAGCAATCGGAGAAACAAGTGTTGATGCTCTGCAAGCCTCAAAAGGAGTTAAGCCCATTCTGTGTCCGTACACTCTTAACCCTACAGATATATTTTTATTCATATTCGGCAAAAGAGATTTCATAGTATCAATCATCAAATCAACTTTTCTTCTGCCGTCCAAATACTCTGACATACTGTTTGAAAAATCAAGAATAAATAATATTCTTTCATCCTCCTGAACATCATCGGCAGAATATGTATCAGGCGTATAAACACCATAGTTTCCCGCAAAAACAGGCATTGAAAATAAAAATAATATCAGTAATATTTTTTTCATATCATTATTATTATTTAATTCTTAATAGTAAACAATTAACCGTATCCGCTAACCGCATTGACGATTTATTTTGCTTGCAATATTATAAATATAAACAGAATTGGCGGAGAAAATATGAATAGCAGAGAAAGAATTAAAGCAGCTGAAAAGAGCCTGGCAAAAGAATTTGAAATCATTGAAGATATAAGAGATTATAATCAGGAAAAAGTCTTAAATGCATTTGTTGAAAACAAAGTAGCACCCGAACATTTTTATACTGTGTCGGGCTACGGGCATGATGACCTTGGCAGAGAAGTTCTCGATAAAGTTTTCGCAGATGTTTTTAAGGCAGAAAAAGCTATCGCAAGAGTGCATTTTGCATCAGGCACCCACACACTTGCCTGCTGTCTTTTCGGCAACCTCAGACCCGGCAATAAACTGATTTCCGCAGCAGGCTCTCCCTACGACACAATGCAGGAAGTCATAGGTACTGCAGGAGATGAAGAAACCAAAGAAGATTCTTTAATTGCACACGGAATTATTTATGACGAAGTTCCGCTGAAAAATAACGACGTTGACTATCAAAAACTTGAAGAAATGATAGACGAAACCGTAACAATGGTACTAATTCAGCGTTCAAAAGGATATTCAACAAGAAAATCATTGACTGTTGATGATATTGAAAAAATATGCAAAATTGTTAAATCCAAAAATCCGAATTGTATTTGCTTTGTAGACAATTGCTATGGAGAATTTGTCGACAGCCGTGAGCCGCTTGAAGCAGGAGCTGACTTAATTGCAGGCTCGCTTATCAAAAATCCCGGAGGCGGAATTGTAGAAGCAGGCGGCTATATTGCAGGCAAAGCAAAATATGTCGATAAATCAGCAAACAGACTTACGGCACCGGGCATAGGATGTGAAGGCGGAGCAATGTTTAATCAGCACAGACTAATGTTTCAAGGACTTTTTATGGCTCCGTCAGTTGTGTGTGATGCCGTTAAAGGAGCAGTTCTTGCAGCTAAAATATTTGAAGAAATCGGTTATAACAGCGCCCCAAAATATAACGAAAAAAGAACTGACATAATACAAAATATTATTTTCGGCTCGCCGGACCCGCTGGAACAGTTTTGCAGAACAATACAGTCATTATCACCTGTAAACGGATATGTAACCCCAATTCCCGAATACATTCCCGGATATGAAGATAAAGTAATTATGGCAGGCGGAACATTTATTGAAGGTTCAACTATTGAGCTTTCTGCTGACGGACCTATGAGAGCACCTTACGTTGCATATATGCAGGGCGGTCTAAACTATGCACACGTTAAAATTGCTTTAACTAAGTTTTTAGACTGTAACATTCGTTAATTGTTAACTTTTATAAAGTTAGAAAATAGCTAAATATAACTAATTCTTAGGTATTACTTATAAAACATTTTACAATATCAATTGACAGAAAAATTTTTGTGGTATGCTGTTGTAGTACCCCAAAAAACGGGTAAATATTTAGTTTACATAGTATAAGAAGAGGAAGGTTAATATGTCATTACCAAATGTAGCATATTTCTCAATGGAAATCGCAATGGATCAGTCATTGAAAACTTATTCCGGCGGTTTAGGATTTTTAGCAGGTTCTCATATGTTATCTGCAGGTTATTTACAAATGCCTATGGTCGGTGTAACTATGTTATGGTCATATGGCTACTATGATCAACGTATTGCACATGATGGTCAAGTAGAAGTTGCTTATATCAGAAAATATTATGACTTCTTAAAAGATTTAAATGTTTCTACTGAAGTAGAAATCTTCGGTGAAAAAGTTAAAGTTAAAGCTTTTTATGTTGCACCGGAATTATTCGGCGCTTGCCCTGTTTATCTTTTAACAACTGACGTTGAAGGCAACAGCGATTGGGCTAAGAGCATTTCTCACAAACTTTATGACGGCAATGAAAAAATCAGAATTGCTCAAGAAACAGTTCTTGGTATTGCAGGTGTAAGAATTCTTCAACAGGTAGGTTATAACTTTGATGTAATCCATATGAACGAAGGTCACGCACTTCCTGCTGCATTTGAACTTTTAAGACAATATAACGGTAACCTTGAAGAAGTTAAAAAGAAAACTGTATTTACAACTCACACACCTGTAACTGCAGGTAACGAAGTTCACTGGGTTGACACACTTCTTGACGGCGGCTTCTTTGCAGGATGTTCAAGAGAAACTGCTGTTGAACTTGGCGGTGAAAACTTCTCATTAACAGTTGCTGCATTAAGAATGTCAAGAATTGCAAACGCTGTATCTCAATTACACGGTCTTGTGGCTAACAAAATGTGGGAATGGGTTGAAGGCAGATGTCCTATCCGTGCTATCACTAATGCTGTTAACCTTCATTACTGGCAAGATCCGAGAATTAAATCAGCTAAAACTGCTGAAGATTTACTGGCAGTAAAACGTGAAATGAAAGCTGAACTGTTTGAATACGTTGCAAACGTTGCAGGTAAGAGATTTGATCCTGATGTACTAACTATTACATGGGCAAGAAGATTTGCAGATTACAAACGTGCCTGGTTAATCTTGATGGATACAGACAGAATTAACAAGTTATTAAATGAAAATAAAGTTCAAATTATCTTTGCTGGTAAATTCCACCCGGATGATGTTATGGGCAAAGATATGTTTAACAAACTGTTAAACCGTTCTCACAGCTTGAAAAATGTTGTTGTATTACCAGGCTATGAACTTGAATTGTCAGGAAGATTGAAACGTGGTTCTGATATCTGGTTAAATACTCCGTTAAGACCTTTCGAAGCTTCAGGTACTTCCGGTATGTCAGCTAACGCTAACGGTGCATTACACTTATCAATCTATGACGGCTGGACTGTTGAAGGTACATTCAACGGCATTAACGGATACTCTGTTGAATATCCTGGTCTGGATGATGATATTCCTTGGGAAGAACGTCACTGGAAAGATCATGATTACATCATGAACACTATCGAAAACGAAATTATTCCTACATACTATGAAAATAAAACAGAATGGGCTCGTTTGATGAGACAAGCAATCAGAACTTCTGAAGCTTACTTCAACTCAGACAGAATGGTTATTGAATACTACAACAGATTGTATAAACCAATTGCTCATGATGATTCTTGTTCGGGAGAAAAGAAAAAAGAAATGAATATTTCTGAAACTCCTACATTTGATGCTTGGACTTTCTCTAACATCAAGTAACAAGAGGACATAAAATCAATCAGAATAAGGGCTTACAGCTAAATGTAAGTCCTTATTTTTTTATATAAATATTACAAAATGTAACAAATATAGTTAAAAGCTTAAAGTTTTGCCCCCCCCCCGACCGTATACAAGGTTACGAGGGACAAAAACGAAAGGGAAAATGTCAGGGGTATGGCAGCTTCACAGGCGAGGTTCTTAGGACTTACAGCCAGAAAAAC
>ENA-UONZ01001256-UONZ01001256.1-human-gut-metagenome-genome-assembly--contig:-C93old-NODE-1256-length-30181-cov-80.915123_pt1 | contig 30181 bp, 26 predicted proteins | sample MGYA00242468_ERZ724015 | MGnify/ENA metagenome assembly ERZ724015
CCACGCGCCGCCGGCCAGCAGGGGGCGCAGGCCGCGACCGTTTTCCGCGAACGGCAGCAGCAGACCGTCGGGCTCTGCCTCGCGCAGCGCCTGGCCGAGGAGGCTGCGCGCCTCCGGCCGCTTGCCGAGCGCGGCGTAGGCAGCGGCCGTCTGGATGCGCACGTGCAGCGCGACGAGCGCATAGTGCTGCTGCGCGCACTGCGCCAGCAGCCCCTCGCTGCGCCCGATCACCCGGGCGTAGGCACCCTCGGCGAGATAGACCTGATTTTCGATCATCTCCATCATGGGGCGGCACGGCGCGAGAAAGTGCACCGTGTGCAGTGCATGCTCCCGAAACAGCGCGGGGACCTGCCCGACCTGTCCCGTCAGCGCGGCGCAGTAGGCGCAGGCGCTGTCGAAGATGCGCAGCCACATCGTGTCGTGCTGCGCGAGCAGGACGGCGCATTTCTGCGCCGGGGGTTCGGGCGAGGCGGTGCCCGCGCACAGCGCGAGCCGCCGTTCGAGAAAATCGCAGCAGAGCGCCATATTCTCCTGCCCGTTTCCGGCGATGGCGGCGCGGGCGCGCTCGAGGAAGATGGCCGCGTCGGCAAAGCGGCCGCGCAGCAGGGCTGCCTCGGCGTCCATGATCCGCTCCGCGCCCTGCCCGTGCCCGTTCGTGAGCCGGTAGTAGTGCGGCATGCAGGCGTTCATGGCGTCCAGCTCCGCGTCCAGCTGCCCCGGCGCGCGGTGGAACATCATCAGCACCGACGGCGAGCCGAACGTCCAGCTCCCCTCGTTGCGGATGCTGATGGCAGGGCGGGTCATGCGTGCGGCCGCGCTGCGGTGCAGGCGGCTCATGGCCGCGATGTCGTTATACTGCAGAAAGCTCATGATGAGGTCGCACTCGCCGAGCAGATTGTCCCGCTCGGCGTCCGGCAGCTCGGGGTGCGCCTCGATTCCGGCGAGCAGCAGCGCGCGCAGCTCCAGCATTTTCGGGATCTGCTGCCACGTGAACATCCGCCGCATCAGCACAAGCAGCGTCAGCGGGTGTGCCTGGAGCGTGCTGCGCGGGCACGCGTCCAGAAACGCCAGCACCTCCTCGGGGCTGAGCGCCGCGAGCAGGATGCCCGCATCGTCTTGGATCACCTGCAGCACTGCGTCATAGTCCTCGCCCTTCCGGTAGGCGGCCAGCGCGTGCAGATACTGCCCGTGCGCGGAATACCATGCGCCGTAGCGGCCGTGATACGTGCGGCGCGTCTGCTCCGGCAGCGCGGCGAACGCCTGTTCGGCGCAGGTTTTCATCATGTGGTGGAAGCGGTAGCTCACGCCGTCCGGCAGGCGGGTGACGAAGGCGTTCTGCTCCGTGAGCATGGTCAGGATGCGGTCGGTGTCCGGGTCGCCGGTGACAAAGCGCGCCATCGGCGCGGTGAACTCATCCGCCAGCCCCATGACGGCCAGAAACTCCTGCTGCCGGGGCGAGAGCGGTTCGATCATGGCGGCGGAAAACATGGTGTAAATGTCCGAGTGCCGGTCCGGCAGCGCGCCGTGCTCGGAGAGCGTGCGCAGGTTCAGGTACACGGCCGAAAACCACCCCTCGCTCGCATGCAGCAGCGTTTCGACCTGCGCGTCGGTCAGGTCCGTGCCGCAGCGGTGCGCATAGATGGACAGCTCCGTGTGGTTGAGCCGCAGATGCTCGGCCCCGATCGGGTAGACCCGGCTGCCCAGCCGCATGACGGCGTCGCCGGGGAGAAAGCGGTCGCGGCTCGCCACGATCAGGTGCACGTTCTCCGGCAGGCGGTTGACGAGCGTACATAAAAACGCCGTGATGCGCCCGTCGGTCAGGAGGTGAAAATCGTCGATGAAGATGTACACGCTCCCGCGCCCGGCCAGCCCGTGGCAGAGGTCATCCGCCAGCAGGCTCGCGCCGGCGGCGTCGTCCGGGCAGGCGTAGCCGCGCAGCAGCGGAATCCCCGCGTGTTCAAACGCGTCCTGCACGCTCTTCCAGAAGATGGCCAGATGGTCGGAATAGACGCTGATGCGCACGATGGCCGCGTCTTCGGCCTTCGCCCGCTCGGCGAGATACCAGTTCACGGCCGTCGTCTTGCCGTAGCCCATGGGGGCGACCACGGTCGTCAGCGCGCAGCGGGAGATGGGGCGCAGCCGCTCCTGCAGGCGCTCGGAGATATAGATCGTGTTCAGGGTCCATTTCGGCCTTGGCATACCGGAGCCCTCCCTTCCGGGGTGATAGATACTTTCATTGTACCATGCCCGGCGCGCACATGACAAGCGCGGCAGTCCATTCGGACTGCCGCGCTCGCACGTTTTGGGTTAAGAGCGGTGGAAGATAGAAAGCTCAGATTGCGGCAGCGCTCGCCGCCGGTCTGCGTGCGCCGCTGCAGCGCCGGGATGCGCAGCAGCTCGTTGTCATCGACCGGCTTGATGAGACAGTCGTGCGCGCCCGCCAGCAGGATCTTCATGGCGTGGCCCCCTTTGCTTCCGGCGTGAAGGAATTCCACAGGTGCTCAAAGACGGTGGTCATCTCCGCTGTCAGCGCGTCCGGGTCGAGGTTCGGCTCGGTCAGGTAGCGCTTGAGATTCTGGATGAGCCCGCCGACGGTGAACGTCGCCAGCGTGTCGGCCAGCGCGGGGCTGTCCGTCACGGCGCCGCAGTAGGCGCGCACGCGCCGGCTGGAGCTGGCGAAGATGTGCTCGCTGAGGATCTCGAAGATGATCGGCAGCGACTTGCTGCGCAGGCCCATGCGGATGAGCGCCGGGTGCTCGTCTATAAAAGCGATGAGCGCGCGCCACGAGCGCTGAAAGTGCTCGACCGGCAAGTCGGTCGCGGCATCGGCCTCGCTCTCGATCTGCCACTGGATCTCGTTGAGGTAAAAGCGCAGGAAGTCATACTTGTCTTCAAAATGCGAGTAGAACGTCGGGCGGCGGATGAGCGCCCGGGCGCACAGCTCGTTGACCGTGATGTCGTCGAACGTCTCTTCGGCCATCAGCGCCTCGAACGCCGCCATGAGCGCGCTGTAGGTTTTCTGCACGCGCAGATCTTTCTTTTTTTCCATGATGCTGCACTCCTTTACGCCCATCATATCATATCGAACAAACGACACAGGAAGAACAAGTGATAAATATCTTACACTTTCACGATAGCTGACATTTGTAATTTATTGTTTTTCAGCTTATCCTTCTGTTATCAAAAAGTCAACCCCCGCGTTTTTGTCGGGATAAGGAGTGGTGATCCCATTATGAACAAGAAACCGTCCCCGCTGCACCGTGCATCGGAATGGATCGTCGACCATTACCGGCTGTTTTTCATTGTGTTTGCCGCGCTGCTGGTCTTTTCCGCGGTCGCGTCTGGCTGGGTGAAGGTCGAAAACGACGTCGCGGCCTATCTGCCGGCCGATTCCGAGACGCGGCAGGGGCTGGACATCATGGAGCAGGAGTTCCAGACCTACGGGTCGGCGAAGATCCTCCTGCGCGGCACGGACGCGGACACCGCCGCGGCCACGGCGGAGCAGATCCGCGCGGTCGACGGAGTGGACAGTTGCACGTACACGATGAACGACGCGGGCAGCGCGCTGCTGTCCGTCAGCCTGTCGGACCTCGAGGGCTCGGACGCGTGCGCGCAGACCGTGCAGGCCCTGCGCGATCTGCTCGACGGCAGCGGCGCGTACATTTATTCCGCCGAGGGCTACAGCATCTCCGACCAGATCAACGGCGAGGTGCGCGGCCTGCTCGTCATCGTGGCGATCATCCTCGTCACGGTGCTCACGTTCACGTCCTCGACGTATGCCGAGGTGCCCATCCTGCTCATCACGTTCCTCGCGGCGGCGCTCATCAACAAGGGCACGAACTTCATCTTCGGCACGATCTCGTTCGTGTCCAACGCCGTGGCCATCCTGCTGCAGCTGGCCATGTCGGTGGACTACGCCATCATCTTCTGCAACCGCTACAAGCAGGCGCATGAGACGCTGCCGGTGCGCGAGGCGGTCATCGAGTCGCTGGCCAAATCCATCACCGTCATCAGCTCCTCGAGCCTGACGACTGTGGCGGGCCTTGTCGCCATGACGTTCATGAAGTTCGGCCTCGGACGCGATCTTGGCATCGTGCTCATCAAGGCGATCTTTATCAGCCTGCTGACGGTATTTCTGCTCATGCCGGGGCTGCTGCTCAAGCTCGGCCCGGCCATGGATAAGACGAAGCACCGCAACTTCGTGCCGAAGATCTCGGGCGTCGGCCGCCTCGCGTGGCGGACGCGCCGTGTGGTGCCGCTGGTGTTCGCGGCCGTGCTGGTCGTGGCGTGCATCGGCACCAACCGCGTCAGCTATGTCTACAGTGAAGCGCCGCTCAAAACACACAACGCGGATGTCAACCGCACAGCGTCGCAGGCGATCACGGCGGACTTCGGCGACGAGACGGTGCTGGCCGTCGTCGTCCCGGCCGGGGATTACGACCAGGAGGCCGCGCTGCTCGATGCCCTCTCGGCCGTGCCGGAGGTCAAGAGCGCCGTCGGTATCGCGGGCACGGAGGCGGCCGGCGGCTACCGGCTGGCGGACGCGGTCGATTACCGGACGTTCGCGCAGCTCAGCGGTGTGGACAGCACGAGCGCGCAGGCGCTCTTCGCGCTCTACGCGGCCGAAAACGGCGCCGCGCAGACGGCCGCGCAGGATCTGCGCGGCTATCAGGTGCCGCTGCTGAAGCTGTTCAAGTTCCTGAATGACAAGATCGCCGATGGCACCGTCACGCTCAGCGACGCGCAGGCGGCGCAGGTCACGGCGCTCAGCGATCAGCTCACGCGCGCCAGCGCGCAGCTCGAGGGCACGTCGTACCACCGGCTTGTGCTCACGCTCGCCGCGGCCTCGGACGGGGACGAGACGTTTGCCCTGCTCGACCGCATCCACGCCGTCGTGCATCAGTATTACCCCACGGACAGCTACCTCGTCGGCGATGCCATGTCCGCCTACGGGTCCGAGCAGACGTTCACGCAGGACAACGTCATGGTCAGCGCCATGTCCATCCTCATGGTCATGCTCGTGCTGCTGTTCACGTTCCGGTCGATCGGCATGCCCATTCTGCTCACGCTCGTCATTCAGGGCAGCATCTGGATCAACTTCGGCATCACGGTGCTCACGGGCGAGTACGTGCTCTTCATGGTCTATCTCGTGGCCAGCGCCATCCAGATGGGCTGCAACGTGGACTATGCCATCGTCGTCGCCTCGCTCTATACCGAGGCGCGCGCCGAGCAGGGCCCGCGCGAGGCCATGATCTCGGCGCTGAACCTCGCCTTCCCGACCATCATCACCTCCGGCACGATGCTCATCTCTGCCGGCCTGCTCATCGGCGCGCGCGTCTCGTCCGGCGCGGTGGCCGGCATGGGCCGGTTCGTCGGCGTCGGGTCGCTCATCACGGTGTTTCTCGTGCTGTTCGTGCTGCCGCAACTTCTGCTGCTGGGCGATACCTTCGTGCGCCGGACCGCGCTGCCCGCGCAGCGCCGCCTGCCGCTGACGGCGGCGAGCCGCGCGGCCCGCTTGGCCATGCTCGCGGCGGCCGTGTTCGTCATGGCCGTGTCGCCGTGGAGCCTTGCGCGTACGCAGCAGGAGCGGGCCGACCGCGTGGTTGCCGATACGCAGCTATGCGACAACGCCCGCTCGCTCGGCGAGCTGGCGGCGTCGCTCGGCGCGCAGCAGGAGACGTATGACGCGCTCAAGCTCTCGTTTGCCACGGGCGTCGTGACGGACAACGTCGGCCAGAGCCGGCTCCAGAGCGGGCAGGCGGAGTATGACGCCGGCAGCGAGAAGCTTGCCGCGGCCAAAGCGCAGTATGCCGCCGGGCAGGCGCAGCTCGAGCAGGGCAAGGCCGACTATGCCGCCGGGCAGGAGAAACTTGCCGCGGCAAAGGAGGAATACGCCGCCGGGCAGGCGCAGCTGGCCAAGATCCAGCCGGTGTACGATGCGGTACACCCGGCCTACCAGCGCTATCTCGACCGGCAGGCGGAGTATGACGCGGCGGTCGCAAGCGGCGACCTAGCCAAGGCCGCGCTGCTCTGGCCGGGTGTGACGGCGCAAAAGCAGCTCTATGAGACGCAGCTGCTCGGCACTGGGTACTCCATCGAGTCGCTCGTGCAGGCGTATGAGGCAGGGCAGGCAAAGCTCTCTGAGGGCGCGGCGCAGATCGCCGCGGCGGAGCAGCAGCTGCAGGATGCACAGGCGCAGCTCGTCGCCGGGCAGCAGGCGCTCGACGCTGCGGCGGCCGAGATCGCAGTCGGGCAGAGCAAGCTCGACACGGCGGCAGGCACTCTGGCCTCCGGCCGTCAGACACTGGCGGCGAACCGGCAGCAGCTGGCGCAGGATCTCGCAGAGCTCGCCCCGTATGAGGACGACACCGAGCGGCTGGAGCGGGGCATCGCCGTGCTCATGCAGGGCGAGGCACTGCGCACACGCGCCGGTTCGTCCGCGAGCTATGGTGACATCTGCGCGCTCGCGCAGGACCTCTACGCGGCGGATATGGACACCGCGCGCACGGAAGCGGCGGTCTGGACGGGCATCTGCATCGTGCTGTTCGCGGCCGGTGCGCTCGCGTTCGTGGGCGTGTGCCTCGGCCACAGGAGAGGAAAGGCCGTGGCGTGGTGCACGGCGCTGGCGGCGATCCTGTCCGTCGGCTGCCTGATCGCCATGCTGGCCGCCGGTCACGGCGCGCTGCGCACGCTGTGCCTGTGTGCAGCGGGGGCGCTGCTCGCGCTGGCGTTCGTGGCCACGGGGCTCACGCTCCGGCAGTGCGCGGAGCGCGCGCAGTAAGGGCGCGGGAAAAGAAAAAGTCGGGGCGCAGGCAGCTGCCTGCGTCCCGAGTTTTCGTTTGCGGGCCGGTCAGGAGATCGAGAGATTCGCGGGGTGAAATTTCGCCGGGACGACGGCGATCTCATACCCGTCTGGGTCCTCGATGTAGTAAATGTCCTTCTGCAGTTCCTCGATGCACACGATGCCCATGGCTTTGTGCCGCTGGTAGCTGCCCTCAAAATCGTCCGTCACGAGCGCGATGTGCACGTTGTTCTCTCCCAGCTCGTAGGGTGTTTTGCGCTCGCCATACCACACGAGCGTAATCATGGCGCCGCCGTGCCGGTCGCGGCCGTCAACTGCCTCAAGACCCCGGAAGAGGCCGAGGGCATGCTTGCCGACGGTGTGACGGACATGGCCATCCTCGGCCGCCAGCTCATCTGCGATCCGGAGTGGGCCAACAAGGCCAAGGCCGGCCGCGAGGACGGCCTGGTCAAGAGCCGCTTAGGCGACACTACGGCAAAGCCACCTATGACGGCTGGTACCAGTCCGTGTATGTTCCCGCTGTAGAGACCGCGGGCACGGAGGGATAAACCATGCAGGAAAAAACGGTTCTGATCAGCGGCAAGGAAGTGCGGTTCCGCTCCTCCGCCGCCATCCCGCGGCTTTACCGCATCAAATTCAAACGTGATATCTTCAAGGATCTCACCTAACTGGAAAAGTCCTACAAGGGCAAGACCGATGAGGGCGAGGAGATGCAGATTGAGGATCTGGAGATCTTCGAGAATGTGGCCTATATCATGGCCTACCACGCCGATCACAGTATTCCCGGCACCATTGATGACTGGCTGGATGAATTTGAGATGTTCTCCATCTACCAGGTGCTCCCCGAGATTCTGGAACTGTGGGGCGCCAATACTGAATATCATTCCGTGACCTTATCCAACAGGAACTGCTTGAAGGCGCGGCCTGCTCTGGTCGGGAGCGTTCCGGCCTTTTCCACTAGGTAGATGTGATGCCCAGCGCGGTCGTCGTCCAGATAGCGCACCACAGTGTTTTCTCCGCAGTGGGACACGGCAGTGAAGTCATAGGTCGTCGCAATGCCGAGGCCCGCTTCCACGAGCTGCTGCAGAAGCGATTCGTCCGGCGTCTCGATCGGAACGGTCACATGCAGCCCCTGTGAGAGCATGAATTGGTCGATGTTCGTGCGGAAGCAGTGGTAGGCGCGTCCCTTGCCGAGAATGGTCTCGCCTGCAAAATCCTCGAAACTCAAATGCTCCTTCTGCGCCAGAGGATGATCCCGCCGCATCCGGAAGGCGAAGCGCGAATAGAACAGCGGCGTCGCCGTGAAGTGCGTGTTGTCGATCGGACCGTTCACGACCGCGAAATCACATCTGCCGGCCGAGAGACTCTCCAGCGCGTATTCGTCCGTGGTGTCTAGAATGCTCAGCGTGATCTCCGGGTGCTGCCGGTGAAAGTCCAGCAGGAGATCGGCGCCGAGATACCCGAACAGGTGATCCAGTGCGTAGATCGTCACCACCGACCGCGCCTGACTGGTGAGGGTGTGTACGCCTTGGATCGTGGCGTAGTCTTCCAGCAGCCGCTGTACGTGGGGCACCAGCGTCGTAGCGAAATCCGTGGGCTCCAGTCCCCGATTGGTGCGGGTGAACAGGGGACTGCCAAACTCCTCTTCCAGAGAGCGGATCACGCGGCTCAGTCCCTGATGCGTCAGATAGAGCTTGTCCGCTGCGGCCTGAATGTTGCGACAGCGATAGACCTCCAGAAAGTAAGACAGTTGTTTTTGGTTCATATGATCCCCTCCGGCTCTATTTTACTACAACGTTTTTGTTGCGGCAAGAGTGAGGGTTATTTCTGTTGCACGGCGGGAATTTATGTTAAATTATAGACACAGAAACAAACAAGGAGGCACCCCCTCATGAAATTCCAGCAGATCCGCAGCGCGACCATCAAAATCACCTACGCAGGAAAGACCTTTCTGATCGACCCGTGGCTGGCGCCGCGCTTTATGAGCGGATGTCTCGCCATGATCCCGATGATGTGCGCCATGAACCGCGGCGGCGCCCCTCGCAAGAAGTACGTCTTCGACGAGTGCTCCACCTGGGAAGCCGTGAAGCCAAAGCACAAGTGGCTTCCGTGCCCGCTGCACTCCCTGCCCATGTCCGTCAAGGAAGTCAACGAGGGCGTGGACGCCTACATCTGCACCCACGTGCATCTGGACCACATCGGTCTCGCTCCCAACGGCAAGGCCTGCCAGGGGCTGGACAAGAATCGTCCGATCTATGCCATCAACCGGCAGGACGCGGACTATCTGGCGTTCTCCGGCATGAAGGACGTCCGGGTGATCGAAGACCGCGTCACATGGGGCGACGCGGAGATCATCAAGGTCAACGCCGTTCACGGCACGAAGGTTCCGTGCTGTGACGCCGCCGGATTCATCTTCCGCAGCCCAAATGAAAAGACGCTCTACGTCTGCGGCGACACCGTCTGGTGTGACGACGTGGCGGAGACGATCGAGAAGTATCATCCTGATGTGATCATCACGAACAACTGTGCTGCCATGCTGGTGAAAAACGGCCGTCTGATCATGGACGACAACGATCTGGCCAAGGTCTGTGCAGCAGCGCCCGAAGCGGTGGTCATCGCAAGCCACATGGACAACGTGCCGCACGCCACGCTCACCCGCAAGACACTGTCCAAGAAACTGGAGAAGAAGGGCATCCGCAATCGCGTCTGCATCCCCGAAGACGGAGAGAGCTACACGCTGTAAAACGCATATCTAGTTGTGGTATATTGCTTCGAGAATGATATCGCGCTTGAACCGCTGCTTGAGGAAGAGAAACAGGCATTTGAGAAATATGCTTCTGTAAAAGATGCAGAAATTTGGATCGTATAAAATTGAAAACCTTATCATCACACGGCATCAGCCTTAACGGCTGTTGCCTTTTTCATGCCCGGAGCAATCCGGGTTTTTCTATTTCATGTCGAAGGAGGTGGAGGTGGAATACATGCCTCTCCCCTTGTGCTGTTGCCTCAACTCTCCGGATATGGTATATTAATAAAGAAAACCACGGTAGTAAAACACCCCGATTTTTACTACCATTTGACTACCATTGGCGGCTGTGACTTGCCGCATTTTGCCGTATTTTGCGTTTTCCAAGACAGAGTCACGTTTGTTCACAGGATTTTGAGGTCGGAAAATCGCGGTAAAACGCGGCAGAATACGGCTTTTCAGGAGGCTGATCTCATTTGATAAAGACCCTTTTTATCTGCCACGGCAACATCTGCCGCAGCCCGATGGCGGAGTATCTGCTCAAGGAAATGGTGCGCCGGCAGGGGCTCGCGGCGCAGTTTCAGATCGCCTCGGCGGCGACGAGCCGCGAGGAGATCGGCAATGACGTTTACCCGCCCGCGCGCGCCGAGCTGCGCGCCCATGGCATCCCGGTCGGCCATCGCGCCGCCGTGCAGGTCACGCCGCGCGACTACGACGCCTACGACTGGCTGCTGACGATGGACGAGAACAACGCGCGCAACCTCCGCCGCATCCTCCCGCACGACCCGGATGGGAAGATCCGCCCGCTGCTGTCGTTCGCGGGCTTGCAGCGCGGCATTGCCGACCCGTGGTATACGGACGATTTCGGCACGACGTATGACGATCTCGTGCTTGGCTGCACGGCGTTTCTGGACGCGCTGCGCCGCCGCGGCGATATTGAAAAGAAAGAATGACCGCCCCGGACGGGGCGGTCATTCTGCGATTTGGTATCCCGCCTGCGCGAGCAGCTGCAGCGCGCGGACGTAGGTTTTCTGCTTTGTCAGAATATAATCGGTGTCATACGTCGAGAGCACGAAGATGCCGATCACGTTTTCGGCCAGCACGGCGGAAATGCCCGCCAGAACGCCGATGAGCGAAAAATCCAGCGTGCCGGTGATGCGCATCGCGCGCCAGCCGTCCTCCCGCGCCGTCGCATTGTCCGGCACGTCCTGTGTGCGGCAGACGAGCGAGCGTTCGGCGTCCGTCCGTCCCGTGAAGCAAAACATCGTCTCCCAGTCGACGAGCGAATAATCTGCGACCTTGCAGACGGAAAACGCATCCGGGAGCGCCTGAATGTTCATAAAAATTCTCCCCTCTTATCATCCAAAAACCGCCCGGAAGGCTGTGCCCTCCGGGCGGCTTTGCGTGCATATTGCGGCCTTCACACCGACCAGCGTCGGCGGTCAAACAGCGCGATCGTCACGGCGACGGCGGCGGCGAAAAACACCAGCGCCGGCCACGGCAGCCCCAGCACCCGCGGCAGCGGGGCGAGACACGTGATGGCTGCGCAGAACAGCAGCGAGCAGTCCAGCAACGCAAAGATGAGCCGGTTCAGCAGCTTCGACTGCGCGGCGCGCGCCGCGTCCGACCATGATTTTTTCACGTTGACGGTCAGCTGCCCGGCGTTGGCCTTGCTCAAAAATGCCGACAGCTGCGTCGGCAGCACCGTGAGCTTTTCACCCGAGCGGGCGAGCTGCTGCGCAAGCGTTTTGACCTTCTTTTCAATGTGCTCGCGGCTCAGGGCGGTGTTCTTGACGTACTCCGCCACGATCTCGATGACGTTCGCGTCCGGCGACACGCTCGTGAGCATGCCCTGAATGACGAGCAGGCTGCGCCCGAGCATCGTCAGCGAGGCGGGCACGGACACGCCGTATTCGTTCAGGATCTGCACGAACTCGTCCACGAGCACGCCCATGTCCATATCGGCCATCGGCATGGACTCGTACTTGTGCAGGAAGATGCCGATGCGCTCCGTGAGCGCCTGCTGGTCGGGCGCGCGGTCGTACCGGCCGAGCGCGAGCAGCGTCTGCGTCAGGGCGGGTACGTCCTGGTCATAGATCGTGCGGATGATGCCCATGTACAGCTCCGCCTCGCGCGGGCTGATGCGGCCCATCATGCCGAGGTCGAGCCAGATGATCTTCCCGCCCTGCACGCGGATGTTGCCGGGGTGGGGGTCGGCGTGGAAGAAGCGGTAGACCGTGATCTGGCGGATATAGTTGTGCACGAGCTTGACGGCGATCTCGTTGAGATCATAGCCGTCGGCGCGCAGGCCGTCGGCATCGTCGATCTGGTGGCCGGCGATGTACTCCATGACGAGCACGTTTTTCGTGCACCACTTTGGGAACGTGGCCGGGCAGTCGGCGTAGGCCACGCCGTCATTGAGGCGCTTGAACTCGGCGATGTTGTTCGCCTCGATCGTGAAGTCGAGCTCCTCCTGCACGGTGTGCCACATCTCGTCGAGCACGGCGTGAAAATCCAGCGCGCTCGCGAGCGGCGTATACTTGAGCAGCGCGGCGGCGCGCTTGAGCAGGCGCACGTCGCGGCTCATGATGTCGTACAGGTCCGGGCGCTGCACCTTCACGACCACGCGCTGGCCGTCCGTGAGCGTCGCGGCGTGCACCTGCGCGATGGAGGCCGAGCCGAGCGGCCGGATGCCGATGTCCGAAAAGACTTCCTGCCACGGGCGGGCATAGGCCTGCGTGAGGATGTCCTCCACCTCGGTCAGCGGCATGGGCGTCACGTCCGTGCGCAGCGTCTCGAGCGCAACACAGTATTCTTTGGGCAGAATGTCCGAACGCATGGACAAAATTTGCCCGAATTTGACAAACGTCGGCCCAAGGTCCACGAAAATATCGCGCACCTTCTCCGGCGTCAGCCCCTGGACGAGGTGGTGCTTTTGCAGTATGGCGACGATCTCGGCGAAGCGCTTGGCCTCGTCGAGCTGCGCGGCGGGGCCGGCCATCAGTCTGCTTCCTTCTTGGCCAGCAGCTTTTGCAGCAGCGCCTCGCGCTCGTCGGCGCTCATGGCGTCCACGTCCACGGCGGGCTTTTCGTCCGCGTCCTTGGCGGCGGCCTGCTTGCAGGTGCGCTTGAGCTCCTCGTTGAGCACGCGCCCCTTCTCCACGGTCACTTCGCCGCGTGCGACGCACTCATCGAGCAGCTTGCCGAGCTTTTCGCAGCCGAGGTCGGCCGCGCCCACGGAGGCGACGATCAGCTTGCGCAGATAGCTTTCAATAGAATCCATAATCCATACACTCCTTATCTTATCTTGTGCACTTTGCGGTATCGTATGCCCGGTCTCGGGCAGAGCTCGCGAGAGTCAGTCGGCCGCGGCGGCCGCGTCGAGCAGCGCCATGACCCGGCGGTAGAACAGGCGCGTGCGCACGACGCCGTTGTTCATCACGCCGCCGATCGCGGCCAGATGGTCGAGATTTTCGACCGGCAGCACCTGCCACACGCCGCGCTCCGGCGTCTGGCCGGGCACAAAGTCCGCGTGCGGCGCGCCATCGGGGCACCGGGCGGAGATCGTGTTGACCAGTCCATCGTTCGGCAGCCAGCCACGCGGCATGCCCGCTCCGTCGCGCCCAATCGCGGTCGAAAACGGCCAGAGCAGCGGCGTCATGGCCGTGTCGGGCTTCTGGTCGTGCGTGAGCAGACGCGGCAGCGTCCGGCAGCAGGGGATGGAGAAATACCACGTGTCCGGCAGCGTCCGGATGCGCGCATTGAGCGCGCGCGCACCCGCGGGGCGCAGGTCGTCAAAGGCGCTGTCGCCCGCCGGCAGCGGGTTTTGCGCCAGCATGCGCAGGGCCGCCGTCGTGAGCGGCTCGTCCGGGTCGCGCCGGATGCCGAACTGGTCGAGCCGGAAGTCATACACGCCCTTGAACGCCGAGATGCCGAGCGCGCGCGCCGCGCCCAGAAACAGCGTTGAGAGCGCGTTGGCCGCGTCCGGCTGCACGTCGAGAAACGTGGATCCGTCGTGCGGTGCGGCGATGGCCACCAGCGCGTGCACCCAACCTGCTTTGCCGCCGGTGAACAGCGGCGAGGGCGTCTCGCCGGCGGCCGCGGCCGCCTGCACTTCCTCCGGGCAGCCGTCTGCCAGCAGCTGTAGGAGCAGCCGCGCCGTCGCGCCGCCGAAGCTGTGGCCCACGAGGTCGATGGGCCTGTCTGCGCCCCAGTCGGGCACGAGCGGGGCCGGATACGCCGTGCCGAAGCGCGCGTGACCGAAGCGCTGCGCGTGCGCGATGCCGTAGTCGGCGGTGCCGCCGGTGAGCTCGGCGTAGAGCTCGCACGCGCGGTCCCACGCGCTCGAGATGATGCCCACCGAGGCGGCGCGGCAGTCATACCCGCAGGCATTGAGATAGCCCAGCACGTCGCCCGCCGCGAGCCCCCAGTAGGGCACGGCGCGGTAGAGCGCGTCGCGCGCGCCCCAGCCCAGCAGACCGTGCACGAACACGGCCGGGTACGGCGTGCGGCCGCCGGATGCTGCGTCCGGCAGCAGGCACGCGCCCACTTCCAGCGTCTGCTGCAGCAGCTGCTGCGGTGTTTTCATGGCGCGCCTCCTCTCACAGCAAATACATTTTTATCAATCATAGCACACCTGCCCGGGAGCGTCAATGCCGCGGCTCGGCGGCATAAAATGACGGAAATGCACAGGGGCACGGCGGCAGAATTGTGCGAAATGCTAAAAGTGAAGAAATTTTGAAAACGGGGTTGACTTCAGCAGCTAAAAGCGCTAAAGTAGGCACATCTTCACTACAGGAGGCCGCAATCATGCGTCTGGTCCGATTTGCAAGCGCATATTCCTACTATTACTTTAGCGAGAGTAATAGTCGTTTGTGCTGCGATCATACCAGAACCATCTGAGACTTCCCGGTCCGGTTTTGACAAGGCTGCACAGACGACTGTGTGGCTTTTTTCTTTGCCGGCAATGCATTAAGGAGGAAAAAAGATGAACATCAAAAAACTCACTGCTCTGCTCTGCGCCGTGGTCATGGTCCTCTCCCTGGCTGCCTGCGGCAGCAACGGCGACAAGGCCGAGAATAAGCACTATACTGTCGGCATCTGCCAGCTCGTGCAACACGACGCGCTCGACGCGGCTACCAAGGGCTTCCGCGACGCGATCACCGACGCGCTCGGCGCCGACAACGTCACCTTCGACGAGCAGAACGCCGCCGGTGACAGCGCCACCTGCGCCACCATCTGCAACGGCTTCGTGTCCAGCGGCGTGGACCTGATCCTCGCCAACGCGACCGGCGCCCTGCAGGCTGCGGCCGCCGCCACGAAGGACATCCCGATCCTCGGCACGGCCGTCACGGAGTACGGCGTTGCGCTCGGCATCGACAACTTCTCCGGTACGGTCGGCGGCAACATCTCCGGCACGTCCGATCTGGCCCCGCTCGATCAGCAGGCGGCCATGATCACGGAGCTGTTTCCGGATGCCAAGAATGTCGGCATCATCTACTGCTCCGGCGAGCCGAACTCCGTCTACCAGGCGGACGTCGTCAAGGCCGCACTTGAAAAGGCCGGCTGCACCGTCACCATCTACACCTTCGCCGATACGAACGACGTCGTCTCCGTCACCGGCACGGCGAGCGACGCCAACGACGTCCTCTACGTCCCGACCGACAACACCGCCGCCTCCTGCGCCGAGGCCATCAAGGGCGCTGCCACGAAGCCCATCGTCGCCGGCGAGGAGGGCATCTGCAAGGGCTGCGGTGTTGCGACGCTGTCCATCGACTACTACGAGCTCGGCCGCACCACCGGCGAGATGGCCGTGAAGATCCTCAAGGGCGAGGCCGATATCTCCACCATGGCGATCGAGTACTACCCGAACCCGGTCAAGAAGTACAACGCAGAGATGGCTACCGCCTACAACGTCACCATCCCGAGCGACTACGAGGCCATCGGCTGATCATTCGAACAAATTCCCGGCTCCCTGCCGCAGTTTCTGCGGCAGGGATACTCCACACTATGAGGTAATTTTATGAATTCACTGGTTCTTGCGTCCCTGAGCCTGCCGAATCTGGTCTCGCGTCTGCCCGGCGGCGTTGCCCAGGGCATCATCTGGGGCATCATGGCCCTGGGCGTGTACATCACGTTCCGCCTGCTCGACGTCGCCGATCTGACGGTCGACGGGTCGTTCACCACCGGCGGCGCCGTGACGGTTATGCTCATCATCGCCGGCTGGCCGGCGTGGGCGGCGCTGCTCGCGGCCGTGGTCGCGGGTCTGCTCGCGGGCCTCGTGACCGGCCTGCTGCACACGAAGCTCGGCATCCCGGCCATCCTCGCCGGCATCCTGACGCAGTTCGCGCTCTACTCGATCAACCTGCGCATCATGAGTATGAAGGCCAACACCCCGGTCAACCCGGATAAGTACAGCCTGTTTCTGACGCTGCGCAGCGTGCCCGGCGCGATCTGGAAGGGCCTGCTGCTCGCGGCCGTGCTCATCGCGCTCCTCTACTGGTACTTCGGCACCGAGCAGGGCAGCGCCATCCGCTCCACGGGCTCCAATCCGGCGATGAGCCGCGCGCAGGGCATCAACATCAATGCCATGAAGGTGCTCGGCCTGTCGCTCTCCAACGGCATGGTCGCGCTCTCCGGCGGCCTGATGGCGCAGTACCAGGGCTTTGCCGACATCAACATGGGCCGCGGCGCCATCGTCATCGGCCTCGCCGCCGTCATCATCGGCGAGGTGCTGTGCGACGCGTTCTTCCGCAAGGGCTGCAATTTCTCGGTGCGCCTGAGCTTTGTCATCCTCGGCGGCATCGTGTATTACCTCGTCATGGTGCTCATCCTCTGGCTCAAGCTCGACCCGAACGATCTCAAGCTCTTCACCGCCGTGATCGTGGCCGCGTTCCTGGCCGTGCCGTATCTCAAGGGGCAGGCCAAAAGCTCGTTCCACCGCCTGAAGAAGGGAGGCAAGTGATATGCTGACATTAGACCATATCTCCAAGACCTTCAACCCCGGCACCATCAATGAAAAGCGGGCGCTCGACGGTTTGTCCCTGCATCTGAAGCCGGGCGATTTCGTGACCGTCATCGGCGGCAACGGCGCCGGAAAATCCACCATGCTCAACGCCGTCGCAGGCGTCTGGCCGGTGGACTCCGGCCGCATCATCCTCGACGGCGTGGACGTGACCGCCATGCCGGAGTACCGCCGCGCGCAGTACATCGGCCGCGTGTTCCAGGACCCCATGATGGGCACGGCCGCGAACATGCAGATCGAGGAAAACCTCGCCCTCGCCGCGCGCCGCGGCAAGAAGCGCACCCTGCGCTGGGGCGTCACGAAGGCGGAGCGTGAGGAATATCATGAGAAGCTCAAGAGCTTTGGCCTCGGCCTCGAGGACCGTATGACGGCGAAGGTCGGCTTGCTCTCCGGCGGCCAGCGCCAGGCGCTGACGCTGCTCATGGCCTCCCTGCAGAAGCCGAAGCTGCTCCTGCTCGACGAGCACACCGCGGCGCTCGACCCCGCGACGGCGGCCAAGGTGCTCGAGCTGTCGGACCGCATCGTGCGCGAGAACCAGCTCACCGCCATGATGATCACCCACAACATGAAAGACGCCATCGTGCATGGCAACCGCCTCATCATGATGAACGAGGGCCACATCATCCTCGATATCGAGGGTGAGGAGAAAAAGAAGCTCACGAAGCAGGACCTGCTCGAAAAGTTCGCCGAGGTGGCGGGCACGCAGGTCGAGTCCGACGAAGTGCTCCTGAGCTGACACGCAGACATCCCGACCGATCGGATATTGAGAAAAAAGAAGCATCTCCGGCGCCTGAACGCACAGGCGCCGGAGATATTTCTTTTTCTGCCGCGCATTTCCGCCCACGCGGCAACACCCACGAAAACCACCAAATTCCGGGCGGAAAGTTTGTGCAGTTTTTTTTGTCGGAAAACGCACACAAATGCCGAAATTTATGTTAACCTTTTCATGCGAAATTTTTTGTTTTTGCGGGTTTGTCGAGGGTTCAGGAGGATAGGGTCCGTGGTTTTCAGCAGCCTGTCGTTTTTATTTTGCTTCTTTCCGGCGTTTCTGCTGGTGTATTATCTGACACCGTCGCGCCCGGCCGGCGCGCGCAATGCCGTGCTGCTGGTGGGGAGCTGTGTGTTTTATATCATCGGGCTGGACGGTCAGTGGGCGTATTTTGCGCTGCTGGCCGCATCTGTGCTGGTCAACTACGGGCTGGGTTTTGCCATCACGCGCGACAAGCCGCGCGCAAAGCTGTGGCTCATCATTGGTTTGTGCTACAATTTCCTGTGGCTGTTCCTATTTAAATACCTCAACTTCCTGCTCACCGGCGTCAACGGCGTGCTCGGCTGGGTGTCCGGCGGCAAGGCGGCCGTGCCGCTGCTGGGCTGGGCGCTGCCGGTCGGCATCAGCTTTTACACGTTTTCCGCCGGCGGCTATCTCATCGATGTCTACCGCGGCACGGTCGCACCGGAGCGCTCGCTGCTCACGTTTGGCACGTACCTGACCATGTTCCCGAAGCTCGTCTCCGGCCCGATCGCGAGCTACGCGCAGCTGCAGCCGGAGTTCGGCGCGCGCGATGTGTCGCTGCGGCAGGCGGTTGACGGGCTGAAGCTGTTCGTGTTCGGCATGGCGCTCAAGATCCTGCTCGCCAACCAGCTCGGCGGCCTCTGGAGCGATGTGACCACGATCGGCTTTGAGAGCCTCTCGACGCCGCTGGCGTGGATGGCCGCGTTTGCGTATTCGTTCCAGCTCTATTTTGACTTCTGGGGCTACTCGCTCATGGCCATCGGCATCGGCCGGATGCTCGGCTTCCACCTGCCGGAGAACTTCCGCTGCCCGTATCTCGCGCTGAGCATGACGGAGTTCTGGCGCCGGTGGCACATCACGCTCGGCGCGTGGTTCCGCGACTATCTGTATTTCCCGCTCGGCGGCAGCCGCTGCAGCCGCAGGCGCATGATCTTCAATCTGCTGGTCGTCTGGCTCGCGACCGGGCTCTGGCACGGCGCGCACCTGAACTTCCTGCTCTGGGGTCTGGGCCTGTTTGGAATCCTCACGGTCGAAAAGCTCTGGCTCAAGAAATACCTCGACCGCTGGCCGGTGCTCGGGCATCTGTACATGCTCGTGCTCATCCCGCTGTCGTGGGCGGTGTTCTCCGTGTCGGACCTCGGGCAGCTCGGCGCGTATTTCGGCCGTCTGCTGCCGCTGTTTTCGCACGCGGCGGCCTACCCGCTCGATTTTCTCAAGTACGGCAAGACCTACGGGGTGTTCCTCGTGCTGGGCCTGCTGTGCTCGACATCGCTGCCGGCGTATGTGTACCGCCGGCTCAAGGGCACGTGGGCCGGGGCGGTCATTCTGGCCGTGCTGTTCTGGCTGTGCCTGTTCTGCCTGAGCAAGGGCATGAACGATCCCTTTATGTACTTCCGATTCTAAGGAGCGCTGACGTATGAAACGCATCAAACCGCAACATTTTCTCATCCTGCTGCTGGTGGCCGCCATCGCGGCGGCGCCGTTTCTCATCCGCGGCCTGATCGACCGCAGCAGTGTCGGCAAGCAGCCGGCCGCGGCCGTCACGGCGGCGCCGGAGGAGACTGCCGAGCCGACACCCACACCGGAGCCGACGCCGCTGCAGTTCACGACCGTGGACGCCTCGTATTTTGACGATGCGCTCTTCATCGGTGACTCGCGCACCGTCGGCATCGCCGAATACGGCAGTCTGAAAAACGCGACGTATTTTGCCGACGTCGGCCTGAATGTCTACGTCGCGCAGACGAAGGCCATTGCCGTGAAAAACGTCGGCACCGTCACGCTGCCGCAGCTGCTGAGCCAGAAAACATTCGGCAAGGTCTACATCATGCTCGGCATCAACGAGCTCGGCAACAATCTGGACGACATCACGGCCAAGTTCTCCTCACTCGTTGACAGCGTGCGCGCCGCGCAGCCGGACGCCATCATCTATGTCGAGGCAAACCTGCACGTCGGCCCCTCGCGCTCGAGTACGGATGCGACGTTCAATAACCCCCGCATCAATCAGCTCAATGAAAAGCTCGCCGCGCTCGCCGACGGCAAGACGATCTTCTACATCGACATCAATGAGCTCTTCGACGACGAAAACGGCAACCTGCGCGCCGACGCCAGCGGCGACAGCACCCATGTCTACGCCAAGTATGACCTCGACTGGTGCGACTGGCTGTGCACGAAGGCGATCGTCCGCTGAGCAAGAAAATACACGACAAAGGCCAGCCGGAAACCGCTTCCGGCTGGCCTTTGTCGTGATAGATCTCGATCATCACTTCTGTTTTCCGTTTTTTCTCCCTCGACGCGGTGGCGCGCATCAGCGCTTGAGGATGTACCACACAAACGCGCCGCAGGTAATGATCATACCGCCGCCAACTGCTGCAAAGATCATGTGACTGCCCCCTTTCCCCCGATGTCTCGCCCGTGCTCCGGACGGGATCTGTGAAGTTACTTCATTATAAGGAATCTATGCGCTAAGTTTCCGGAAAACAGCGGCCCAAACGCTGCGCAGCCGTTAAGAAGGCGGAAAAGAATGTGCCTGAGGCTGCAAAGACCGTCGCGTTTGGACAGACAATGTGCTATGCTGACAGTGGAGCCAAGACGGCTGTCCGGAAAGAGGGATGCTTATGCAGAAAGCAAGCAAGCGCCTGCCGCAATGGCTGCGCGATACGCTCGTGTTCATCTTCATCATGGGCTGTGCCGTCGCCGTGTGCGAGCTGCTGTCCGTCTGCTATGATGACAACAATCCGTTTGCCACGTCCGTGTTTATTCTGGCGGTGGTGCTTGTCTCGCGCTTTACCACCGGGTATTGGCCCGGGGTCCTGGCGGCGGCCGTCAGCGTGGTGTGCGTGAACTACCTGTTTACCTACCCGTTTCATGAATTCAACCTGACGATCGACGGCTATCCGCTGACGTTCACGGTTATGCTGGTCGTGAGCGTGCTCGTGAGCACACTCACGACGCAGATCAAGCGGCAGGAGCAGCTGCGCTACGAGGCGGAACGGGACCGCATGCGCGCCAATCTTCTGCGCAGCGTGTCGCACGATATCCGCACGCCGCTGACGGCCATCATGGGCCTGAGCGCGACCGTGGAGGAAAACGAGACGCTCACGGACGAGGGGCGCGGCATGGTCGAGGAGATCCACCAGAACGCGCAGTGGCTGCTGCACCTGTCGGAGAACATTCTGTCCGTCACGCGCTTTTGCGATGAGGGTGTCGTGATTGAGAAATCGGACGAGGTCGTCGAGGAGATCGTCGGCAGCGCGATCCGGCGCTTTCGCAAAAACTGCGGTACCGATATCCCCATCACGGTCTCGAAGCCGGAGGAGATCCTGCTCGTGCCGATGGACGCTACGCTCATCGAGCAGGTGCTGTTAAATCTCCTGGAGAACGTCGCCAAGCACAGCCCGTCGGCAACGGAGATCTTCATCGAGATCCGCAAAGATGCCCGCCGCGTCTGGCTGACCGTGGCCGACAACGGCGACGGCATCCCGCCGCAGCTGCTCGGCGTGCTCTTTGACGGGTATCTGCCGCTCGGCGCGGTGGAGGCGTCCGACCGCAGCCGCCACATGGGCATCGGCCTGAGCGTCTGCCGCGCGATCGTGCGCGCGCACGGCGGCGAGATTTATGCAAGAAACAAGATCGACGGCGGCGCGGAGTTCCGCTTCTGGCTGCCGGCGGAGGAGGAGTCGAACACATGATCCGTGATAAAATCATCATCGTCGAGGACGATCCCGGCATCAGCAAATACCTGCAGGCGGCCCTGCGTTCACACGGGTATGACACATTGCTCGCGCCCGACGGCAAGACTGCGCTGGAGATGATCGCCTCGCACTGCCCGGACCTGCTGCTGCTGGATCTCGGCCTGCCGGATATGGACGGCAGCGAGATCATCCGCTCCGTCCGCGCCTGGAGCCGGATGCCGATCATCATCATCTCGGCCCGCAGTGCGGAGATCGACAAGGCGGCCGCACTCGACATGGGCGCCGACGACTACCTGACCAAGCCCTTCGGCACGGTGGAGCTGCTCGCGCGCATCCGCACGGCGCTGCGTCACACGCGCACCGACGGCACGAGCGACGCTCTGGCCATGACGGGGGAGTACCGCGTCGGCGACCTGTGCATCGACTACAACAAGCACCGCGTCTTTCTCGCCGGCGAGGACACGCACCTGACACCGAACGAGTACAAGATCGTGGCACTGCTCGGCCGGCATGCCGGGCAGGTGCTCACCTACAAGTCCATGATGAAGGAGCTCTGGGGCCCCGGCGTCGGTGGGGACAACAAGCTCCTGCGCGTACACATGGCGAACATCCGCCGCAAGATCGAGCCGAACCCGGTCGAGCCGCAGTATATCTTCACGGAGGTCGGCGTCGGCTACCGCATGGCCGACAGCCATTAAATCCATAGCAAAAAGCTCCCGGAGCAGCGCTCCGGGAGCTTTTTTGCGTTTTGGTGCGGCTTAGTCCGCCGTGATCGTCACGGTTCGGGAGATGGACTTTGCCATGTCGTTGCCGCCGAAGATATAGGCGGTCTGGCGGTAGGTGCCGGCCTCGGTGGGCGCCTTGCTGCTGACATACAGCTTGTGCGCGGCCGTGAAGCCGACGTAGCAGTAGTGTACGCCGTCCTGATTGTCGGCGGCGCTGTCACCGCGCATGAGCGTGGCATTGAGGGTATCGGCCTTGAGTTCACTGGCGGCGTAGGTCGTCTGGTCGTTGTTCCAGCTCAGGCTCGCGCCGGAGGTGTGCATCTTCACGATGAGCACGCCGGTGCCGACGCCGGTCTTATAGTTCGGGTTCGAGGCGATGGCCGTCACGAGGTACATGCCTGCGCGGTTCGGCGAACCGAAGGCCACGCGCGTGCTGTCAAACACGCTGGGCAGGCTGTTGAGGGTGTCGACCAGCTTCGTGAACGCAGTGATATCCACGCCGAAGAACTTCAGCGCATTGGCCGCAGTGTCGAGCAATTTTTGATTGTCCTTCAGGAATGTACGCAGTTCACCGACGGTCGTGCCGTTCTGCAGTGCTTCGGTGAGCGTCTTGCCGGTGGCGAGCTTGAAGATCGGGTTGAGCACTTCCAGTGCTTCCTTGGACACCATACTCTCCGGGAGCTGCACGTAGACGATACCGGAGATGTTGCTCGTCACGCCGCTGTAGACCTTGAAGATGGCGAAGGTGTCCTCGGGGTTCGTGGTCACATACTGCTGCGTGGTCAGGGTCTCACCGGCGGAGATGGCGGCCGCCTGCACCTTGACGCGCACATTGGCCTTGTCGACCGTGAGCGTGCCCTCGACTGCGTCACAGCCGTGGTAGTCCGCCGTGGCCGGGAAGCTCGCGCGCACCTGCTGGTTTTCACCGGCGCCGATGCTCGACGCGGTGTAGGTGAGGGGCCAGACGCTCGCACTGCCGCCCTCGATCGGGAACCAGAGTTCCGGGGAGAGTTCGTTCGTGCTTGTGTTCGGCAGGTAGCCTTTGGTCTTATATTCGATGACCATGCTCTTGGCTGCGGCTTCCTTGCTCACAGTGGTCTGCGACCAGTCGATGAGCTTGTCGAGGATCTGCGTGCGCATGGCGGCGGCGTCCTTCGTGTAGGTGACGGACACGCCCTCCTTGAGCACGATCTTTGCGTCCTTGCGCGCGTCGGTCAGCGTCACGGTGACGATGGTGTCCGTGCCGCCCGTGGTGAGCTTCATTTCATAGGTGCCCGCACTGACGGCAGAGACCTTCGTAAGACCGGCCCAGCCGCCCTCGAGGTCGACCCAATAGGTTTTGAAGGCACCTTTGTGCTGCTGCGTCACGGTCACGGATGCGGCGTCCGCATCGGGCAGCGCGGCGGCGACGATGGCGGTGCGCAGTGCGGCGAAGTCGATGGCGCCGTCAGCCGTGTAGGGAATGTTGACCTGATAGGTCTCGCCCGCGGTCTCCGGCGCATCGGGCGTGTCGTCCGGCGTCTGCGCCGGCGTGTCGTCCGGTGTCTCGGTGTCCGCAGCGGGCTGCGCCAGCTTCGTGAACGTGTAGACCTCGGTCGTGCCCTTCAGGCGCACGGCATAGTCCTGCGCGGGGGACTGGCTGTCGAGCGCGGGATAGCTCGTGCTGAACAGAGAGAGCACGGAGTCGCTGCGCACGGTGGTGCCGGTCACCGGCACCCATTTGACCGCGCTGTCGGACAGCGCGCTGGCCGCCTTGTACTCCCATTCCTGACGGCCGACGTCATTGTAGTTGCTCAGCAGCGTCTGGCTGAGCAGATCATTGACATCCGCGTCGTCGGGGATGTAGGCTGCGCCGTTGTGCACGTCCGGCACCGCGTCCGCGGCGAAGGCCGGGATCTGGAACGCGGCGAGCTGGCCGAGCAGCAGGATGGCCAGCAGCACGGCAAGAATTCGGGTTATGTTTTTGTGGGTTGTCATTGCAAAAAACCTCCTGTCTGTGGTCTTTGAGAGCAGCCTATATTATAGGACGTATTTCGACAAATTTCAACATTTCTGATAAAAATGTGACACATTATCTTACCTGTATAAAAAATCCTCGCCCGCAAGTGTGCGGACGAGGAAAATTCTTTACATTTCAGGATTATTTGCCCAGTTCAGCGAGCATTTTGCAGCGGATGCCTTTGGTGAGGTCGTTCGTCTTGGTGGCCTTGACGGTCTCGGCCGGGATGACCTCGCGGATGCGCAGGTACACGTGCGTGCGCCGCCAGGGGACGTTGTGCGCGATGCGCTCCGTGCCCTCGATCGTCGCAACGACGATGGGCACATTGGTCTTCTGCGCGATCTTGAGCGAGCCGGCGTGCCAGGGCAGCAGCTCGCCGCTTTTGCTGCGCGTGCCCTCGGGATAGATGGCAAACGAGCACGTATGCGCGCGGATGAGGTCGGCCGCGGCGTTGATCGTGGTCAGGGCGTTGCGCGCGTTCTCGCGGTCGATCGGCAGGAAGCAGCACCGGCGCACGAACGGGCCGATGACGAACTTGCGCATGTTCGACGGCTTGGACACGAACGCCAGCCGCCAGCGCCGCAGCACCCACCACTGCACCATGGGGTCAAAGTTGGAGCGGTGGTTGCTCACGAACAGGTATTCCGTGTCCGTCGGCACCTTTTCGAGGCCCGTGACGTGGATCTTCACGCGGCAGAGCGCGAGGATCCACCCGTCGAGCGCCATGGTCAGCGCGTGGTAAAACGGGCTGATGTGCGTATACATTTTGTTCGGCCCGGCGAACCACGAGCAGACGAACATCAGCAGCACGTACACGAGATTTGCTGCCGCGAAGCAGCCAATCAGGATCGGCAGCAGCCACCAGTAGCTCAGCGCGGGGGATAAAAAATAAATCCACGCTGTGCTGAGCACGGCGGGAATGAGCAGCAGGTAATAAAGCATGAACGGACACCTTCAAGCATATTAAGTATTAAAATATTGCCAATAATCATTGACGATAAACTTCCAAATCTATTATAATTGCATCGGAATACCGTGTCAATGAACGAGATGTAAACTTGCGCGGATTCCGAACACATTCTGATTGGAGATAGGATGGGATAAGATGATCGTATTACAATGGGTGTTCCCGGTGTCCCTGGCGGTGCTCGCCATCGTGCACCTCATCAGCTGCTGGCGCGGCGATGACGACCTGCGCAAGCCGACCAAGGTCGCGCTGATGCCGGTCGTTGCGCTGGCCTACCTCGCCTTTGCCCGCATGCCGTCGCTTTGGGTGGTCGCCGGCCTGCTGTTTGGCTGCCTGGGCGATCTGTTTCTGCTCTGGCCGCTCAAGAAGAAGTTCTTTGTGCTCGGCACGTCGTCGTTCTTCCTGGGCCACGTGTGCTACCTGATCTTTATCTACACGCACTATGTCGTCCGCATCAGCTGGATCTGGATCGTCGTGGTCTGCGTGATCTATGCCGCCGGTGCCGCGTTCGTGTATACCGGCAGCCGCAAAAACATTCCCAGCGCGCTGCGTCCGCTGGCGCTGGCGTATATGCTCATGCTCTGCGTGCTGAGCGTGAGCCTCATCCTGCCGCTGCTGACGGCGTTCTGGTGGGGCAAGCTCGTGGCGTTTTTCGGCGCGACGTTCTTCCTCGCTTCCGACGGCGTGCTGTGCGATATGCTCTTCGCCAAGAAGGCCGAGCCCGCGAAGCAGAATTTCGTCGTCATGCTCACGTACATCCTCGCGCAGACGCTGCTGGCCATCGGCTTTGCGGCCTGCCCATGATTGTTAAAAATCTAGGTATTTCAAAGGGAACGGGGCTCTCCGATGCCGGAGAGTCCCGTTTGTTGTACAGTCACGAGAAAAAACCAAAAGATCCGTAAATTTCTCTTTACACGGAGCTGAAAATGCAATACAATGCGTGCATCTAGGGGGGGGAACACAAATGGTTATGAAAGAGAAGGATACGGGAAGCGGCTCGGAGCGGGAACGATTTCTTGACCGGATGCTCAAGGAGATCCTCAGCGGGAAGCGCAGCCCGGGCGACCGGCTGCCGACGGAGAGCGAGCTGGCCGAGCAGTACGGCCTGCGCAAGACGAATGTCCATCTCGGCCTGCAGGAGCTGGAGCGGCTGGGTTTTTTGACCGTCGTGCCGCGGCATGCGACCTATGTCGCGCCCTACTGGGAGCAGGCAAACCTGGAGACGCTGGCCGCCATCATGACGCACGGCGGCAAGCCGAAGCCGGAGCTGGTGGATGCGTTTTTGGAGCTGCGCGAAATGGTCGCGCTCGGCTGGTTCCGCTGGATGGGCCGCAACCCCAAAACGGAGCAGATGCGGCACCTGTACGGGCTGCTCGAGCGGATGGAGGCCATCGCCTACGCACCGGACGGCGAGAAGGACAAGCCGGAATTTCTGGACCTGGTCAATCAGTTTCTGGTGTGCATGTTTGCCGAGTCGGACAATATGATCTTCCGCGTTCTGCTGCGCTCGTCGCGCGAGCTTGCGCACGTGACGTATTACATGGTGGCGTATACGCTGGATATGCGTGAGCTGTGCACGACGTACCGCACGGTGCTCGATGGGCTGACGAACGGCCGCATGCTGGAGGCGATCGACTACTGGTGCGACTGGAGCGACAAGGTCACGGTGCAGTACCGCGAGGCCCTGCTGCGGCTCGAAAGTGAATAACCAATGCCATACCCCGGCGGGACGAAGAACCCCGCCGGGGTATGGTGCTGTTTGTGAACTTTTCGCGCCGCGGTTGCGCTCCCCGTGCGGGTGTGTTAAAATCAGGGAAAGAAAACTGGAAGGGAGCGAGCCCATGAAGCTGACATTTATCCGCGCCGACCACGAGGTGACCGGCAGCTGCACCCTGCTCGAGATCGACGGACACTACGGCCTGATCGACTGCGGCATGGAGCAGGGGCGGGACCTGTTTGAGAACATCGCCATCCCCGTCCCGGCGGCGCAGATCGAGTTTGTGCTCGTCACGCACGCGCACATGGACCACACCGGCCACCTGCCGCTGCTGTATAAGCAGGGCTTTCGCGGCACGGTCTACGCCACGGAGGCGACGTGCGACCTGTGCGGCATCATGCTGCGCGACGCGGCGCACATCCAGATGTCCGAGGCCGAGTGGAAGGGGCGCAAGGCCGCACGCGCCGGGCAGCCGGCGCCCGAGCCGCTGTATACGCTCGAGGATGTGGAGGGCCTGCTGCGCCTGCTGCGCCCGTGCGGCTACGGCAAGCGCATCCAGGTCGGCGAGAACATCATCATCCGCTTCACGGATGTCGGCCACCTGCTCGGCAGCGCGTGCATCGAGACGTGGCTCACCGAGGGCGGCACGGAAAAGAAGATCGTCTTTTCCGGCGACATCGGCAACACCGACCAGCCCATCATCCGCGACCCGCAGACCGTCTCGGGCGCGGACTACGTGCTCATCGAGTCGACTTACGGTGACCGCAGCCACGGCCCGCGCGTGGACTATCTGGCCGCGCTCGCGGACTGCATCCAGCGCACGCTCGACCGCGGCGGCAACGTGGTCATCCCGTCGTTCGCCGTCGGCCGCACGCAGGAGCTGCTGTATTTCATCCGTCAGATTAAGGACGCCGGCATGGTGCACGGCCACCCGCACTTCCCCGTGTATGTGGACAGCCCGCTCGCCAACGAGGCCACGCGCGTTTTCCTGCAGACGGACACGAGCTTTCTCGACGACGAGGCCTGCGCGCTCATCCGCAGCGGCGTCAACCCGCTGTATTTTGACGACCTGCATACCGCCGTCACGAAAGAGGACTCCATGGCGCTCAACAACGACAAAACGCCGAAGGTCATCCTCTCCTCGAGCGGCATGTGCGACGCCGGCCGTATCCGGCACCATTTGAAATATAACCTCTGGCGGCCGGAGTGCACGGTGCTGTTCGTGGGTTATCAGGCGGTCGGCACGCTCGGGCGCAAGCTGCACGACGGCGCCGAGAGCGTGAAGATCTTCGGCGACGAGATCGCCGTGCACGCGGAGATCACCGTCCTGCCCGGCGTGAGCGGCCACGCGGATAAGCAGGGGCTGCTGGGCTGGATCAACGCCATGGCGCAAAAGCCCGCGCATGTGTTCGTCAACCACGGCGATGACGATGCCTGCACGGCGTTCGCCGCCTGCCTGCGTGATGACTACGGCTATGACGCGGACGCACCCTACAGCGGCAGCGAGTTCGACCTTGCCGCAGGGGCCTATACCTACGTGGCTCCGCCGCGGCCCATCCGGCGCGACGAGGCGCGCCAGGCTGCCGCCGCCGGCAAGCGCCGCGAGAGCCCGGCCTACGCGCGGCTGCAGCGCGCGCTCGGCGAGCTCACGGCCCTCGTGCGCCGCTGCGCCGGCTGCCCGAACAAGGGGCTGAGCGCCTTTGCCGAGGAGCTCGAGCGGCTCACCGCCCGCTGGCGCGACCGCCTCGCTCCGTAAGCACTTCATGGAATCAAAAACCGCCCTGCCGGATGCCCGGCGGGGCGGTTTTGCACTTAAATTTTTCCGCGCGCCCGGCCGACCAGATACATCCCGACCGTGCCGACGCCCAGCAGAACGATGTTCACGATCGGCACGATGTTTGTCTGCAGCGCGTCGGTCTCAAACGCGTTCTGCGCCAGAAACAGCGCGCCCACCCCGGCTGCCGCCGCGCACAGGAGCACGAGCGCGGGCGGGTTTTTCTGCGCGAACAGTCGCCCGTCGCGCGAACACGCCGCGCGCAGACAGTTGACCGCCAGCGTCAGCAGCATCGACACGAGCACAAAGTCCGGCAGCACCCACAGCCCGATCACGAGCGCGCCGAAGCGCTCGACCGCGTGAAACAGGCTCACGTTGCGCAGCATGGTGAAAAACGGGTGGTTGAGCTTGGCCGTCAGCTCCGCGCCGAGAATCCCGATCGTGAACGCACTCAGCAGCGTCACGAGCACGCAGATGCGCACGCACCACCACACGGCTGCGTGTCCCCGCCCGGGTGCTGGCGGTGTGCGCCCGCCGGTGAATGCGCCGAAAAACAGCACCGCCGCCCCGATGCCGAACACCGTCAGCCCGCTGCGCGCAACGCCGGGAAGATCCTGCGCCGTCACGGGCAGCAGATTTTTCGCGTCCAGCCCCGGCGCCGCGAATACCAGCACCAGCACCAGCACGAGCGTCAGCAGCGGCAGAAAGATCTCCGAGGCGCGAAAGAGCGCCTTCGTGCTCCCGAGTGCGCCGCAGACCGCCGTGGCCAGGATCGTCACCACGAACGGCCACGGCCGGCTCAGCGGGAACACTGTCTCGATGAACCGCTCTGCCCCGATGCGCAGCGCAAACGCGCTGTAGAGCAGAAACCACAGCGCGTAGACGCCCAGCAGCACGCGCCCCGCGACCGGGCCGAGCGCGCGCAGCGTGATCTCGCCGATGCCCTCGCCCGGCCGCCCGCGGTGCAGGATGCCCTCGAGCATCCACGCGAACAGCAGCAGCGGCACCAGTGCCGCCAGCGCACACAGCCAGCCGCCGCAGCCGGCCTCTGCGGTCGTCTTGCGCGGCACGAGATGCAGCAGCGGCGAGAGCAGCACCATCGTGCACAGCGCATAGTACTGCCGCCGCGTGAGTTGAAGTCCCGTCATGTTCCGCCTCCCGATGAGTCGATGCCGTCGCGCAGGTCGAATGTCCGGCCCACGTCGGCGCTGACCGTCACGCGCACCGGCACGCTCTGCCACACGGCCGGCCAGTCGTCGCGGATGGCAGCCCATCTGCGCCCGCCGCCGATGGCGAGCGCCTGCCCCACGCCGAGAAAGTCCGCGCCGAGTGCCTGCGACGCGGCGATCACGTCCTCCGCCCAGCCGGTCACGCGCGCGGCGAGCGCTGCGTTGAGCTCGTCCTGATATTCCCGCGCCGTGATCCGGCGCGGCACGCGCAGCTCGGCGATGCCCGCGCGCAGCTTCAGCGTCACGTCCACGCGCGCGAGCGCGCCGTCGCCGTCCCACACCGGGCGAAAGTCCGTCTTGCACATGTCGAGCGTGAGCATGACGGTGGCGCCGTCGCGGTCCGTGACGGCGAGGTTGCCGTGCTCGGCCACGCCGAGGAGCATGCTGGCTCCGCGCGCCGTCTCCGGCTCGATGCTGCCGACATAGTCCCCATCGCGAAAGACCGCGTACCCCGCCGGGGCGAGCACCAGCTCGCCGCCCTCGCTCTCCGGCGTG
>ENA-UONZ01001283-UONZ01001283.1-human-gut-metagenome-genome-assembly--contig:-C93old-NODE-1283-length-29701-cov-76.583688_pt1 | contig 29701 bp, 19 predicted proteins | sample MGYA00242468_ERZ724015 | MGnify/ENA metagenome assembly ERZ724015
GACTCTTAATCAGTGGGTCCTGGGTTCGAGTCCCCGATGGTGCACCAGAAAAAGCCGCAACGAATGTTGCGGCTTTTTTGTTGCACCATTCCCTTCGGGACGGACTCGCACTTCGCGCAAGCGCTCGTGTTCGTCTCGCGGGGACTGGTCGCTAAATTCAGTCCGCAGGACTGAATTCTTAACGCGCCCACTGATGGTGCACCAAAGTACGTGTTGCAAGAAATTGCAGCGCGTTTTTTATTGCAATCTTTCAAAGAAGGTTCAATCTGGTGCACCATCGGGTGACGAGAACAGCTCGGGCCCGCCGCCGGTCCGGCGGGCAAAAACGCCCCAGTGGGGCGTTTTTAGAGCGCGGGAGAGTCCCCGATGGTGCACCAGAAAAAGCCGCAACGAAAGAGGGTTCAGCTTAGGGATACCCTAAAACAAGGATATTTTTGACTGACACCCTTCAAGCGGGGCCAACAGAAAGACCACACAACAGGTTGCAATGTCTGCTGTGTGGTCTTTTTTGCGTCATCCAACCGTTGAAGCCGAGGGCTTATTGTCAATAGCGTTAATCAGGACGATATCATCACATTCGTGTAGCTTCAAATCGTTCAAAATGCCAGTCACTTTAGCATACTCTTCTTCAGTGAAATAAAGGATAACTTTTATCGCTCGATTCGTACAATTGGCTTTTTTGTAGATCTCGACTTGGTTTTCAAGATTTTTTCTGAGTTTCGTATTAGATGCCAGTTTGAATTCAACCAGAGTCGAGTCCTTTGATCCCTTTGACACTTTAAAATCGACCGGGCCTCGTCCGTTGTTAACCTCGCGGTTAACATCATATTCTGTTGCATACCACACGAGCCTATACATGATTTGTAAGTCGTTCTCTCGGCGAATTGGTTTCCCATTCAAATAGAAAATCCTATATCCATCCATATCTTCAATAACAGACTTGAGAAACATGACCCTACGATATGCCTCATCATGAGAATCGCCCGTGGATGCGTAAAACTCTGTTTTGGTGTATAGCATTTTTGCCAATTCCTGCAACTGGCAATTAAACAGTTGTTTTACTTCTTGGACTACCTGTTTACTGATCGAGGTTGCTTGCTCCTCATTATCTTCTTTGTACTTGATATAGTGATCAATGAGTTCAGGATGATCAGCAATAAGAATTGTGGCAGCACGCTCTTTTTCCGTTTTGCTCATTTCTTTTTTCTTGCGTGGCAGCACATCGGTCAAGTATTGATTTAGAGCAAAGCGAAGGGTTGCATCTTCAACAGAAGGAGCAATGTTTTGTAGATTTCCTATCATATCCGTTCTGTTGATGAAAGTATCATCTCGTGTAAGCATGTCACGAGGGGTAAGAAGTACATAGTCCCCATTAAAACATGGAAGAACATATTCGCCTGTTTTCCATGTGTGGGTTTCAAAGCTAAATTGCACTTTGGGGACAACAAATTTCTGACATTGCTCTGGTTCCAAATACGTTGCAGCAAAAGTTGCGGTATATTCCAATAAATACTTTTTGGTGAAATTCGTAGTAAAATCACTGATCTTGTCGCGCCCTACCAAAGGGCTGATCAGGCACAGTTTCTCCAAATGGGAACTCTTGGTTATTGTTTCCTTACCAAAATCCTTAAATATTGACTGTAATCCACGGTGGAGATTGATTGCAAAGTCTTTACCAAGGCCTCTACCTACATTCCCTTCTAAACTAAAGCCAAGCCAAGTTTGCTTTACTTCAGAAAACAGATACCAAGCAGACAACATCCCGGCTGGCGGAGCAGGGTATCTTTCTGCTTGCTCTTGCAGAAAGAGTAAGTAGGCGATTATGTTGTTGTGGATATTTTGGTATGCTTCCTTTTCACTGTTGAACAGTAGAAACGGGTCAACAAATAACGGCATGTCATTTATCAACGAAATATTTACCGCTCCATACGATTCAATGATATCCTCATCCACATTGAAAAAATCTGAAAAATATATTTTCAGGCCATCCACGTTGTCACCTCCATCCTTAATCTTATTTTGTATCAAACTGTCTGGCCAACTGCATGAACGAAGAGTTCGGCATGACTTGTTTAGACGGAATGAACAGATACCGCCATTCCTTATAACCATTCGCCTTGCCCCAACGGGAAGCAACTTCACAATACTGAACGCCACGCTTTTTCTTGGCAATCACATCCGGGTCATTCAGCTTGTCCTCACCTTTGACCTCCACAAGGTAAATAACGCCTTCGGTTTCCACAACGAAATCCGGCTCATAGTTATGCCCGTGGTTATAGGTGATGTTGAATTCCTGCGGTGCCGGGCGCAGCCAGTTCAGCACATCGGCATCCGTTTCAAGTACCCGTGCCAGAAGCAGTTCCGGATGGCTGTCAAACTTGGCTGCGCTGAACACGCCCTTCTTGATCCCGTCAAACAGAACTGACTGGATTTTTTCCGTATAAGCAGAAAAAAGATTGACGCGCTCGATGTAGCTATAGGACTGCTGCAAATTGTAATCCCGGGTGCCCACCACCTCTTCCTGTAAGAATCCATTTTCACAGTAGAAGTGCTGGAGCATCTGTTTGTAGATTTTGTTGCCGATATCACGCTTGTACATCATGATGATGTTCTGCATGCCGTTGGTGCCATACCGGCTTTCGTAATGGTCACAGACCTGGGTGATCAGCTTGAACAACAGCTTGGAGCATTTTTCATAATCGATTTCCGGCTTTTTGCGAAGCTGCTCCAAAATGACCTTTTTCGGATTGTACCCCTCAAAATCGATGGCATCGCCTTTGATGCGCTGACGATCCTGCATATCCTCCAGATTTTGCACCAGCAGTTCGTTCTTGATGGGCACATGAGTGAACTCGGTCATATCCAGGTCAAAGTCCACGAACACATACTCTTCAACGCCGGTATCGGTCACTTTGATCCGAGGGATGGGAATAAACTTGCTGACCGCAGCTCGATGAGTTTCCTCTGTCTGGTATAGCATCCACGCCGCAAGCGGGTTTTCATTTTCCTTGAATACATCGCCCAGGTCTTTATCTTCAGAAACCTTCTGCTTGACCGTCTCCACAATCTGCTGGGCTTGAGCAGGGGTAACCGTGTGCGCAGGCGTATGTTGGATATGCTGCGTGACCTCTGTACTAATGATTTCAGCGGCCTTTTTCAGCAGTGCATCCGTTGCCGCAGTTTTCTGAAGCCGGGTATGCTCATAAGCCTTTTGAAGGTTTGTTTCCGGCTCGGTCTCAATCGCCAGCTGCGTATAGGCAACCTGTTCCGGTACGATTTCTTCCGCCTTGATGATATTACCGGCTTTAAAGATAGAATCGCCCTTCTGTGCTTCAGCCAGAATGTCATTGAATTTATCGTGAGCGGTCAGCATGACTGCGTCCACATCTTTGTCCCCAGTGCGTTCCCCATAGGGCAGGCGCAGGCCACGGCCTACCATTTGCTCACGCAAAATTTTGGATGCAGCCGTGCGGAGCGGAACGATTGTATAAAGGTTGTTTACGTCCCACCCCTCTTTGAGCATGTTGACGTGGATGACAATTTCCACCGGGTTTTCCGGATTTTCCACATCAAGAAGCAGGCGGGTGTTGGCTTCGGTTTCAGAACCCTTTTGCTTGGAATGGACGATAATGGTCTTGTTTCGATAAGCTCCGCCGCGAAATTCATCGGACTTGACAAACTTCTCCACCCAGGCCGCATGGTCGGTGTCCTTGCAGACGACCAGCATAAACGGTTTTACAAGCCGCTTGCCGTGATTGGCAGCGTAAACCTCCAGCTTGCGTTTCGTGTTCTCATGACAGGCGATGCCGTCCAGCAGCATCATTTTATCGAGTTGCTCATCACCAAAATTGTAAAAGTCAATATCGGAACGGGTAACCGCATACGGAGTACGGGTATAGCCATCCTCAATCGCCTTGGACAGCGGATACTCATATACCACATTTTTGAAAGGAATCTGCTTGCTTCCCTGGGTCACAAGGGGTGTGGCGGTCAATTCCAGGCCCAGAAGCGGATGCAGTTCGTTAAGGGCCTGTGCGCCCTTTTCTGCCCGATAGTGGTGGGATTCATCCATAATGAGGACCAAATCCGGCAATTCGGACAGATACTGATAGAACGAGTTGCCAATCAGCTCGTTCACTTTTTTCATGTTCGCGCCTTCCTTGTTGAACTTGTCGATGTTGTATACGAAAATATGAACATCGGATTCAAACAGGGAAATCGTTTTTTCGCGATAATCATCATCCGTGATAATCTGCGGTGCCGTGACGAAGCAGCCGAGGCCGCGGAACACATATTTTTCGCTGTTGCTGTCGCTCAGATCCTTCTTCAGCTTCTCATAAATTGTTGTATTCGGCGCGACAACGAAGAAGTTGCGGATATTGTGCTGGGTATATAGATAGGCAATGAACGCACCCATCAGCCGGGTTTTGCCCACACCGGTAGCCAGGGCAAAGGTCAGCGACATGAAATCCCGCTCAAAATCGGAGCAGATCGGATACATGGCGTGGACAGCACCGAGGGCAGCTTTCAAATTCATGCCCTTGCGGAGCATAACACTGTTTACGATTTCTTCCAGAATTTTGAGAGACTGCGTCTGCGGCTTGCGCAGGGACATGACGCCGCTGATATAGTCCGTGGTATATTGAGGAAAATGATTATTCATCCTGTTCCTCCTCTTCTGCTTCATCGTCATAGACCGGCGGATGTACAATGTTCAGGTTGTAATCGGTCTTGCCGAACTCACAGCGGTCAAGCAGCATTTGCGGTATTTTTTTGACGGTGATATTGCCGTACGCCTTGTCCAGGCCGCTGTCAAAGGAGCGGCAGGCGATGATCAGGTATTCGCCCTCCTCCATGGTGTCCTTGATGGAGTCCAGATAGATGCTGTTGAGGTGCCGTGTGGTCACGAAGAGGTAGCTGTTTTCGTTGCCCACGGACTGCTTCCAGAACAGGCTGCTGTCCGGCTGATAGTGGAAGCCCTCATGCAGGGCAACCGCCGCCGCCAGCATATCCGCATCATACGCTTCATTGATGACGTACTCATCGAAGGGGTCTTTGTTGATGAGGGTCGGGGCAACCTCGTAGAAACGGTAACCACCACCGCCCTGCCAGTTCTGTGCTTTGGTGATGCCGCCGGGGTCCTGTCCGGCGATAACCTTGTCCAGACGCACCTTGCAGTGCGTGTAGGCGTGGTTACCCATTTCTACACCAATCCAACGACGTCCCATTTTCTGTGCAACAGCGGCAGTGGTGCCGGAGCCAAGGAAAGAGTCGAGCACAAGGTCGCCGGGGTTAGTCGCGAGGGTTAGGATACGTTCGATTAATCGTTCTGGCTTAGGAGTTGCAAACACACTCTCAGAATTAAATGAACGCACTTCGCGCTTTGCCTCTTGGTTATCGCCAACCTCATCCCTCTTCCATATTGTCATCGCAGTAGCACCTTGTTTGACCTCAGCCATATATCTTTTTAGCTGCGGTGCTCCTTGCCCATCTTTACCAAAGAATATTTTCCCTTCTGCAATGGCCTCCATCATACGCTTTTCTGGATAATACCAACAACGACCTTGAGGAGGCAAATACGTCTTTCCGTTAGGTGCTTTCAGCTCATATATATTTTCGCAATAACCAGTGCGTGCATATTGTGCTCCACGTTGGCCGCCAGACAAACTAATTGTTGCGTTATCTGGACGCCATGGCCCTTTGGGATCACCATCTGGATTTTTGTATTTTGCATTCATTGAATTACTCCGTGGTAAAAGATTTGGACACCATGTAGTTTTGTTTTTGGCATACACAAGGACAAAATCATGGCTATCTGTGAACCATTGGGCATTACCTTGCGGAGCATACTTCTTTTCCCAGATTACTGTATTCACATAATTATTTCTACCAAAAATCTCATCGCAAAGGACTTTTAGATAGTGGCCCTCATCATCATCGATGCTGATCCAAATACTGCCATCATTTGAAAGCAAATGTTTTAATAACTCAAGACGTGGCTGCATCAAATTCAGCCACTGGCTATGTTCCAGATTATCATCGTAATGCTCAAATGCCGAACCGGTATTATACGGAGGATCGATGTAGATGCACTTCACCTGCCCGGCGTATTTGCTCTCCAGTGCTTTCAGCGCCAGCAGGTTGTCCCCGTGAATCAGCATGTTCTGGGTATCCGGGTCAGAAGCCGTGTTGGACAGGGCAGCATTTTCAATCAACAGGCGCGGCTCCACACGGATCGGCTCATCCTTGCCGTACCAGGTCAGTTCCAGCTTATTGGCCATTGTCGTTTCCTCCGTCCGTTCCTTTTTCCGGCAATTTGCCAGACTGCGCTGCCAGCTTCTTCTCCTGTGACTTTACCCGCCGTTCCAGCTTCTTGATATCCTCAGCCGGCGGCAGATTTTCCGGTTTGATTCCACGCTGCCCCAACATCTCCCGGACAGAGAGGTTGTTCTGCACGTGTTCGCCGGTGATGGCGCGTTCGCCCTGCAAATCCTTTTCTTCCACGTTGTAGTTGGTCATTTCGGTTGCCAGATTCTTGGCGGCAATCGTCAATGTCGGCAAAAAATCCGCAAGTGGACGAGTATCCTTGACGCCAAGGCGGTCTTTCATTTCCTGCGTGGTATACCCACCGAAGAGCGCACGATCCCCCTTGGAACGAATGCGGCCAAAACCGGCATCATCGACCCCGCGCTCATAAATATTCTGGGAAAGGCGTTTCTCCGATTCACGCAGTCTGCCCCGGGCTTCTGTGCGCTCAATCAGAGCAATGCGTTCCTCAATCAGTTCCTGCTTTCTGGTCTGCACGGCAAAATAGCTCTGGGCAAAAGCGATTTCTTCTTTTTTGGGATCGCCGTTTTGCGCAATCAGATAACAGGCATAACGCGTCAGCATATAGTCCTTCACAGGTCTGCGGGCGCCCTTGCCGGTCTCGATCATTTTCGTGACCTCACGAAAATGATCCGCCACCTCGATACCGCTGGTTTCACAGGATTCCATTGCACGGGAAACAGCTTTATCAAAGTTTTCCCATCGCTCATATCCCAGCAGGGGCATCAACTCCCGGGCATACCAGAATTCAATATGTGCGCCCTCATCGCTATGTATCACAAGGTCAAACTGCTCTTTGATCTGGCTGACTCTCTTTTTATCCATTACATTTCCTCCGCATGATCCGGCAAAAATTCCAGAATATCGTCCACGCCGCAATCCATCACGCGGCAGATATTTTCAATTGTTTCCAGCGATAAATAGCCGTTCCGTTTCATCCGGGCGATAATATTGGCCGAAAATCCTGCTTGATGCTGTAGCTGGGCAGGAGTCATGTCTTTCTCAATCAACATGTGGAATAGTTTTTTATAGCTTACAGCCATAAGGTACCTCCGCGCGTGTAGATAAATGTGTATAGAAATATTATATCACGCAATCGTGAATTTTTCAACATCAAGCGGCCCTATCACAGAGTCTTTTCTGTGATAGGGCTGTTTTTTCTGTTTTTAGATTTTTTCGGCCATTTGACCTTTTCCTGTCCAGATAGATCAGTGAGAAAAAGATTTGGATAGCAGTTCACTTTTTTCGTTCAAACAGCCGCTTTTCCTCCAGTGGGTAGTGGAAGAGAGGGGGTTGACATTTTTCCCATGTAAGTGAGAAAGAAAAATTTCCCGAAAAGCGGACCACTTGGGCATCTCGCCTCCAGTAGTGAGTGGGAACAGGAATTTTTGAAAAGAGTTACCGATTTTTTCGCCCAAACGCATTTCTCATGTCCATTGGAAAGTGTGAGGAGAAATTTTCGGATTCACTGTTCAAACCAGCCTCTCACCTCCAATGGGTAGTGGGGGTTGACATTTCTCCTATGTAAGCGAGAGCGGAAGAAATTTCATAAAAATATATGATTTCTTCGCCAAAACGGTTTTCAATTCCTCGGTAGTGAAGTGAGGAGCAAACGATTTGTTTTCCGATTTTTTCCCAAACGCACTTCTCATCCGCAGTGGAGAGTAGGAGCAGAAAATCCGCCGGGTTTTCACCAAAACGCTTTCCTCGTTTCCATTAGGAAGTGTAAGCACAGAAACACAAAATCGAAAGGAGGCACACACAGTGCAAGTTCAATTTGAAAAAATACCGCCGTTTCTCAAAAGCTACGCTCAGTTCTGTAACTGGAAATATGAACAGCGGGACGGCAACCAGACCAAGGTGCCGTATATACCGGGGACAACACGCAGAGCCAGCGTGAGCGACCCTGCCACCTTTGCCGCTTTCGATGCTGCGGCATCTGCAACAGATTATGACGGCATCGGTATCCGTGTCAGCGGCAAAATCGTGGGCATCGACCTGGACCACTGCGTTGAGGATGGCAATCTGCTCCCCTGGGCGCAGCCCATTGTAGACCGCTTCAAGGATACCTATATAGAGATCAGCCCATCCGGTACCGGTCTCCGCATCTTCTGTCTGCTGCCGGGTGACTTCCGCTACGATACCCAGACCTACTACATCAAACACGGTGATATCGAGGTCTACATTCCCGGCCATACCAACCGGTTCCTTACGGTCACAGGCAACGCCCTTACCGAAGCTGATGTGGCGGAGACGGCGGAGGCGCTGGTCTGGTTGCTCGACACCTATATGCGCAGGCCCACACCGCCGACTCCATCCGCTGCTGTCCCCGGGACAAGCTATCTCAGCGATGACAGCGTCATTGCAAAAGCCTCCGAGGCCAAAAACGGCGAGAAATTCTGTCGGCTCTGGAGCGGCAATATTACCGGGTATCCGAGCCATAGCGAAGCAGACGCCGCTCTCGCATCCATGCTGGCATTCTGGTGCGGCGGGGATGCCGGGCAGATAGACCGCTTGTTCCGACAGTCCGGCTTGATGCGTGAGAAATGGGACGAACTCCGTGGAGCGGATACCTACGGCAACCTCACGATCGCCAAAGCGCTCTCCGGTATGACCGATTCCTACAAGCCTGTTGTTTTCACAACCGCAGCAGAGGACTTCGGCATGGAGCGGCTGGAAGAACTTGACCCGCTGGACACCGCCAAGTATCCCTGGAACGACATCGGAGCGGGGCACATCTTCGCGGATTTCTATCAAGACCGCCTGCGCTTTGTGCCGGAACGCAAGGTGTGGTTTTACTACGAGGATGGCATCTGGAAACCGGACACAGGCAGTCTCCGGGCGATGAAAGACTGCATGGAACTGGCCAACCTCATCTACGCCTTTGCTCTGAAGATCCACGATGAGGACAAGCGCACCGTTTATATGAAATACGCCAGCAGATGGCACAGCCATAACAATCGGGTCAACATCCTCAAGGACGCTCAGGTGTACCATCCCATTCCGTACGGCAGTTTCGATGCCGATATCTACATCTTCAACTGCAAGAACGGCACCCTGCATATCGACACCGGGGAGTTCACAGAACACCGTAGCACCGACCTGCTTACGAAAATCAGTCCCGTGGTGTATGACCCAACAGCCTACTCGGAGCGTTTCAGCACCTACATTGACGAAATTATGAGTGGTGATGCGGACAGAGCCAGGTTTCTCCAGAAAATACTCGGCTACGGCTTGACCGGCGATACCCGTCATGAATGCATGACCATTCTCTACGGTGTGACCACACGCAACGGCAAAGGCACCCTGTGCGAAAGCGTGTTGAAGGTGCTGGGGGACTACGGCTGTGCCTCACGCCCGGAGACCATCGCCATGAAAAGCTACACCAACAGTTCTCAGCCGAGCGAGGATATCGCACGGTTGGCGGGTGTCCGCTTCGTGAATATTCCGGAGCCGGGGAAAGGCATGGTGCTGGATGCCGCCAAGGTCAAAGCCATGACTGGCAATGACACCCTTAACGCCCGGTTCCTCCACGAGAACAGCTTCGACTTCCAGCCCCAGTTCAAGATCTATGTGAACACCAACTTCTTGCCGGTTATCAACGACATGACCCTGTTTTCCAGCGACCGCATCATCATTATCCCCTTTGACCGGCATTTTGACGAGCAGTCCCGTGACACCACCCTCAAGCGGCAGTTTGCCGAACCCCAAGTCCAGAGTGCCATTCTCAACTGGCTGCTTGAGGGATACCGGCTTCTGCGGAGTGAAGGACTTGTACTCCCCAAATCGGTGAAAGAAGCAACTGACCGCTACCAGCATGACAGCGACAGGATGGTGTTGTTCTTTGAGGACAATCTGGTGGCGGACGATACCGCAGAGGAACTGACCTCCACGGTCTACGCCCGGTACAAGGGATGGTGCCAGGAGAACGGCTGCTACCCGGAGGGCATGAAGAACTTCAAGCAGGGGCTGCAGGCATTCGCCCAGGTAGTCCGTAAGCGCCCGAAACAGGGCGGTGAAAAAACCACAGTGCTGCTGGGCTACCGACTCATCTCCGAGTTCGATACCCCGCTACTGGCATAACCACAGGGTGTGGGGCAATGTGGCAGATGATTATAGGTTTTTCTATAGGAGAACAAATCTTGAAAACAACCAGAATTACCTGCCACATTGCCCCATGCGGAAAGGAGGTGGTGCCTATGATTGTATAGCACCCTGTGACCAGCATCCCAAAACCAACGAAAGGAGCAAGATTTTTATGAAGTACCGATTTTTCTACGGCACGAAACCGGACATCCGAAACCTCAGGCCCGGAGATTTTTCCGGGAAAGGGTATGTGTGCGACCTTCTCCTCCAGACACGGCGGGGAACTCCTGTGATGGTATCCTGCAACAGGGAACTGGACATCTGGAAGGTTCAGCACGGCTTTTCCACCGTGTTCTTCGGAACCCGAGCAGACGCGCTGGCCTACTGCAAAGGCCGGTTCTACGATGCGAACGGACAGGCGGTGTAACCCATGACCGAAATCCTGTATTATCCCCTCATCGACTGTGACCCCGAGGGGAGTGAGAAAGCGGCCCTGATTCCCACGCCCCATGAGGACACGGTCAGAGCGCAGGCCGGTATGTGGCTGGAGGAGATGATTCCCCACTATTTCCGGCTCTGCAGTCAAAACACCGACCGTCCCGCTGATACTTTCCACATCCGTTGCCCCCGTTGCGGTACGGTGCTGAAGCGGATCAGTGCGGATATCAACAAAACCAGGCGCGGTCTGTATGTATGCAGCGCCTGTGACATGAAATAAGGAGGATATTGATATGAATTACCCGTTACACAAGACCAACAAGGAGCACCCGGAAATCCTGACCCCCTCCCGTTCCAGCTACTCGGATGCGTATGCGGAGAGGATGTGTGACCTGTATCTGTCGGATCACATTTTCCGCAATGAGCAGGGCGAGCTTCAGGAGTATTACCGGCTCCATGCCAGAGACTGGCACACCCCGGAGATGGCGCTTGCCTATGACATCAAGTGCCCCAAGTGCGGCGCGATCCTGAAGCAGGTAGCCCGTCAGAACAGCGGGACGGAACTCGGTCTCTACACCTGCAAGGTATGCAACAAGGATTAAGGAGGAAATTACAATGAACGCAATTGGTTATATCAATCAGTCCGAATACGAACCCCGGTTCTGGAATATGGCGAGATGCCGTTCCGGACAGGATGACCGCCTTTCCACGGGTTACAACACCGCCAACGGCACCTACGCACTGCCCGCTGCCTTTGGCAAAAAGCTGGAGCAGGCGCTCTCCCAGGAGAGCCTGTTCCGGGGCATGGCCACTGTGATCCGTGCCTATGGCAACGACTACACCCTCTATGCCAAGGATACCGATGACCTTGCCCAGTTTGTGGAAGAGGGTGGCCTGATTCCCGTTTATGATGGAATCGATGATTTCACCGTCAGCAAAATCGGCAGTCATAAGCTGGCTGTGTTTGTGAAGCTGGATGAGGATTTCGTCAACGATGCCGGGTTCAGCATGGAGTACTACCTCACAGACCGTCTCGGCAGGAACTTCGGCAGGGCCGAGGACAAGGGCTTCATCACCGGCAGCGGTGTACATGAACCCACCGGTATCCTCCACGCCGATGCGGGAGCCGAGGTCGGCGTTACTACCGGGAGCCTTGCCTACGATGATGTCATCGGACTGTACTTTTCCGTGAAGCCGGAGTACCGCAGGAACGGTGTGTGGCTCATGAACGACAAGACGGCTCTGGCGCTCAGAACGCTGAAAGACGCCGATGGCAATTACCTCTGGAACAGCGGCAACGACACCATTCTGGGCAAGCCTGTCCGGGTATGTGAGTTCATGCCGGATGCCGCCTCCGGCAATAAGCCCATTGCCTTTGGAGATTTCAGCTACTACTGGGTCGTGCTGAGAGCGCCTTTCAGCCTCAGAACCCTGACGGAGAAGTTCGTTCTGAATGATCAGATCGGCTACCTCGCGTTGGAGTATCTGGACGGTAAACTCGTCCGCAGAGACGCGGTCAAGGTGCTTCAGATGAAGTAACCCACTGAGAGAATGACCGCCCCTCCGGCAGTCCTGAACCCCAGGGGCGGTCTGATTCTCTACGGCTCGTCCCCTGGGGAACGGGCGTGGGGTCGCGTGTACGAAATCGCGGAAGTTTTCGGGGGAATAGCCCTTGGAGAAAGGCAGGAGACAAAAATGGCGGAAAACAAAGCGGCTGTGGTGGAGAAGGTAATTGGAGATACCATGTACATCATTGAGAATACCGTCAGTGACGATGCCCGGGAGACCGCTTATGAAAAGATACGGAGGCTCATCCTCCATGACACAGAAATTTATCAGAAAAAAGCATCCTGACGCTTGATATTGCGGCAGTATAGAGCGAATATGAAGTACCGCTTGAAGGCTGTCGAAAAGGAGGAACATCATGAATACCAACAGACAGTCTAAAACAAACGAGAAAATTACCGCTCTGTACTGCCGCCTCTCCCGTGACGATGAACTGCAGGGGGACAGCAATTCCATTCTGAACCAGAAAGCCATACTGCAGAAGTACGCCGATGAAAATGGTTTTGCCAATACCCAGTGTTTTGTAGATGACGGGTACAGCGGCACGACCTTTGACAGGCCCGCCTGGAACAGGCTCAGCGCCATGATCGATGAAGGGCTGATCGGAACCATCATCGTAAAGGATATGTCACGGCTGGGCAGAGATTATCTGCAGGTCGGTATGTACACCGAGATGGTCTTTCCCAATGCCGACATCCGCTTTATCGCCATCAACAACGGCGTAGACAGCATCAACGGCACCGAAAATGACATGACACCGTTCATCAACATTTTCAATGAGTTCTATGCCAAGGATACCAGCCGCAAAATCCGGGCTGTGTTCAAATCCAAAGGACAGTCCGGCAAGCCGCTGTGCACAAATCCGCCCTATGGCTACATCAAAGACCCGGAGGATAAGAATCACTGGATCATTGATGAGGAGGCTGCAAATGTGGTGCGGGAAATCTTCCATCTCTGTGTATCCGGTTATGGGCCGCAGCAGATTGCAAGGGAGATGATGCGGCGGGGCTATATGAACCCGACCGCATATGCGAGGGCCAATGGCAGGACTCCACCAGACAATCGCACGCTTGGTGACGATTACACCTGGCAGAACAGCACCATTTCCCACATTCTCACCCGGATGGAGTATCTGGGACACACGGTCAATTTCAAGACCTACCGCAAGTCCTACAAGAACAAGAAGCAACTCAAGAATGATCCGTCTCAATGGCGGGTTTTTGAGAATACCCACGAAGCTATCATTGACCGGGAGACCTTTGATATTGTACAGCGCATCCGGGATGGCAGACGGCGGGTGACACCGATGGGCGAAATGCCGATACTCTCCGGAATGGTATTCTGCGCGGACTGTGGCAAGAAACTCTATCAGGTGCGGGGAAGAAACCTTCCGCAAAAGGAATACATGGTATGCTCCACCTACCGGAAGATTAAGGGCGGCTGCAGTTCCCACCAGATCCGAAACGAGGTTCTCGAGCGGCTGCTTCTTGATGGGATTCAGACAGTGACCGCCTATGCCAGAAAGCATGAAGCTGATTTTGTGGAACTGATCACTCAGAAATCCCAGACCGAATTGGACAAAAGCCTCCGGGACGGCAAACGGGAAATGGAGCAGGCCCAAGCCAGAATCCGCAAGCTGGATGATATTATCCAGCGGCTTTATGAGGACAACCTGGAAGGCAAGGTCAGCGATGAACGCTTTGCCAGAATGACGGCTAACTATGAAGAGGAGCAGAAAGGACTGGAGAGCCGGGTGGCAGAACTGAAAAAGCTGCTTGCCGCCGAGAAAGACCGCTCCGTCAATGTTGACCACTTCCTGACCCTTGTGCGCAAATATACGGATGTGCAGGAACTCACCGCTGAGATCGTGCGGGAATTTGTGGAGAAGGTGTATGTTCACCAGGCAGAGCGGATTGACGGGCAGAAGGTTCAGCGCATCCGAATCGTCTGGAACTGCATTGGCGAATTCACGCCGCCAACCGTAACAAATACAGAAAAATCGGCATAGCCGGTAAATACATACCAACTATGCCGATATTTTTCCGGGATTGCGTATCCCTAAGTTGCACCTCTAAATGTTGCGGCTTTTTTGTTGCACCATTCCCTTCGGGACGGACTCGCACTTCGCGCAAGCGCTCGTGTTCGTCTCGCGGGGACTGGTCGCTAAAAATGGTTGCGGGTTTGTGAGCAGGGGCCACGATTGAGCGTGAGCGAAAGCGGGGAGCGAACAATGTACGCCGCGCGCGGCGTACAACCGCACGAGCGGTTTTGCGAAGCAAAATGGAGGCCTTACAGGCCGACAAGCGAACCGGACTGAATTCTTAACGCGCCCACTGATGGTGCACCAAAGAATGCCTTACACGAAAGTGTAGGGCGTTTTTTATTGCTCTATTTTAAGAAGGCACGATCTGGTGCAGCGTCGGAGATACTCGAACAGGGCGGCGGCACGCAGTGCCGTAAGGAACGCCACAGTGCGGCGTTCCTTATGGAGGGCGGCACGGTGTTTCAGGCGTATTATTTCAATGAAGATAAAATCCTGAAATGATTTTGAAATGTTAATGTCAAAGGGTAGGCGCGATTCGCGCCTACCCTCTTATTTTTGTAAAACGCAATTGCCGTAAACAGGGGCTTGTGCTATGATAATGATAAATACCGTGCTATGAGGTGACTGCCATGACCACTGCGCAACAGCAACAGGCGGCAAGAAATTTTGCCGCTTATTGGAAAGACAAAGGCTATGAAAAAGGGGAGAGCCAACCATTCTGGCTGTCCCTGCTCCGTGATGTGTATGGGGTCGAACACCCGGAGCAATTCATTCAGTTTGAGGAGCAAGTCCACCTTGACCACACCAGTTTCATTGACGGCACGATTCCCGCTACCCACGTTCTGATAGAGCAAAAGGGGCTTGGCAAGGATTTGAACAAGCCCATCAAGCAATCAGACGGTGCGCTGCTGACCCCTTTTGAACAGGCTAAGCGGTATATTTTGGAGCTGCCCGTGTCGCAGCACCCGCGCTGGGTAGTAACCTGCAATTTCAGCACCTTTTATGTGTATGATATGGAACGCCCGCGCGGTGAGCCTGAAATCATCGAACTTGCGAATCTGGAAAAAGAATACTATCGGCTGCAATTCCTTGTCGATGCCGGAAACGAACACCTCAAACGGGAGATGGAAGTTTCCATAGCGGCAGGTGAAATTGTCGGCTTGTTATATGATGCCTTTTACAAGCAGTATGCAAACCCGGAATCCGAACATTCGCTGAAAAGCCTGAACAAGCTGTGCGTTCGCTTGGTATTTTGCCTGTATGCCGAGGATGCCGGGATTTTTGGGCATCACGGTATGTTCCACGACTACCTCAAGGGCTTTGACACGCGCGGACTGCGCAAGGGGCTGGTAGATTTGTTCCGCGTGTTGGACACAAAGCTGCAAGACCGTGACCCCTATTTGAAAGATGACAACCCGGAATTGGCGGCGTTTCCCTATGTGAATGGCGGGCTGTTCAGCGATGAGAATATCGAGATACCGCCGTTCACCGATGAAATCCGAAACCTGCTGCTGGAGAAAGCCAGCGAAAACTTCAACTGGTCGGAAATCAGCCCCACCATTTTCGGCGCGGTGTTTGAAAGCACCCTGAACCCCGAAACCCGCCGCAGCGGCGGTATGCACTATACCAGCATTGAAAATATCCACAAGGTCATTGACCCGCTGTTCTTGGACGAACTGAAAGCTGAGCTTGACGAGATATGCGCCAATCCCGTGGAACGAACCAGAACGGCAAAGCTGCGGGTGTTCCAACGCAAGCTGGCATCGCTCACATTCTTAGACCCCGCGTGCGGCAGCGGAAACTTTTTGACCGAAACCTATTTGAGCCTGCGCCGCTTGGAAAACAAAATTTTGGTGGAACTCTCCCACGGTCAGGTCACGATGTATTCCGCCAGCGAAAGCCCGATACAGGTTTCCATCAGCCAGTTTTACGGCATCGAAATCAACGATTTTGCCGTGACGGTTGCAAAAACCGCGCTCTGGATAGCGGAAAGCCAGATGATGAAGGAAACGGAGAAAATCCTGCTCGTTCCGCTGGAATTTCTGCCGTTGAAAACAAACGCCTTTATTGTAGAGGGCAACGCCCTGCGGGTGGATTGGGAGAGTGTGGTTCCCAAAAGTAAGCTGAATTATATAATGGGAAACCCGCCGTTTGTTGGGGCGCGGCTTATGGGCAAAGAGCAGAAAGCCGATGTAAATACCATTTTCCCCGGGTGGAAAAACGCCGGAAACTTGGATTACGTTTGCTGCTGGTATAAAAAGGCATCTGATATGATGCAGGGCACATCTGTCCGCTCGGCGCTGGTTTCGACAAATTCTGTATCGCAGGGGGAGAGCGTTGCCAACCTTTGGAAACCGCTGTTTGATGACGGTGTGCATATTGATTTTGCTTATCGGACATTCCGCTGGGACAGCGAGGCTAAAATAAAGGCGCACGTTCACTGCGTAATTATCGGTTTCAGTGTTGCGGCAAGTTCCACCCCCAAAAAGCTGTTTGATGGTGACCGCTACCAAGTGGCGAATCATATAAATGGGTATCTGCTGGATGGCGAGAATGTTTTTGTGGAAAGCCGAAGCAAGCCCATTTGCAATGTGCCGGAAATCGGGATGGGCAATCAGCCCATAGATAACGGACAGTATCTTTTCGAGAAGGAAGATATGGAAGCGTTCATCAAAAAGGAGCCTTCGGCGGCGGCCTATTTCTATCCTTGGTATGGCGCAAAAGAGTTTATCAGTCAGAAACCGCGTTATTGTTTATGGCTTGGAGAATGTTCTCCGGCACAGCTAAAGCAAATGCCGTATTGCTTAGAGAGAGTCCGCGCTGTCAAAGAATACCGCGAATCTAGTACACGGGCATCTACCGTTAAGATGGCAATGAAACCGACCAGATTTCAGACCGAGAATATGCCAAAAGGAAATTACATTGTTATTCCAAAAGTATCTTCAGAAAATCGAAAGTATGTTCCAATGGGGTTGATGTCACCGGATATGCTTTGTAGTGATTTGGTGTTTATCGTACCTAATGCAACCGCATATCATTTAGGCGTGCTTACTTCCAATGTACATATGGCATGGGTGCGTGCGGTTTGCGGACGTTTGAAAAGTGACTATCGATATTCTAAAGATATCGTCTACAACAACTTCCCGTGGCCTACACCAACCGAACAGCAAAAAGCCAAAATCGAACAAACCGCGCAAGCGATTCTGGACGCACGCGCTCTTTACCCGGACAGCAGCCTTGCCGACCTGTATGATGAACTGACCATGCCGCCGGAACTCCGCAAAGCCCATCAGGCGAATGACCGCGCCGTAATGGACGCTTACGGATTCACCAAGGGCACTGCTGCCAGAACCAGCGAAAGCGCCTGTGTGACCGAGCTGATGAAACTCTACCAAAAAAAGGTGTCTGCCGCACAATCTAAATAATCTTTTTGAAAAGTTGACATCAAATAAGCTCCGGGGGCATTTGCTCCCGGAGTTTGCTTTTATTGGGGCTGCATCGGCTTGTTGCAATCCATACACAGAATATGCCAGGGCTGGCCTGGTCTGGCAGCCCCAACCGACAAAACGCTTTGAGGGCAAACAAACTGCTCCACTCCGCATTTGCTGTGTATGGTTGTATGTGCTATACTAAAAACAATCGATGGTGCAGCTGAAAAGTCGAAAATATCGTTTATTTCTACAAACGCAGCGGGATTTTGCGTTAAAAAGCCTTGGAATCCACAAAGGATTCCCGCGGCTCTTTGCCTTAAATCCGTCTTGCGCTTGTGAAATATCCGTCATTTTCTTTGTTTTCAGATATACCTTAAGAAGCCGCACCAGATGTGGACTGTGCGGGGCCGCAGTGTGATGTTGAGAAAGGGGAACAGCAGATGACCCGGATTGCGATTGTGGAGGACGAGGCGGCGGTGCGGGAACAGCTGGCGGGGTATGTGCAGCGGTACACCCGGCAGTACGGCACGCCGTTTGAGGTAACGGAGTTTGCGGATGGGATGGAGATTCTGGAAGATTACCGCCCGCAGTTCGACATCATCTTTCTGGATGTGGAGATGAAGCACCTGGACGGCATGGAGACCGCCCGCCGCATCCGGGAGCGGGACGGCGGGGTGCTGATCGTGTTCATTACCAACATGGCGCAGTATGCCATCCGCGGATATGCCGTTGGGGCGCTGGATTATGTGCTGAAACCGGTGCCCTACTTTGCGTTTTCGCAGCAGCTGCAAAAGGCGCTGGGACAGCTGGAAAAGCGGGAGCGGCATTACCTGGCCGTGGCGGTGGACGGCGGCATGCGGCGGCTGGACGCGGCGGAAATCTATTACCTGGAAAGCGAAGGCCACAAGGTACATTTTTACACCGAAAAAGAAGATTTTGTGGTGCCGGGCACCCTGAAAAACTATGAGGAAAAGCTGGTGGGCCGGGCGTTTGCACGGTGCAACAGCGGGTATCTGGTCAATCTGGCGCAGGTTTCCGGCGTGCAGCAGGATATGGTGCAGGTTGGTCCGTATACGCTGCAGATCAGCCGCCCGCGGCGCAAGGCCTTTATGGCGGGGCTGGCGGATTACATTGGGGGTGCGGGACAGTGACGACATTGCCGGATATTCCCCGCCTGTACACCGCTTTGGCGGAAGTGCTGGCGGCGATGCTGTATGCGCACAGGCTGCCGCCGCGGATGGACCAGCGCGTGATCTGGGGCGTGGAAGCCGGTTGGGCGGTGCTGCTGGGGGCGTTTTTGCAGGCCACGGGGGAAGTTCCGCTGGCGTGGTGGATCCCCTGCATGGCAATGGCGATTCTTTCCATGCTGCTGTTTTTGTGGGTCACACGCAGCATTACGCTGCTGGAAGCGGGTTATGTGTGCGCGCGAGCCTTTATTTTGGCGGAGCTGGCGGCCAGCGTGGAATGGCAGCTGCACTGCGTGCTGTGGCCGCAGCGCGGCGGGGCGGAGCCGCTTTCGCTGCTGCTGTTGGCGGCGGTGTACGGCGGAATTTTTGCCGCCATGCTGTTTGTGGAGAACCGCCGCCCCGGCCCGGCCGGGAAGCTGAAAATAACGCCCGCAGGAACTTTTGTGGCGGTGGTCATGGCGCTGACCGCATTTGCCGTGAGCAATTTGAGCTTTGCCAACGGCAGCGAAGCCAACATGAACATGTTTTACATCCGCACGCTGGTGGACCTGGCCGGGGTACTGATTTTGACGGTGCAGCACGAGCAGCTGCGCGAAGCCGCTCTGCACAGCGAGCTGGCGGAGCTGGACGGCGTTTTGCACCGCCAGTACGAGCAGTACAAGCAGAGCAAGGAGAACATCCGTCTGATCAACCGGCGCTACCACGAGCTGAAAATGCAGATTGCGGCCATCCGGGCGGAGCGGGACCACGCCAAGCAGGATGTGGCGCTGGCGGCCATGGAAAGCGGCATCCGCCAGTACGAGGCGGAGAACAAGACCGGCAACCCGGTGCTGGACACCCTGCTGACGGCCAAAAGCCTGTACTGCCAGCAGCACCACATCACGATGACCTGCGTGGCGGACGGGCATTTGCTGGACTTTTTGGAAACAGGGGAAATCTGCACGATTGTGGGTACGGCGCTGGACAATGCGACCGAGAGCGTAGAGACCGAGCCCGACCACGAAAAGCGGCTGATCCGTGTGGCGGTGTACGCCCAGAACGGCTTTGTGATGCTGCGGTTTGAAAACTACTGCGCGCAGGAAGTGGAGCTGGGCGCGGACGGCCTGCCGCGCCGCAACACCCATGGCGGCAGCGACCTGCGCGGTGTGCGCGCCGCCGCCGAAAAGCGCGGTGGAACTATGACGCTGCACTGGGAGAATGAGTGGTTTACGCTGCGGGTGCTGCTGCCGCAGAAAAGCTGAATGGATGGCCGTTTTTTTGTTTGAAGACAAAATGCACAAATAGTAACTTTTTAATTATGTAAATTAGACAATAAAATTTGAAACTTTTTTGAAACATTTGCAAAACATGTAATAAAAACAACAACTTATGTAGAATTGTGTGAAATCTTCTCTTTATTTGGTATCATATTAAACGAAATGATGAGCGCGCCATCAAAAGAAATGTCAACATTTACAAAAAGAGGAGAAATAACAAAATGCTGTCAATCAACATGGATGACGTTATTAACGTTATCAACTCCATCAAAGGATATTTGATTGGCTTTGGAATTGTGGCTGTGTTGCTGATTGTGGCAATGATTGCATGCCGCAAGATGAAAAAGTCCAAAAAGTATCTGATCCGTTTTAATGCAGGATTGGGCATTGTACTTGCGTTGGGTGTTACGGTAAACCTGATTCTTGTCGGCCCCATGTACTCCATGGTCACCCTTGCCACCGGCGGCGGTAAGGTCAGTGAGGAAAATGGCGCGCTTGCCACAGAACTGTGCGAGGACATTGCTGATGAAGGCATTGTGCTGCTGGATAACGCAGGTACTCTGCCGTTGGCCAAAAACAGCAAACTGAATGTTTTTGGCTGGGCCTCTACCAACCCCTGCTACGGCGGCACCGGCTCCGGCGCACTGTCGGACGCTTACCCCACGGTTTCTCTGCTGGAGGGCCTGACGAACGCAGGCTTTGAGCTGAACACGGAACTGAGCGATTTCTATACCGCTTACCGCGCAGACCGACCGGAAGTTGGTATGTTTGCACAGGACTGGACCCTGCCGGAACCGGAAGCAGCCCAGTACAGCGATGACCTGATCAACAATGCAAAGGCATTCTCTGACACGGCAATGATTGTAATCACCCGTGTTGGCGGCGAAGGCGCTGACCTGCCCACCGACGTGAGCACCGTTACCTATGATGCCGGCCACAGCTACAATGACTTTGAGCCGGGCGAGCATTACCTGCAGCTTTCCAAGACGGAAGAGGACATGGTAGATCTCGTTTGCAAGAACTTTGATAATGTAATTGTTGTTTATAATGGCGCAAACGCTATGGAACTTGGCTGGGTCAAGGACCACAGCCAGATCAAGAGCGTGATTTGGTGCGCAGGCACCGGCCAGAGCGGCTTTAATGCACTGGGCTCTGTGCTGTGCGGCGATGTGAACCCCTCCGGCCGCACCATTGATACCTTTGTGTATGACCTGACCGCCACCCCGACCTGGAACAACTTCGGCAACATGCTGTATGACAACATGAACGAGTTCGAGGCAGATTCCTTTGGCACCAAGGTTACCCCCGCTTTTGTCAACTACGTTGAAAATATCTACGTTGGCTACAAGTTCTATGAGACCGCTGCGGCAGAGGGCCTGATCGATTACGATAAGACGGTTGTTTATCCCTTTGGCCACGGCCTGTCCTACACCAGCTTTACCCAGACGCTGAACAGCGTTACCGAGAGCGATGGCACCATCACGGTTGATGTGACGGTCACCAACACCGGCAGCGTGTCCGGCAAGGACGTTGTGGAAGTTTACTACAACCCGCCGTATACCAATGGCGGCATTGAAAAAGCCTCTGCAAACCTGATCGGCTTTGCAAAGACCAGCGAGATCGCCGCAGGTGCTTCTGAAAATGTTCAGGTCACCTTCAAGGCGGAAGATATGGCTTCTTACGATGCACACGGCAAGGGCTGCTATGTGCTGGAAAAGGGCGATTACATCATCAGCATCAACAGCGATTCCCACAATGTGATCGATTCCAAGACTTACACGGTCGCATCTGACATTGTTTACAACGAGTCCAATCCCCGCTCCAGCGACCAGACCGTTGCCACCAACGAATTTGACTTTGCCGAGGGCAATGTGACCTACCTGTCCCGCGCAGACGGCTTTGCAAACTATGCCGAAGCTACCGCTGCCCCCACAGACTACTCCATGCCTGCTGAAGCAAAGGCTACGTTCTACAACAACTCCAACTACGACCCGAACGACTTTAACAATCCGGACGATGTGGCCCCGACCACCGGCGCAAAGAACGGCATCCAGCTGGCTGACATGGTTGGCGTGGCATACGACGATGAAAAGTGGGACAGCTTCCTGGACCAGCTGACGGTTGCTGATATGGACAGCCTGATCGCCCTGGGCGGCTACCAGTCCGTTGCCGTTTCCTCCGTGGGCAAGGTTCAGGCCATCGACTGTGACGGCCCTGCCTCCATCAACAACAACTTTACCCAGCAGGGCTCTATCGGCTTCCCGTCTGCTGTGATGATCGCAGCAACCTGGAACACCGATCTGGCCCATTCCTTCGGCGAATCCATCGGCAAGATGGCAGACGATATGGGCGTTTCCGGCTGGTATGCACCGGCTATGAACATTCACCGCTCTGCATTTGCCGGCCGTAACTTTGAGTATTACTCTGAGGACGGCGTGCTTTCCGGCGCAATTGCTTCCCATGCGATCATGGGCAGCCAGGACCAGGGCGTGTACGCATTCATGAAGCACTTTGCCCTGAACGACCAGGAAACCAACCGCTGCGGCATGCTGTGCACCTGGGCAAGCGAGCAGGCCATCCGCGAAATTTACCTGAAGCCTTTTGAAGCCTGCGTAAAGAATGCTGACTGCCACGCAGTGATGTCCAGCTTCAATTACATTGGCAACACCTATGCAGGCAACTGCCCGGAACTGCTGATCAACGTCCTGCGCAATGAATGGGGCTTTGTCGGCATGGTTCTGACCGACTACTACGGTGTTTACGGCTACCAGGATTCTGACCACCTGATCCGCAACGGCGGCGACTTCTGCCTGGTCAACTACGATACCGAGACCAACCACCTGACGGATACCACCAGCGCAACCGCACTGGTATGCGCACGCCAGGCCTGCAAGAACATCCTGTACACCGTTGCAAACTCCCGTGCTTACTATCCCGAAAACCTGAACCCCGGTATGGCTACCTGGGAAAAGGTTATGATCGGTGTTGATGTGGTTGGTGTTCTGGCACTGATCGCACTGGAGATCTTGGTTGCTAAAAAGGGTTACGCCAAGCGCAAGAAAGAAGAAGTTGGTGCATAAGCCAAACGCATAACGCAGCAACTGATCCTGCTATGGCAATACCGCATAATTCTAAGTGCCGATACGGCGAGCGAGGTGCGGCAGCTGCTAAGCCAAAAGCGCAGATAATACTTTGTGTATTATCGAGTATTTTGGCAACGCAGATGCCGTGCCGCAGCCGCCGGAGAGGTGCTTAAGCCGTAAGGCGGGAATTGTGCGGTATTGCCCTATAGAACACAGGCTCGCTGCACGGTCAGCGGGCCTGTGCTTTTATTAAAAGAGGACCGAAGTTCAATGAAAAACGCAAGTATCATTCAAAAATTAAACCTTGAACAAAAATGTGCGCTGCTTTCGGGCGCTACTACCTTTGGGACCCGTGCACTGCCGAAAAATAATATCCCGTCCATCACCCTATCCGATGGCCCGAACGGTGTGCGCAAGCAGGCGGGCGCGGCGGACCACCTGGGGTTGAACCCCAGCGTTCCGGCCACCTGCTTCCCCACTGCCGCCACTGTGGCGTGCAGCTGGGACCCCGCCCTGGGCGAGCAGATCGGCCAGGCCATGGGCGAAGAAGCCGCCGCGCAGGAAGTTGCCGTGCTGCTGGGGCCAGGCCTGAACACCAAGCGCAGCCCCCTCTGCGGCCGCAACTTTGAGTATTTCTCCGAGGATCCGTATCTTTCCGGCAAAATGGCCGCGAGCTATGTGCGGGGCATCCAGTCCAACGGTATTTCGGCCTGCCCCAAGCACTTTGCCGTCAACAGCCAGGAACTGCGCCGCATGGCGTCGGATTCCGTGGTGGATGAACGCACTTTGCGGGAACTGTACCTGACCGGGTTTGAGATCGTGGTCAAGGAAGCAAAGCCCAAGACCATCATGAGCAGCTATAACCTCATCAACGGAACTTACGCCAACGAGAACCGCCACCTGTTAATGGACATCCTGCGCGGGGAGTGGGGCTTTGACGGCGCTGTGGTAACGGACTGGGGCGGCAGCAATGACCATGCCCTGGGCGTGCAGAACGGCTCCACGCTGGAAATGCCCGCCCCCGGCGGGGACGCGGTGCGCGAGCTGATGCAGGCTGTGCAGAGCGGCAAAATTACCGAAGCGGATGTGGACGCCCGGCTAGACGAGCTGCTGACGCTGGTGTTTGATACCTATGCCGCCGTGCAGTCCCACAGCCGCACTTTTGATGCGGACGCTCACCACGCCCTGGCCCGCCGCGCCGCAGCCGAAAGCATTGTGCTGCTGAAAAACGAGAACGACCTGCTGCCGCTGGCCGAGGGCGCAAAAGTTGCCGTGATCGGCGACTTTGCCCAGACACCGCGGTACCAGGGCGCTGGCTCCAGCGCGGTCAACTCCATCAAGGTGGATACCTTTTTGGACTGCCTGAAAGAGAGCGGCCTGACCAGCGTGGGCTTTGCCCCCGGCTTTGACCGCCAGGGCAAACCGGATGCCGCCAAACAGGCCGAGGCTGTAGCCCTGGCCCAAAAGGCCGAAGTGGTGCTGCTCTGCCTGGGGCTGGATGAAATCAAGGAAAGTGAGGGTCTGGACCGCGGCGATATGCGCCTTGCGGACAACCAGATCGAACTGTTAAAGGCCGTGCAGCAGGCCAACCCCAACACCGTTGTGGTGCTCAGCGCAGGGGCTTCGCTGGAAACCCCGTGGCTCAAACACTGCCGTACCCTGGTATATGGTGCGCTGGGCGGCCAGGCGGGGGCGGGCGCCATGCTGGATGTGCTGACCGGCAAAGTGAACCCCAGCGGCAAGCTGGCCGAAACCTGGGTCAACGCCTATGCGGATACCCCCGCCAAGGATAACTTTGCCGGGCCGGGCCGCATGGTGCAGTACCGCGAGGGGCTGTATGTCGGCTACCGCTATTACCAGACCGCCGGTGTGCCGGTGGCATTCCCCTTTGGCTATGGGTTAAGCTACACCAGCTTTGCCTACAGCAATTTGCAGGCCGCGTCCAATGGCGTGACCCTGACCATAACCAACACCGGCAAGCGCGCCGGAGCAGAGATCGTGCAGCTGTATGTGGCAAAACCCAGGGCAGAAGTGTTCCGCCCCGCACAGGAGCTGAAAGGCTTTGCCAAGGTGAAGCTGCAGCCCGGTGAAAGCAAGACCGTGACCATCCCGCTGGACGACAAGGCATTCCGCTACTGGAACACCAAGACCGACAGCTGGGAAGTGGAAGGCGGCAGCTATGAGCTGCGGGTCGGCGCGTCCAGTGCGGACATCCGCCTGACCGCCGTGGTGGAAGTGGCCGGTACCGGCGCACCCAACCCCTATGCGGGCAAGCATCTGCCGCACTATACCAGCGGCAAGGTGCAGAGCGTGCCGGATGACGAATGGGCCACCCTGCTGGGCCGCCCGGTGCAGCAGGGAAAAGTTAAAATTGACCGCAACATGACCCTGGGCGAGCTGAACCACAGCCGCAGCCCACTGGGCTGGCTGATCTGGCTGGTGCTTACCGCACTGCTGAACGCCAGCTACAAGCGCGGCAAGCCGGACCTGAATGTACTGTTCCAGTACAACATGCCGCTGCGTGCCCTGGCCAAAATGACCAGCGGTGCCATCAGCATGGGCATGGTGGATGGCATTGTGATGGAATTACAGGGATTCTGGATCATCGGCCTTGTGCGGGTGATCATAGAAGCCGTGAAAAACCTGGTACTGAACGCACAGCTGGAACAGCGCCTGCGCAACAGCTGAGGAAAGAGAGGGGCTATTTATGCAGCTATGGAATAATTTTGCGGCAAAACACCCCGCCGCAGCCAAGTGGGTGCGCGAAGGCGGACTGTTTGTGATCGTATCCAATCTGGTTACGGTGTTCAAATACCTGCTGCTGCAATTTTTGCCGGCGGCGTTCAGCAGCCTGCCGGTGGTGGATTTTGGCTGGCCGGGCATCCCGGTCACGCTGTTTGGCGAAACCTTCCAGTGGAACATCCTGGGGTATGATTCCGCCCATGGCGGTCTGCCGTACTTTTGCGCCTACATGGTTGCCATGGTGGTGGGAGAATGCATAAACTTTCCCATCCAGCGCAACTTTGTGTTCCGCAGCAAGGGCAACCTGGCCAAGCAGATCACCTGGTATGTGGTGGCGTTCTGCTTAATCACCTGCATCGTCAACTCCATTAACTGCGTGTGGGTGGCGGTTGCGGGCCTGCTGGTGCCGGATTTCATCTACAACATTGGCACCACCGTGCTCAATGGCGGCATTTCCATGGTGATCTTCTTCTTTGTGAACAAGATCATCTTCCCAGAGGGCGCACAGGCAAAATAAAGCCCGGCAGGATCACTGGTGCTTTTCCCGGTACTCGAACAGGGCGGCGGCACGGCACAGGAAAAAGTCCTTTGGATGGTATAAAAATGTGATTGCCAGCAACGGCGAAGATCTGAACGGATAAAGAAGAATGCTGCCTTTCCCTGATGTGGAGAAAGGCAGCATTTTTATTGCGTTTTTTGGAAAGAGGTGAGCAGCGGCCCCTACAAATGGGTAACGGCTGGCCATAAAATGGCGCTATTACATGGTGTGCTTTGTGAGAAAGCGCTGTAGTGTGATGATATAAAACGGATGGGTGCATGGTGTGCGCCCCTACGGAATTACAACAAAACACCCCCGCCCGTGCGGTAAATGAACCGCATAGGGCGGGGGCACCGTTATTTTACAAAGAAAACGCGCAGAGCGGTGTTGCCTTTACTGTTCCACGGCACCGGTGGGCAGCTGGGGAACAGCGGTCAGGATGCGCATGAACTCTTCGCCGGTGATGGTTTCTTTCTCATACAGGTACTTGGCGATCTCGTCCAGCTTGCCGCGGTTTTCAATCAGCATCTGTTTGGCTTTTTCATGCTGCCGCTTGACGACTTCCACGACCTTATCGTCCACTGTGGCGGCTGTGCGCTCACTGCAGGCCAGGCTGGCATCGCCGCCCAGGTAGGCGTTGTTCACGGTTTCCAGGGCAACCATGTCAAAGTCGTCGGTCATGCCGTAGCGGGTAATCATGGCGCGGGCCATCTTGGTGGCCTGCTCGATATCGTTGGATGCGCCGGTGGTGATGGAGTTGAACACCACTTCTTCGGCGGCACGGCCACCGGTCATGGTGGCAATTTTGGCCAGGATCTCTTCCTTGGTCATCAGGGTGTGGTCGCCGTCCTCTACCTGCATGGTGAAACCCAGCGCGCCGGAAGTGCGCGGCACAATGGTGATTTTCTGCACGGGGGCGGAATGGCTCTGCAGGGCGGCAACCATGGCATGGCCGACTTCGTGGTAGGCCACGATGCACTTTTCTTTGTCGCTCAGGATCTTATTCTTTTTCTGGGCACCGGCCAGGATGGTATCCACGGCTTCCTGTAGGTCGTACTGGGTAACGGCCATGCGGTGGTGGCGCACAGCGCCCAGGGCGGCTTCGTTGATGATATTGGCCAGCTCGGCACCGGAAGCACCGGGAGTCATGCGGGCAACCACGGCAAAGTCACAGTCGGGGCCGATTTTGACCTTTTGAGCGTGCAGGCGCAGGATGCTTTCGCGGCCTTTCAGGTCGGGCAGCTCCACGGGCACACGACGGTCAAAACGGCCGGGGCGGGTCAAAGCGGGGTCAAGGGATTCAGGACGGTTGGTGGCGGCCAGAATGATAACACCCTTGGCGGCGTCAAACCCGTCCATTTCGGTCAGCAGCTGGTTCAGGGTCTGCTCGCGTTCATCGTTGCCGCCCATACCGGAAGCACCGTCACGCTTTTTGCCGATGGTATCGATCTCATCAATAAAGATAATGCAGGGGGCTTTTTCGTTGGCCTGTTTGAAGAGGTCACGCACCTTGGAAGCGCCCATGCCGACGAACATCTCGACAAATTCAGAACCCGCAATGGAGAAGAAGGGAACACCGGCTTCGCCGGCAACAGCGCGGGCCAGCAGGGTTTTACCGGTGCCCGGGGGGCCGACAAGCAGAACGCCCTTGGGCATTTTGGCACCGATATCCTCGTAACGCTTGGGGTTATGCAGGAAGTCAACGATTTCCTGCAGGCTCTCTTTGGCTTCGTCCTCACCGGCAACATCGGCAAATTTGATGGACTTGCCATCCTCAACGACATACTGTTTGGCACCGGATTTGCCGCCGCCAAAAATCATGCTGTTGGTGCCGCCGGTCATTTCACCGACCCGCTTGCGCATCATGCGGTTGAACCAGACGATCAGGATGATCATGGGCAGCAGCGAGATGACCCAGCCCAGCAGGATATCCACCCAGGTGGTCTGGTTGTACACCTTGCCAAAGGAAACGCCGGCGCTTTCCAACCGGTTGACCAGCTGCAGGTCCTGCGCAATGGAGTTGGTGCAGTAGGTGGTATCGTTTTTGTCCACAAAATAGATCTGCTGATCCTGAATTTCAACGGTGCTCAGTTCGCCGCCTTCGAGCATGTTCAGGAAGGTGCCGTAATCGACCTGTTTGACCTGGCCTTTCATCATGGCGGGGAAGGCCCAGAAATTGAGCAGCAGCAACACCACAAGGATCACGGCATATACAATGCCGGTCGTCTTTTTGGGGTCGCGCGGCTGTTGGGTTTCGTGCATAACAATTCCTCCAGTTGGGGGCGGTAATAGGGGACCCCCGATAGATTCTATCATGAAGAATAAAAATGAACTGCGGATGAACAAGGCATGAAATAGCTGGAAATTCCGGTAAACTTTGCGTGAACAAGGGCAGTTTGTGGGCAAAAACAGGAATGCAGACCGCGTAACGACAGGGAAAAAGTGAAGGCAACACTGCACAATTCCCGCCTGACGGCTTAAGCACCGCTCCGGCAGCTGCGGCACGGCATCTGCGTTGCCAAAATGCTCGATAATGTCGGGTTGCGGTACCCGCATCGTGCTTCGGGGGCAAAAGCCCCTCGCACTCTGCGACCGCTGCCCCTGCTTCGGTTCGCTGTTTCCGCCACTGGCGGCGCTCACCTTTGCAGCATCCAGTATTATCTGCGCTTTTGGCTTAGCAGCTGCCGCACCTCGCTCGCCGTATCGGCACTTAGAATTATGCGGTATTGCCTGAAAAGAATCTGAACGGTTTTCCACAAACAGAGGGGCTTCTTGTGGAAAACAAAAACGCGCGGCGGGGAGATAGGATGTTGATGACAGGATACCATGGTTGCAGCTCAGTATGCGGGACGATGCAGGCATCGTCCTCTACAGATCGTTTACAGGTTTGCGGTGGATGGATTTACGTTTCTCCGCGGCGCGATGAGGGCATCGAGCCCTACAAATCTTTAGGCAATACCGCACAATTCCCGCCTGACGGCTTAAGCACCGCTCCGGCGGCTG
>ENA-UONZ01001295-UONZ01001295.1-human-gut-metagenome-genome-assembly--contig:-C93old-NODE-1295-length-29443-cov-69.698789_pt1 | contig 29443 bp, 26 predicted proteins | sample MGYA00242468_ERZ724015 | MGnify/ENA metagenome assembly ERZ724015
GCATCTGTGTTCCTCCTGTTTATTCCTCTGGGCCTTCCTCCGTGCCCGGATCAGGCTCCGGGCCGGGGTCGGGATTTGGATCGGGATCGGGATTGGGGTCTGGGTCGGGGTTCGGATCCGAATCAGGATTCGGGTCTGGATTGTCCGGGTCGGGATCTGGCGTTACCGGCATATCCGGGTTCTGTGCGCCGCAGTCAGTGCAGATACCGTTTTCGTCATAATGATGGGGATAGCTGAATGCGCCCGTTTCCTCACGTTCAAATATGATGCCGCACTTGGCACACTGGAGCACCTCACGGCTGCAGGTGCACTGTTCCTCCAACGCTGTCATATGCCCGCGGCAGACCTCGTTGTGCATCGCGCCGCAGTCGCAGGCCCAATCGTCCCACATATCGTTCCAATGATACGAATGCTCCGCACGTGAGCCTTCGATCTCCTGATTGCAGAGTTTGCAGATCTGCCAGTGCTCCGCTCCATCATAGTACATTTCCGGCTCGTGCTCCAGCTGCTCTGCCGGCTCACGCTTTTCATAACCGCAGGTGCATTTATAGACAATCTCGCCCGCCGCTTCACAGGTCGCAGTGTTTTCAATGTACTCGAAGCGGTGCGCCTCGTCCACTTCCTTGTTGCAGCGGCTGCAGATCTTTTTGTGATTGACGTCGTCGCCCTCTACCGGCTGCGTTTCCCAACTGTGTGCTGCCGGGTCAGTGAGGGGCTTTCCGCATTTTTTGCAGAACTCGTAGCAGGAGCTTCCGTCCTCCGTCTCCCGGAACTCAATCTGATCGTCCGGATGGTCGCACTCTTTTATCTTACCACAGCTTGTGCAGTATGTGACGCTCGTGCCGTCGGCGTTCGTCATGTCCTGCCACTTGTGGTTCACAGTCAGCGCACCGTTGAGCGCGCTGACACAGAAGGAAGACGTCCCATCGCCGATGTCCATGCCATAGGCCAGCGTATAGCGCAGTGTCAGCACATCGCCGTCCTTCAGCTCATAATCGGAAAGACTCACGGACGGATAATAGGTTCCGCCGCCGACCGAGTACATCCAGCCGGAGCCGCGTGTGAAGTCAAATTGTCCCAGAGAGGTGCTGTGATACGGATTGAGTTCGATATTTGCCCGCTTTATACTGCGCCAAAGCGCGGCATAGGGGCTGTTTTCGCCGAACGTGCTGTCGATCCGCGCCAGAATTTCTTCTTCGGACGCACCGTAGTCTGACCAGCCATTGCTCAGTGCGATAGCGCGCGAGGCCATATCGGTTCCGTCGCCGAGCTTCGTCAGATAGAATTGACTTTCAAAGCTTCCCGTGTAGCCGCACAGCGAGGACGGCCAGCCGAAGGTGCTGTCCGCGGTGCCGAACGGGTCGCCCGCGTCATAGCCCCAGACAGCCTTTGCCACGCTGTAGGACGCCGGTTCTTCTGAAAGCACCGTATAGCTGATCGGCCCCTGCACGCCAAGCCCGAGCACGGTCATGTCGATATAAATGGACGCGGTGCCTTCCTTTTCGCCCTTCTGCGTCCGTTCGCCGAGCAGCGTCAGCTCCTTTTCACCGTGGTTCCCGTAGGTGTCATTGCAGACGATGCGCAGAATGTGCGTGTTTTCATCGCCCGCCTCCGGGTTTTCCGGAATAAGGGTATATTGGAGAATCCCGTCGCCGGAAGCGCCGCGGTCACACTGCACTGTCTTGCCGTCCAGCGTTACGACGGTGTCGCTGGCAGTCATTGCAGTGCGCGTTCCGCCTGCCTCCGCCTCGTGCCAGGCCTCGACCGTCAGCATGATCTTTGTGCCGTTCATAACCTTTTCCCCATCGGTCAGATTCGTTTTGATCTGAACCTCGCCGCCGACCGGCGTATAGGGGATGTTGACGGTGAATTTATACTGCTCTCCGGAGGCCGCCTGCGCGGTGATTGTGAAGGTGTTTTCACCCGTGCTTCCGTCGCGGTTGACTGCCAGCTCGACAGAGCCGGAGGCCTCGGCGGGCAGCGTCAGGTTTCGGCTGTCACCGGAGCGGAACAGGCTGACCGAGCTGATCTGCACATCGCTGTCCGCGTCCCCGCCGGTAAAGGTCAGGATATAGGGAAGCGTGTCGTTTTCCAACTGGTCACGCTTGATGGCCTGCGCAGTCCTCGTCTGACCGTTCGCACAGCGGACGGTCTGCGATGTGCCGTCCGTCAGCGTATATTGAAGTTCAAGGTTCACGTCGCCGGAATAGCGAAGCGCATAGGTAAAGCTCAGATACTTGAGGCTGCCGTCCGGTTTTTGGTACCGCACCTGCACGGCAAGCGTATATCGAATCGCAGTCGCGCCGCCCGGGATCTGCAGCGTCGTGCTGCCGTCCGGAACAGCCAGCGTCTGCGCTGCACCGCCCTCTGGGGTGAGGCTGGCAGAGGAAACCCGCGCCTGCTCTGCGTCCGCGCCGGTAAGCTTCAGCTGATAGTTGAGCTGACCGAGTTTGAGGTCGGTACGGCGGATCTCGGCGCTCGCCTGCGCATTCGCGGCGCAGGGGATGCTCTGCGGGTCGGTGCTGTTTTTCATCCAGACAAGCTCCAGTCCCACATCCTGCGTCTGCTGCCAGCGCAGCACAAAGATAAAGGGCACATCGCGCTTTTTTCCGCCGCTTTCCACTGTGGCGGTGAGCGTGATGGTATATGTATTTTCTCCATCGTCCGCGCTTTGGAGAATCAGCGTGCCGGCCTCTTCCAGCACTCCATTCGCACCGGATTCTGCGCTGTAGGTGATGGAGCGGACAACTGCGTTCTCGGCGCTTTCGCCGCTCAGACGGAAGCTGTAGCGCAGGAGATTCTCGCTGATCTCACTGTTGCTGAGCGAACGCAGGGAGCTGCTTTCGGGCTGGCAGCGGAGGGTGGCCGCTGAACCGTTTGCGAGACCCCACTGCATCTGCGCTTCCAGATCGAGGGTATCAGAATAGGTCAGCACAAAGCAAAACGTAACCGTCTGCTCCTGACTGCTTCCGTCCTCCTGCGTGCGGGTGCAGACAGCCTCTGCGCGCAGCGTATAGGTGCTGTCCTCGCCGCGGCTGCCGGTTTCCATGAAAATGCTGTCGCGAAGACCGGCGGGTGAGAGCGTGCCGCCGTTTTTCGAAAGCGTCACATCGGTGATCTCCGAATCCGCCGCGTCAAGCCCACGCAGGTCCAGTTCGTACCGGAGATAGCCGTCCGGAAGCTGTGCGGCGCGCACCGGCTGGCGGACGGTCTCGTCTGACGGGCAGAGGGAGCGCACGCGCTCTGAACCATAGCGGTACCAGTTCAAGACGAGGCCCAGATCCGGCTCCTGTGCAGGCTCCGTCTGCTCGCCTGCGTCGCCCGGCACATCTTCTGCATTCTCCCCGGGCTGCGTGTCCGTGTGCGTGGGATCATTTACCGGCTCGGGCTGGGGAATCGTCTCGGTGGGCAGCTCAGGCGGCGTATCATCCGTTTCCTCCTCAGGCGGCTGCTCGTTATCCTGCTCGGTCTGGCCGCCCTCGGCGTTCGTGTCCTGCGTGAAGGTGAGCGGCGCAGAGGCGCGTGTGCCGCCATCTGTCTCTCCGAAGCTCAGAACGTTCACCGGCTGGATATTCTCCTCCCGGATGGGGTTTTCCGGCTCCTGCCTCTGCAGCTGCGCGGCTGGAAGCAGAACCGGCGCAAGCAGCGCGGCGACAAGCAAAAAGCCTGCCAGCGTGCGGAACCAACGATTGGCCCAAAGTTTTTTCATATGTCCTCCCAGATAAAAAAGCGATTTATGCGGCATTCAAGCGGCAAAAATGCTTCTGACTCTTTTGGCGTTTGAATACCGCACAAGCCCGCACGGATGTGCGGGCTGTGCTGTATTGGAATTTGGTTTATTTGGAGTAAAGCTCCAGGAAGCGCATCAGGATGGTTGCAACCTGCGCGCGGGTCGCGGTGGACTGCGGGTTGAGCTTGCCACCCATACCCTGGATCAGGCCCTCGGCGACAGCCCAGCGCATCGCGTCGACCGCATATGTGTTGACCTTTGCCGCGTCGGAGCAACCGGAGAGGTCAGCAGAAGCGCTGACATCATAGCCCTTCAGCTTCGCGTAGCGGTAGAGCATGGCGGCGAGCTGCTCACGGGTGATTTCGCCTTCCATGTTCGTGCCGTCGGAAATGCCGTTTGCCATGGCCCATTTCTGGCCCGCTGCATACCACGGCGTACCGGAGGTATCAACGCCTTCGATTCTGGCGAGGATCGTCAGGATCATGCCGCGCGTGGTGTTGGCGTTCGGGCTGAAGCGGTTCGCGCCGGTGCCATTCATAAGGCCCTTTCCGCAGACGAACTTCACGCCATCATAATACCAGCTGTCCTTGCTCACATCGGAGAACGAGAGATCGTCGTCGGCAGGAGCGGACGGCTTTGCCGGAGTGACCGGTGTGACGGGGGTTACGGGCGTGGGCTGCTTGCGCTGCCAGCCTGCGTAGAGCGTCAGGTCGGCGGCGACAGGTGTACTGAAGAGGTACGCGTGCGTGCAGCGCTCGTCGGTGTACCAGCCGGTGAACGTATAACCCGTGCGGGCCGGATCTGCCGGTCTGCTTGCGGTTTCACCGTCTCTGACGCGCTGCGTCTCATAGGTTGCGCCGCGATCCATAAACGTGACTGTCCATGTCTTCACGACAACGTTCTTTTCCCAGCCGGCATAGAGCATCAGATCAGCGGTAACAGCAGTCGTGAACGCGTACTTCTGCGTGTGGGCCTCGTCCGTGAACCAGCCGAGGAAGGTGTAGCCGTCATGCGTCGGGGTTTCCGGCTCAGTGGCAGTTTTGCCGTTTTCGACGATCTGTGTCTCGTCGTCCGCGAACTCATTCTTGAACGTGACTGTCCAGGTCTTGACCTGCCAGCCGGCGTAGAGCGTCAGATCGCCGGTAACAGCAGTCGTGAATTCGTACTTCTGCGTGTGGGCCTCGTCCGTGAACCAGCCGAGGAAGGTGTAGCCGTCATGCGTCGGGGTTTCCGGCTCAGTGGCAGTTTTGCCGTTTTCGACGATCTGTGTCTCGTCGTCCGCGAACTCATTCTTGAACGTGACTGTCCAGGTCTTGACCTGCCAGCCGGCGTAGAGCGTCAGATCGCCGGTAACAGCAGTCGTGAATTCGTACTTCTGCGTGTGGGCCTCGTCCGTGAACCAGCCGAGGAAGGTGTAGCCGTCGTGCGTCGGGATTTCCGGCTCAGTGGCGGTCTTGCCGTCTTCAACGGTCTGCGTTGTTGTTTCTGCGAATTCGTTGACGAACGTGACCGTCCAGGTAACGGGCTGCGTGCCCTCTCTCCAGCCTGCGTAGAGCATCAGGTTGCAGGTGACAGGCGTGGTCTTGATGTCGAAGCGGTTGGTGCAATATTCGTCGGTGTACCAGCCGGTGAAGGTGTAGCCCTCGCGCGTCGGGTTCTCGACGGTAACAAGCTTGCCGTTTTCAACCTGCTTCGCCGCGTAGTCTTCCTTGCCGTTTTTGAATCGAACGTTCCATGTCAGCGCCGCGTCTGCGTCCAGCACATTGACCAGAACGCCGCCCGGGCAGGAAACGAATGCGTCCACATCCTTGCCCTTCTGTCCAGCTACGCTGAACAGATATTGCTTACCAGCCTCAAGCTTCAGTGCCTTTGCATCGAGCGTGAACTTGCCGTTCTCGTCGACGGTACCGGCCTTCGTCCAGTCGGTCACATCGCCGCTTGTCAGCTTCGAGGTTTCGATGTAGTAGACGTCCAGACTGCCGACAACAACATGATCCGTTGCGTACGAGGACGAGTCATGGCCATAGGAACGATAGAGCGTCAGATCGATGGATGCGTCCGCCTTCATCTGCGTCTCAACCATCGTCTTGTTCAGTTCGTTGCCCAGATGATGGTAGCCTGCCCACTCATCGTTGTAGAAGGACCAGTCGGAGTACATCATCATGGAGAAGATGTCGCCGTCGCGCATCAGGATCTGATCTGCGGTCGCGCCCCAGCCTTCGGCCGCCAGCGGGTAGACATAGTTCATGTAGTAGTTGAAGTTCATGTCGTGTGTCCAGAAGTTCTGGATCAGGACCGAACCGACTGTGCTGGAAGCTGCAATGCCAAAAATATCGGAGTCCATCAGGTTCTCGTCATACAGATAGCCCTGACCGGCCTTGTCCGCGCTCACGCCGAGGTATTCACGCTCAGTCATCCAGATCAGCAGATGCAGCGCGGTGATCTTGCCGTAGGCTGCGGCGCTGCTGCCCGCGACCAGCTGGGAGCCGCCCATCGGGTCGTCCGCATCAGCCGGGCCGTAGGTCTCGGACTTGAAGTAATTGCCTTCGAGATGGTAGGCCTTCAGATCGAAGTACGGAACCGTAACCTTCTGATAGGCCATGATATTGCCGCTGCTTTCGGCGGCGACATACTTGTCGTCATCCGTCAGCGAGAAGTAGATGGTCGCGGTCGGGTTCTTGCAGACGATTACGGGCTGGCCGCCGGTCTTTGCGCTGCCCGCGGGGTTGGTGACCACGCAGTAGTAGAAGCGCATACCGGTCTCAGCGCTGGTATCAGGCGTGTAGGTCGCCTCGGTTGCGTCCTCAATTGCCGTGCCCGCTTCGGTTTCGTCTTCAGACAGACGGTAGTACCACTGATAGGTGAGTTGCTTGCCGGTCGCCATGACGGTCAGCTCTTCCGCCTTCTCGCCGACCTCATAGTGCGTCACATAGTAGTGCGTCACATCCTTCGAGCCTTCCTTGACGGTGTACGGATAGAAGCCGTCGCCTTCTGGGGCCGTCGGAGCGGCAAGAACCATAGCCGTGCCGCAGAGATCGCAGATGTTATCTTCGCCTGCCGCACCAGTTGCATTGATCTTTTCGTCAACGCAGGGGACAATTTCATATCTGAGCGAAGTGCCGCAGACGCAGTACCAGTCGTGGCGGTGTTTGCCCGCGTTAGGGGAGTCCGCTGAGAAGCCGCGATAGCCTTCCGTGGCCTCGGCGCACTCCGTTTCCTCTCCGACAAAGGTGTTGCTGCAGTCCGGGCAGATGGTGGTAGCAGTGTGCCAGCGGTATGTTACCCACTTGCCATCCTCATAGTTCTGCTGGCTTCTCGTCGTGTAGGTTGTCTCAGCGTTCTCGTGCTTGCAGCAGATCTGGCCGCAGACAGAGCAGAGCTTGTGCTCGCCTTCGGGCGTGCAGCGCTCAACTTCTCCCTGCGAGAGCACCGCAAAGCAGTCCTCGCAGCGGACAGTCTTGGTATGGTAGAAGCCGTTTTCATCCACACCCGGAATACCGCTGTTCTTGGTATGCACGTGCGTGCATTCTGCGATCTCCTGCCACATGAGTGCAGGAGTCTTGCCGGGGTTGATCTTGTAGTGTGCGTCGCCGTCCGCGGGATTCAGATACTCCGGAATCGCACGCAGTTCATCCAGCGAAACGACATAGTAGAAGTGCTTCTGATTCTGGTTTTTCTCATCGTAGTCCAAGCCAATGCTCTTCGAGCCGAGCACCGGCGCTTTCAGCGCATAACTGTACTGAACGGTGCCGACAACGCTGCCGCCGCGCTCACCGCAAAGCGAACCGGTCGTTTCACTGTCCGTACCGGTCACGTCGCCGATGCTGTAGCTGTGATAGATATGGCCGCTGCGAATCCGCCCGGCCAGACCGCCGACGTTTTTGCTGCCGGAGACGCTGCCGGTATTGTAGCAGTAGTCGAAGTGCGTCTCATTCGCATCGCCGGCCAGACCGCCGACATAATCCGTGCCGCTGAGCTTGCCTGCGTTATAACAGTCCGTCACCTTCGTGCCGCTCCAGCTATTGCCGATCAGACCGCCGGTGCACGCACCGGTGCCGGTGACAGTGCCTTCGTTGCAGCTGTTTCTGACCGCGACGTAGTATTCGCCGTAGTACGATACCGAGCCGCTGTGATAGCCGATCAGACCGCCGGTTTCACCCGTGCCGGTCACAGAACCAATGTTCCGGCAGCACTCAATGTTGGTGTACCGGCCGCTGGACAGCACCATACCCACAAGACCGCCGGTTCTGACGCTGGTTACGCCGCTGGCTGGGGCGTTGACGATCGCCACATTCGTGGTAATGCCGCTGAGCGTGCTGAAACTGCTCAGATACGCTGCCGCCGCGCCAACGCAGAAGCCCTGTGCCGTCTTACCTTCAACCTTGATCTCGCCTTCGAGCGTCAGATTGCGAACAATCGCAATGTGGTCCTTGTCCTTGCCGCCGATCGTGCCGAACAGGCCAAGACTCTGGCTCTCCTCCGGCATATCCTGCACGTCAAAGTGCAAGCCGGAGATGGTCTTGCCGTTGCCATCGAACTCACCGGCGAACTTACTTTCACTCGTGCCGATCGGTGCCCATGCATCCGTCAGCGTGATGTCATTCATCAGCTTGCCCTTGATGGCGACGTCGCCCGCGTTGACCTTGTCACGGAACCACTTGAGTTGTGTCTCGTTCGTGATCTGGTAGCAGCCGTCCGTGTCCTGCTCCGGTACGCTCGGGTCTACCACTGGGAACTTATAGCCGCACACGCAGGTGCCGTCGCCCTTGTCGGTGCAATCCTCAGTCTTTGCCTCACCAATCGTCTGGCCGCAGTCCTTGCAGATTGTCGTGACGGTGTGCGTGCCGTCGTTCTTGCTCTCGTATTTGGGTTCTGTATGCTCGTGCTTGCATTCCGGTTCTTCCACTTCTGTATCGGTCATCCATGTCAGGATGGGAAAACCGGATTTCTCGCCCTTCTTGAAAGCGCTGCCGAGGGTCGTGAGAACCTTCGCATCCTTCATGTCTGCAACGATCTCTACGCCGTCTGCGCCAACCGTGTTCGCGGTTGCGAGGCAGTTCTCAAACGTGCCGCCGAGCGTGCCCGCCGGTTCGCCGACTGTCGCGGAATTTTTGACCGTTGTTCCGTCGTTCGCCTTGGTGATCAGGCCGCCGACCGTGCTGCCGCCGACGATCTCGCCGACGTTTACGCTGTTTTCAATTGCAGCCTTGCCGCCCCACGGAGAAATCGCGCTCAGGCCGCCGATATGTGCCTCTGCGCTGCCCTCCGCAGTCAGCTTGCCATAGTTCGCGCAGTTCTTGATCGTAATGCCATAGCCGTTGCCAGCCAGACCGCCGATCGCGCCGGTGTTGCTCGTGCTGTTGGTCATGGTCACATCGACGTAGGATGCAACCTCTTCCAGCGTCACACCGCCGTCGCTCTGTCCAACGACGCCGCCAGCATAAACCGGCATATAGCCGCCCGACGGAGCCGTCGAGGAAACCGTGCCCTTGACGACCAGCTTTTTGATCGTCGCGTTCTTCGCCATGCCGAACAGTGCAGCCGGATTACCCGCGGTTTCTGTAACGTTCAGGCCGGAAATGGTTTTCTCGTTGCCGTCAAAAATGCCGGAGAACGGCTTGTTGTCATACGAGGTCACATAATCAGCTGCCACGCCGATGGGCGTCCAGCTTTCCGTCAGCGCGATATCCGCCATCAGCCTGGCATTGATCGTGCCTTCGCCCGCGTTGACCTTGTCACGGAACCACTTGAGGTCGGCTTCGTTCGTCAACTGGTAGTAGCCGTCCTCATCCTGAATCGGCGCATCTGCGGCCAGTGCGACCGTGGGGAGCATACCCACGACCATGACCAGAGCCAGCAGAAGCGCTATAATTCGTTTCTTCATCGTCATGTCCTTTCTTTGCTATATATAATAGTATACAAACGCCGGAATCCGGCGAGAAACGGGTGATCGCAGCTGTTCGGGCCATGACACAAAAAAACAGCGGAACCTCCGCTGCCTTTGTGCCAAAACCGGCCCCCAGAGGATACTTCCCCTGAACTCCGAGCTCTGTAGGTCTTCTGACTGATGCGTTCAGGGTCGCCCCAACGCCCTCCTTCTGGCCTTCTCACGGCTGCTTTACCAGCCGCAATGACCCGCGTTTCCGCGCGCGAAGGAGCGCTCCGCAATCACAGCTACAGACCGGAACGTCGCCGTCCGGCCTATGTCCGGGATTTTCACCCGATTCCCTTGTTCAGCTGAACGAGAATGCGTGTCCGGCATTTGAACCGGGTCGCGCATCTGCCACAAAAGCTGCGTATTGTTGATCTATTTTTCAATCTGTCGATCGGATCTCGCTATTTTTTCGCTTTGCGCGCGGCCTTGTCCTGCTTTGTGCGTTCGCGGCTGAGGGCTTTCTTCTCAAGCTTCTTCTGCTTGTCCAGCACCCGCTGGCGGTCATATTCGTTGCGGAACAGCTGTGTGTCCTGCACCCGCGGCGGCTCCTGCGCGTCGTCGTACCCGGTCTGACCGATGCTGTGCAGCGCCTGTGCCCAGCCGCCGAAGCGCAGGTCGATCAAGTCCCCGCCGAGCACCTCTGTCCACGCTGGGACGTGCCCCAGAGTGTCCATGCAGGCGGATAAATAAGCGCTGAGCTGCTCGAGCGTATCGTTCTGGTGCTCCAGCACAAACGCCACGTTCTGCTTGGAAAGCGCCTCCAGCGTCCGCTGCGTCAGGACCTTGCGCAGCGCCGACTCGTTCTCCTGCAATGTGCGGCGCGGGTTCATGGCTGCGCCTCCAGCGCGGCGAGCGTATCCCTCACGATCTGCCGCTCGGCAAACGGAGGCGGGGTCTTCGCCGAGGCCATTCGGCCAGAGAAGAAACTGCGCACTGCGTTGACCCAGGAATCAAATCGATATTCAATGTAGTCCCCGCCGATCACCTCGCACTTCGCCGGGACGTGTCCCAGTTTGTCCGTGCAGGCGGATAAATACGCCGTAAGCTGCTCCAACGTGTCGTTCTGATGTGCAAGAATGAACTGAATATTCTGATAAGCGATCATGCGCTCTGCACGCCGCAGTACCGCGTCCATGTAAGGAACCTCCTCGTGCGGATATACTCTGCCCATACGGGCAAAATGGCGCGGCCTGTCCCCATATGGAACAGTCTGCGCCCGTCCTGTACGATAGGTTCATCGTGCTATCGGTACATTGCGCTCCTGCCGAAATCCTTCGGCGTGAAGACAGCGAGTCTTCTGACTTGCGATCCGGGATTTCAGCATGAATTCCCACGTCCGCGTCCTACCTTCTCACAGATGCACTGCAATGGCGCCCTTTCGGGCAAACGGTATCCCGTTTTCGGTCGCGGCCTCTCGCGCACAGCTCCGGGCGAGCGGCTTGAGTAGCCTTTGTTCTTTCACCTCCGGCTCAGCGCCCGAAACAGCCGCCGCGGCCGGAGATTACACGTCTTCAGATGCGTATGAACTTGTGTTTCCGGCGAAAAGCATCGCGCGCAAAAGCAGACTTTTCTTTTCTTCTGAGATATAATGACGGCGGGGTAGGAACCGGCGCTTTTTTGCCTGATACCTGCCGATTTTCGGGCGAAAAGAAAAGTCTACTAGTGTTTACAGCTTTTCTGTGCTTTTTTATCGGCTGTTTCACAACATATGGGTTCTGTTCCATTCGTTTGTTCCCACTGCTTGCGCCATTTGAGGAAAGTCGTCTGCGAAACGCCGAGCTTTTTTCCAGCTGCGCGGGAGCTTAACTGCCGACCGAGCCACGCCGTCACGATCTCTGGAAAAATTTCCGGCACAGGCAGCGCCTGTCGCCCGAAGTGGACACCCCGCGCCTTCGCCGCCGCGATCCCCTCCGCCTGCCGCTGGCGGATGAACTCACGTTCTGTCTGCGCGACATAGCTCAGAAGCTGCAGAACAATGTCCGCGATCAGCGTTCCTGTCAGATCACGGTTCTGCCGGGTATCCAGCAGCGGCATATCCAGCACAAGGATGGACGCGCACTTTTCCCGCGTAATGATCCGCCACTGCTCCAGTATTTCATCATAATTCCGCCCCAGCCGGTCGATACTCTTGACGATAAGTGTATCCCCGGCTCGCAGCCGCCTGAGCAGCTGCCGGTAGCCCTGCCGCTCAAAATCCGCGCCGGAGCGCTTGTCCAGATAAATATCCCTGTCCGAAACGCCGGCCTCCCGCATCGCCGCCATCTGCCGCGCCTCATTCTGATCTCTCGACGATATGCGCACATATCCATAAACCCGTCCCATCTGCATTCCTCCTGCGTCGTTGTGATAGACTTATTTTAGCGGATACATACACGATTGCGTCCCGGAAAGCAAAAGGGACTGCACAGTTATCCTCGTTGGCGGGCGGCAGCTTTAAAACGACAAAACTCCGGCTGCGGATACAACCGGAGTTTGACCGAGATTTATGCTGGATACAGCCCTAGAAAATATAGAATTTTAATAGTCTTTGCTTGGAAATCCAGACAGTCGATGTAGTTATTGGCAAACTCTATCCTTATGTAAAAAGCAAGCCATAAACTCGAACAAATGAGTTTACGGCTTGCTTTTACCCATACCGACTGTACCCCTATGACACATTGTGTACCTATTAGGCGAAACAGTGATGGTTTCAAGGTTTTTTATGGTTGCGGGAGAGGGATTTGAACCCCCGACCTCCGGGTTATGAGTTCTGAAAATGCCGTTCTTTATCGTGTTACATCGTGTAAAAAAGCCTTGAAAACACTAGCTTTTTTGAATTCTGCGTTTGGTATCGTTTTGTAACTTTGTTGAACTTTTCGTAATGGAGTTGAATTTTTGTTGAACTTTAGAGATACAAGCAGATATATAAAAAGAGGACCGGATTTCTCCGATCCCCTCAAGCATGTATCCGAAAACACATACCCCAATTAATAATTATATTATACAACAGCATCTAAAAAATGCAAGCAAATTTTGCCCTTAAAGAAAATTTTTCAGTTGTGTCAATCTGGCCCCTAAGTCTGGGTGTATTGTCTGCATAGCCACTTGTGGACTAACGGAGTTTCGGTATTCATCTGTTATTGCTTCAAAGTCACGGATGAATGCTTTTATTTCTGTTTTTGTGACATTCAAGATTTTTAAGTAATAGCATACCAAAATCAAATAGTCACCAATCGTTTTGAAATTAACATATGGAAGACCGATTTCTTGCATTAAACATTTTCTCATTGCTGGCTTTGGATCCATATGTCTGAATCTCGTGTCAAAGACAACAGAGTTATGCGCTATCGCGTTGCGCAAATCCTTAAGTGTGTACAGATAGTTATATATCAAATCACGGTTTGTGTCGACCGCAGCATTTGACAGGTTCAGCTTTTCTGATATCGCCGTTCTAGCCTCAAAGGTAAGACATGACAACAGAAACCCAAAATCGCCCATTGTCATGATTTCAAACAACGCCCAGATCGGAACACCGCTATAGCTCATGTTATTATAAAAATGCGTAATTTTTGGATTTCCGTCATTGTATGCCTTCGCCAAGTATTTTTGAACTGTACTCTGCAGATTTAGTTTGTGTTGTTGAAATTTCTTTTTCAAATCAGCCTTCGCATTAGTGGGAGCATTATTGTATCCGCAAACTGCTTTCTCGAACATAGCTGAAATGCTCTCCGAATGCGTGATATCTAAAATACATTCTAACGCATGATTCTTTACTGCTGTTTCTATGAACATGATCTTGCTATAGAATAGCGCTTTAAGCTTCATGTCATACTGGAGCGTTGCATATATTTCCTCATACGACGTAAAGGGTAACCTATTATTTGAGGTTCTAAAAAAACGATATCCCTTGTATCCGTGGAAGTACCCAGTGTTCATTAGCTGGCGCTTTTGCGTACTGCCCGCAATAGAAATTCCGTTGTTGCGCAAATGACGCATTAGACCATTTATATTTTTATATCCCACTTTGATACCTCCAATCATCTTGCTTTTTAATTATACGATTCTTGGAAGAAAAACGCAAGTATTTAACACCTCAGTAATCTTAAGGCTAGACCGCACGATAATGTGTGGCCTAGCCTTTTGCCATAGCTTATTTCGCCTTATCCCGCTCCATCGTCTCCGAGATCGCGCGGTTGATAAAGCCGTTCGTGCTTTCGCCCTGCGCTTCGGCGTGGGCTTGAATCAAATCTTTCTGGCCCTTCGGAACGCGGATCTTAATTTCGTCATATGTTTTCGCGTTATAGCGGTCTTTCACAGCGCTTGACGTTTTCCCCATATAATCACCTCTTGCTATATTATACCTCATTTATCATGGTGGGTACAGTATGCAAAATTAACAAATCATACTGGGTACATTTGCGCAATATCCCATCTTGCATACTGGGCCCAGTATGATATAATGAAGCCAGTCAAGGGGAACAAACGAAAATAGTTCAGACACCGGCAGAAGATGGGTGAAGAACATCTACAAGAGTTGGGAAGGAACAGCAAAGTGCAGCAAGGCTCACGAGATCAGTTGAAAGCCCCCAGCCGCCGGAGTTCCCCGATACAAAGAAAAAGCGTCCCGCAAGCCGTAGGAAGCACAAGCAGGACGCAACCACAAAAGGGGTCGTGTTCAGTATAACACGCTCCGCCGAAAAAGGAAAGGGGTTTCACCTATGAGCAACACAGAAATTCAGAGCAAGGTCAACGAGCTGCGCGAACTTCGCCGCATTGCCGATGAGTTGACCGCCGAGATTGAAAGCATCCAGGACGCGATCAAGGCGCACATGACTGCCATCGACGCTGACACGCTGACGGGCGCGGATTACAAGATCACATGGAAGACCGTGACCAGCAGCCGCTTTGACAGCACGGCGTTCAAGAAGGCCATGCCGGAACTGGCCGAGCGCTTCACCAAGTCCACCACAAGCCGCCGGTTCACTGTGGCGTGAGGTATTGTATGGAGCAGGAAAAGCAATACGAAGCGCCCGGATACATGACTTACCGGGAAGCAGCGCTGATGTTCTCCCTGATGCCGGAGAGCGATGCGGCGAAGGCAATCAAAGCGACGGTCAACTACTACCTCTACGGTCAGTTTCCGAGCGGGCTTGACGGCGTGGCAGAAAAGGTCTTCCAGATCATGCGTGCTGACATTGACCGAAATAACGCCAAATATCAGGAAATCTGCAAAAGAAACGCAGTAAACGGGAAACTGGGCGGTAGACCTCGTAAACGCTAAAACCCAGTGGGTTTCCACTGGGAACCCACTGGAAACCAAACAATAAACCCTAAACAATAAACTCTAAATGTGTATAAGGGTATAAGGGAACGGAGCCGCTTCCGCGCTCCGCTCCACCCACCCCGACAAAGGAGGCAGATATTTGCTGTTTGATTTTGACAAATTCGCGGATATCACAGCGTCGGTATTCCCCGGAGGGCCGTACACGCTGGACGAAGCGCTTGACGTGTTCCAGTACTACTTCGAGCAGTACGAGGCATACACCGGCAGACCGCACCCGCCGATCTGCGCAAGCCAGATTGTGCGCATCATCCAGGATATGCCGTGGATCGAGCAGGCCGACCGGGGCAGCGCATACGCCGACATTCCGCCGGAGAGCTACCCGCCCATGATCGACCAGCATTTCCGGACAAGATACCGCCGCTGCGATTACAACATCAACCACTTTTTCAGCGGGCGCATTCGGGAATTGCGCTTTTATGAAACGTGCTACTAAGGAGAATTTTATGACAGACATATCCACAAGCGAAGTTGAATTGCTTCGTGCCAGATTGAAGGCCATTGTCTTGGCGCTCTCTACTAAAGAGCAGAAGGAACTTTTGAGAATGATCAAGGAGGGCAGGGCAGCGAAAGCAGAGAACTGTACAGCAAAGACAGAATGTAGCAATGGGAGGGATTGAAAATGAGCGATATCAAAGACAATCTGTACAGTCAGATTCTTTCTCTTAACGAAAATGAAGTACGCATTTTCCTTGCTCTTATGCAGGACAAGTTGCTCGAGGAATCTGCTGCTGTACCGGACATAACTCCACCGGAGGGAATGACAAAAGCCGACTGCAAGCGCCTCATTAAGTCAATACGCACAAAACAGCCCTACGCCGATGCACGCACACAACAGTACAGCCTGCGGGTAATCTCCCACATTCGCAATGTGTGGGTTCCGCAGATCAAAAGCCATGACCAACAAGCAGGCTGAACGCCCGCTGCGCCCACGCAGGAAAAAGGGACGGCCACGCAAGCGGGACGAAATATGCCCATACTGCGCAAGCTGCTTTCGCTGCCCGCTCCCGGATTGCGTGATCCCATACCGCCAGATTGTCAACCTTCTGCCAGAGGGCTTTGTGTATCGCCCAGACGATTAAAAATCATATACCGCTGTGAGGCCGTACAAGCCCCACAGCGGCGTTTTTTATTCTCCCGCATAAACGGAGCTGGTATATGGCTTCTGGCGGCGTGTGCGGCGTTATAACAGCCACACAGCAAACGAACGTTCGTGTTTCTTCAAGGGTTCATCGGCGGAATTTCGCTGGTGAACAGCAAAAGGAGCGGGAGGCCTTTCCCGCTCCTTTCGTCTATATTTAGGGCTAAGAACAGATGGTCAGCACGCCGCAGGTGCTTTAGCGGCGTACCTGCGCAGTACCTCGCGCAGGATTTTGCAAAGCTGCAAAGGGTAGGCAGCCCCGCGCGCTCTGCCGACGGACACCGGGACTTTCTCCCGGCTGGTGGCCTGTGTCAACCTCCTTCTGCTATTTTAAGCTGCGGGTTTACGCAAGCGATACACCCCTTTGCAGAATTTCGCCGCGCAGCGGATCAAACAGCACCCGCGCCAGCGTCTGTCCGTCGACGACAAGATTCACCTGTGTCAGCCCGCTCGGCTGATTGTTGGCAAGCAGGCCGTTTACGACGCCGACGGAGGACTTTGCCGCGCCGGACACGGAGAATGACGTTGTTCCGAAGGTCATTTGATCCTCGATATTCTTCCGAACGTCAGTCATTTCGCGGTCAAAGCCCTGCCCAAGTCCCTCGGCCATGTAGCCGCCGATTCTGGCGAAGACTTTGGACGGAGACGCGATGCCGAGAATGCTTTCCACGCCGCCAACCAGCCCATTCACAGCCGTTCCTACGCCAGACTTTAGGCCGTTCCATGTATTTGAGACGCCGTTTTTAATGCCGCTCACAATATTTCTGCCGATGCTGCCCCAGTCATAATTGAGGAACGTGTCGACGATCGACTTGATCAGTGTTGGCACGGCCTGAACGAGATCCGGGATCGCGCTGATAAGGCCCTCAATGAGCGCCATAATGATTTTAGGGCCGGACATGATGATCTCCGGAAGATTATCAAGGATTCCCTGCACAATTCCAATAATAAGCTTTGGCGCAGTCTCAGTAAGCTGTGGAATGGATTTAATCAAGCCGTCCGACAGCGACGCAACAAGTTTTACGCCGGATTCGATGATTTTGGGAAAGTTTTCAATAAGTGCGGTAACGAGATTCTCGATAATTTTAGGCGCTACTTCGAGCAGGCGCGGGACAGCGTCAATGATCCCGTCCGCCAGAGTAAGAATGATCTTAAGCGCGGCGTCGACCAGTTTGCCGATGTTGTCTGGGTTCGTAAGCGTATCAACGATTTCAAGTATCGCCTCCGTCGCTGCCGGAATCAGTTCCGGCATGGCTTCAGAAATGCCCTGTACCAGCGAAACAATAACGTCAATGCCCGTTTGCACGATCTGCGGCAGGAGATCAATCAGCGCCGGAACTAGGATTCCAATTACTGTCGGCGCAACATCGCCAAGCACGGCGAGAACCGCAGGAAGCGCAGCCATCAGCCCAGCAATCAGGCTTGTCGCGCCCTCGATGAGCGAGGGAAGGACGGATTCAAGCAGTGCGGGCAGCTGCTCGCTGACCGTTCCAACAAGAGATGTTACAGCCTCCACGATACGCGGCAGTAATTCCTGAATGCGCGGAATCAGGTTGTTTCCTGCGATAACAACGGAATCTGTAAAGTTCCCGACGAGGGCCCCAAGATCCTGTTCCGGGTCTGCGAGTCCGGTCACGAGGTTCTGCCACGCGGCTTTTACCATGCCGAACGAACCCTGAATCGTGGACGCAGCTTCTTTTGCGGTCGTGCCGGTGATGCCCATTTCAGTTTGTACGATGTGGATTGCCTGAACAATATCTGAATAGTTCGCCTCAAGATGCCCTTTTTCGTCGAGTGAAAAAACGGCGTCAAAGGTTTCATCAATTTCTTTTGCGTCGCTAAGAAGTCTGTACATTTCTTTGGCCGTACCGCCGTAGCCGAGCTTCAGGTTATCGAGCATGGAATAGTTTTGTTTGGCAAAGCCCTGATATGCGTTTTGAATGGATTCCATGCTGGATCCCATTTTGTTTGCGTTATCAGCCATATCGGTAATAGCCAAGTCTGCCCGCTGTGCGGCGGCTTCGGTATCGCCTCCCATGCTTGAAACAAGAGCCGCTGCAAGACTCGTTACTGTCTCCATGTACTCGTTCGCGGAAAGTCCGGCAGTCTTAAAGGCGTTTTGCGCTCTGTACATGATAATATTTTGCGCTCTCGATAGGGAGGCCCATTTCATGCGAACATCGTCAACCGCTTCACCCGTTTGCGCTGCATACTCTTCGGCAGATCCCGCAGACGTTCCAAACAGCGTCTCCACGCCGCCGACAAGCTGCTCATAGTCTGCGTATGCCTGGATCGCCTTTGTGCCGATTGTGCCGATTGCCGTCGCCGCTGCGGTCACGCCGACAACCGCGGCCTTTCCGACAGTTGCAAGCCCGCTCTTTATTTTTTCGCCGAGGTCGGACGTTTTCTTTCCGGTTTCGTCAATGCCCTTGTTTACGTCGGTAACATCTGCGCCGATCTTTACGCAGAGTTCAAACAAATTCATTCTTTATGCACCCTCTTTCCCGCTCTGTATCCCATGATGTATACTTCTCGGGCGAAAGACACCGCCGCATATGCTGCGGTTCCCGGCTTTATGCTGTCCGGGCATGGGGTGGGGCGCTGATCGCGCCCCGCGTCTGCATCGCGAAAGCCCATTTCCCACGCTTTCAAAAAGTTCTTATTCATCGTGTGAAGGTACTTCTTCGCAGCTGCAAGATTTTTCGCAGGAATCCCCATGCAATCACCGCTTTCTGCGTTCAAGGGCTTCGCCCGTCGCAACCAGAACCGCGCCGCAGAAGCAGCCAACCGCAAAAATGATCGCGCCAATTACAATCTGCATACGAACACCCCCTCAGAAATTCTCAATAGACTGACCAGCCAGTTCTTCCCACCATTTTCCCATGCTGATAATATGCGTTGGGTCAATTGCGGTGCGGCTGCTTCCGCCGCGTCCGGAACAATAGGACGCCACGCCTTCCAGCTCATTCCAAGCCCGCAAAACTGTCCCCATACCCGTTTTGCAGTTGTCGGAAAGAATACGCAGCGCAACCGCGTCTTTGGTATCATCCGCGTTTTCAGAAGCGTCCAGGGCGTACTTTGAAATCACGCGCAGCATGGTCGCGTTGCTCTCGTACCGCTCCGCAAACGAATAGTAATCTTCCACGGTCAGCGCTCCCGATTTCAGAAGCTCCAATGCGTTCGCGTCGATTGCGTCCGGGTTCGCGAGGCTGTTTTTCTGAACGTCCTTTTCGAGTTCTCTACGCAGTTCCTTGCACTTCGTGTCAAACTCCGGCCAGATTCTAGACTCTGCGATCTTGAACGCCGCATCCGCCTTGTTCAGCTCAAGAGCCGCCGTCGCAATGTGAAGCCGCTTGTCTTCCTCGTTGTCGTTAGGCCTCCACGCCTTCGCGTCGGTGTCTGCCTGCCGTGCCTGCTCAAGGCTGCTATAAGCCTCAGCGTATTCATCTCGGGCTGTCTTGAAAGCAGCGTCAAGCTGCCGTGCGTATGTGTTGTATCTGCTCATAATTTTCCTTTCTGCGGTCTTTCCCGCCGTCTATCAATTCAAATTTGGACAGTTTTCATAGCCGTTGCGGAATACGCTGTCGGCCTCATAGCTGACCTCGAAAAGCGGGGTATGGTAGCCGCTGCTGTCCTTTACAAGTTCGCGGTTTGCATCGTCCAGCTTTGTTTTAACTCCATTCATTTTGTTTTTTCTCCGTATTGTTCTTTTGCCGAAAAAATCCGGAAAAACATAGTCGGCGGAGTGTTCATAAATAGGAAGAAAAGGCTGGTTTTGATAGGTTTTTATGCGACAACCCTGAATCCATATACGGGAAAATTACAGGTTTTCTAAGGTTTTCCGGGTGCTGGTTTGATGCGGCGCGTATATATGCAAAAAAAATTAGGTTTTTTAAGGTTCTGTACCGTGTATGGCCGACAGAGATCCCTCGCGCGCGTGCGCACGTAGTCGTGTCAAGAAACCAAAAGTACCGAGCCGGTATCTCAGACATACGTCCGCAGCGTTTGGCAGACTGCGGGCTTTCTGAGCGCTTTCAGGGCGGTATCGCGCAGCCTTGCGTCGACTGGCCTGTCGAACCAGAATGCGTCGATCAGCGCTTCTCTCAGGTTCTCCGGCAGGCTTTGCAGAGATTCCTGTACAGCGTCTGCAAGCTCCTGCTGCTCGATACCCAAGAACGGGCGTTCGGCGCTTTCGTCCGGTACCAGAGATCCCAGCGTCCCGGCTTCCTCGCCGTCTTCGCCAACCGGCGCGTCGAGCGAAACGGCGGTCTGCAATGGATCGCTTCTGCTTCGCACTGTCCGAATACCGCATGCGTCCGCAAATGCAGTCCGCAGCGTCAATTCATAGATGCCGATGAAGCCCGTGCCGCCGTCCGGCCTCCACAGTCTGACAGCCCGCAGCATGGCAAGGTAGGCTTCCTGCATCAGATCGTCAAGTTCCACGCCGCAGCGGTGATGCAGCGCAGCCACCCAGCGGAGGGCCTTTTTCGCAGCGTAGCCCCGGACAGCTGCCCAAAGCGTCAGAGTATCCAGCTGCCCACGCTGCACAGCCTCCGCGATTCTGTTCGTTTGCGCGGCGCGTGCCGTTTGTGCTTGCATTGACCTGTCCTCCTGTGCTACAATGATTTTATCAGGATCACGCCGCACAGGAGCCGCCCGGAAGGGCGGTTTTATTTATAGCAGCAGCTCGCGCGCAGCCTGTTTGCGGCGGGCGGCGTCGGCGGTTCGGCGGCTTGTGCCGTCCATGCAGATGGTAATGGGGCAGAGCGTTTCCAGCCGATCGTAGATCCGGCGCAGCGACATATCCGATGCGTCTTTGATCTCAGCCAAAGACAGATTCGTCGTAATAATCAGCGGAAGGCCGGCCTGTCCGCGCTGGTCAACGACGGAATAGGTAACCTCACGCGCAAAATCGGTGCTGCGTTCTGCGCCAAGATCATCGACGACAAGCAGCTGATAGGCATTCAGGCTGTCCAATATCTGCTGCCGGTCACGGCTCGACATGACCACGTTCAGGATCTTCGAAAAATTTGTGACAAGGACGCTGACGCCCTGCGCGATCAGCGCGTTCGCAATGGCATGAGCTAGGAACGTCTTGCCCGTACCGACGCTGCCGTAAAGCAGAATCCCGTAATTCTGTTCCAGGACCTTCGGCCATGTCTCCACATACCGGCGGCAGGTGCGGGATATTTTCCTATTCGCGCCATCGTCGGCCTTGAACGTATTGCGCCGGAATGTCGTGATTGCAAGCCCCGTGCCCGCCCATGCCTGCACAAGCTGCGCCTCGAATTCCCGCTGTCGGGCCTGTGCTTCCTCCGTCTCACGCTGCTTTCGGGCGCAAGCGCAGGAAACATGCCGCTTCATGGTCTTTTGCTGCTGGCCGCAGGTCATGGTGACCTCGATCAGCGTCGCTTCCCCGCAGACTGGACAGCGTTCAAGCACGGTTTGGTCTGGTGAAATGATAGGGAAATCTGTCCTATCCAAAGAAATCCGCCTCCCTCCGGTATTCGTCCGTCGTTCGGACACGATTCTTGTCCTGCGCCTTCTGCTGCGCGTCCGAGCGTTCCCACGTCCGAACCGCAGCCTTCCAGTCGACGATGGGCTTATTCCTGCCCTGCTTCCAGCCGTTGGCAGAGTAGAAATCAACGAACTTTTCCGGGTCAACGCTGCTTCCTCGTTCTTGGCAGTAAACCTTGACCTCGCCGACGGTGGGCGGGGTGAAGCGCGAAGCGCGCGGCGGCTTGTCCGTCGCCTTCTCTCCGTTTTGTTTTGCTCCGTTATGTTTCGTTATGTTATGTTCGGGTTCCAAGCTGGAAGCAAGCTGTTTCCGGTCTGGAACCATACTGGAACCAAGTACCCAACGCCCAGCGCTATCTTCGGATACCAAAGCACGTTCTGCCGCAAAAATTGTCTTGTGGTATCGGTCATTCTTGAGAGTGTTATTGATGTTCCAATCCACAATGACGATTACGCCGCTCTCGAAAGGAATGATGTAACCCTTCGAAGCCAGCAGCCGAAGATCATCGTCATTGCAGCCGACACCGCGTGCAATCTTCTTCGGTGATGCGACAAACCCGTCATCGTCGCCGTGCATCCCCAAGTGAAAATACAGTGCCTGTGCGCTTGCAGACATATCAAGAAATTTGTCTGTGTCAGTGACAGATAATGAAAACATTCGCTTTTGTGCCACGTGCTCACCATCCTTCCATGTGCTGCTGACCGGCCATATCCGCAAGCGCCGCTTCTGCTGTCCGGGCAATGCTGGCAATCTCAGCCGCCCGGCGCGACATGCTACGTGCAAAGCGTTGAACATCAGAGGAATTTTCCGGAAGGAAATAACCATGTAGGCAGTCCGACAGAATCAGCTTGCCCGCCTTACGTTCCGCCTGAATCCGCCGTCTAACTTCCCGCTCGTCTAGATTGGTGAGGGTGGCAAGCTCTGGCAGTTTGATCCCGTTCTCTGCGCCGGGATGAAGCAAGCCAAAAATCTTTAGCACTTTTCCTCCGCTCGTGGTAAAATCACAAGCGGAATGGTTGACTGCAAAATCTTCGTTCCGTGCCTCTGCCGATGCTGCAACATTGGCAGGGGTGCTTCTGTATTTGGGCATTAGCTTTGCTCCTCTCTGGGCTTGCGACTCTCTGTGTCGAGCATCTCTGAAAGAGCCGTAACGTTAATTAAGAATCGATTCCCTGTTTGAATCCCCGGGCAGATACCCGCTGCGACCATGAGGCGTAGCCTGTGCTCTGACAGGATACCTGTTGCGGCCGTCTGGCGAATGGTTTTGAATTCTGGCATAAATTGGTCCCTCCCTTCAACGTTGATTTTCAACGAAAGTCGTTGACTTCTCGGTGTGTTCATGGTATCATGAGTTTGGGATAATTAAAATATCCTACATGTTATCATTTCTGTGCAAATCTGCACGATTTATGACCATTAAATTATCCCACTCGGAGGTAATATGTTTTCTTTTAAGCAAGGTTTCAAAAGGGCACGAAAAAAAACAGGACTATCGCAAGAGGGCTTTGCCTGCAAATATCATTTTTCGCTTCCAACGGTAAAAAAGTGGGAGCAAGGGAAGGCTGTTCCGGATTTTGGGACGCTCTGTACACTTTGTGATATTTTTCAATGTAGCATGGACTATTTGGTCGCCGAGAATGATCTCCCGTCACATGATCTGCAATTCATACACGATGAGATAGGTTTGACTCTGGAAGGCATTGTAAAATTACAAAAAATACGGATGGAAAATAGAGAATACTCTGATATACTCTCAGCGCTTATTATGGATGGGAATTTTGAGTACTTTTTATATCTGTTAGACAAGCGATTTGCATATTCAACACCGGAAATGAATGTGCAGCCTGTTATTAAAAATATCGACGGAGAAGTGCGTTGCGCAAACGCGAAAGAGTACCATGATTCCTTGCGCGAAAGAGAGGTTCACATTTCATTGGATGGTTCGCAAATAATTGCCAAAAAAAAGAATTTAATTGATACACTGATAAGTTCGGCTCTCACAGACAGCATGCAGAATTTGGCGAATGAATACATGGCAATAAAGGAGAATACGGACAATGGCTAACCTTCAGGAACGCCGGGACAAGGCGGGCAAACTGATTTCCTACTCCATCCGCGTCCATCGCGGGCGAGGGGCAGACGGAAAGCAGCTCAAGCCGTGGACGGCGACGTTTGACGTTTCGCCCACGTGGACGGAAAAGGGCGCGCGAAAAAAGGCCGAGGCGTTTGCCGCGACCTTTGAGAAGGAATGCAGAGCGGGCGTCACCACTGACAGCCGCCAGAAGTTTGAGCCGTACTGCGAATATGTAATTGCCATGAAGGAGCAGCGCGGAGCGAAGCACTCCACGATCGTCCGCTATAAGGAGCTGACCGAGCGCATCTATCCGGCTATCGGTCATATCAAGCTGAAAGATCTGCGTGCAGACCATCTGAACAGCTTCTATACGGCGCTCGGAAAGCCGGGGCAGAACAAGCGCACCGGTTCCGGCCTGTCTGCGAAGACCATTCTGGAGCATCACCGGCTGATCTCTACGGTTCTTGACCAGGCGGAGAAGGAAGGCCAGATTCCCTTCAACGTCGCGGCAAAGGCCACACTTCCGAAGATCGCCAAGAAAGAAGTAAACTACTTCCAGCCGGAGCAGATCGCGGCGATCCGCGACGCGCTCAAACAGGAGCCGCTGAAATGGGAAACGCTGACACACCTGTTTCTGCTGACTGGCGCACGGCGCGGGGAATTGCTGGGCCTGAAATGGAGCGCCGTTGACTTTGGGAAGAACCGCGTCCATATCTGCAACAACGTTCTGTATGCCCCGGATCGCGGGATCTATGAGGATACTCCGAAGACGGCCACGTCTGACCGCTATATTACGCTTCCGGCAGAGACAATGCAGCTTCTCCGCACTTATCGCGCATGGCAGAACACCGAGCGGCTGCGGCTGGGCGAATTCTACGAGAATCAGGGCTTTGTCTTCTCGCAGGAGAACGGCAGCCCCATGCACCCGGACAGCGCGACAGACTGGATGAGCAAATTCAGCAAGCGCCACGGCCTGCCGCATATCAATCCCCATGCGTTCCGGCACACAATGGCGTCTATGCTCTATTTTAACGGCGTGGATTCCGTTTCGATCTCCAAGCGGCTTGGCCACGCGCAGGTGAGCACAACGGCAAATATTTACGCGCACGTCGTCGAGGAAGCGGACAGGAAGAACGCAGAAATCCTCTCGGATATTTTCCTGAAAAAAGCGTGATTTTGAAAGCGAGTTGAATTAAAGTTGAATTCTTCGCTTGCCCGCTCTGCTCATTTTTTCTGAAAAAGTATAGAAAAACAGCCGATTTCGTACTGAAACCGGCTGTTTTTATGGTTGCGGGAGAGGGATTTGAACCCCCGACCTCCGGGTTATGAGCTACCTTTAAGGTGACTCTTAATCCAGAGGTCGAGGGTTCATTTTTTTGTCGAGATTACAACAAAAAATGAACCAAATCGCAAATATTTCGTGAGAAAGCATTTTCGTGTTTTTTCTTATTCTTTTTGAAGTTATATTACACTATTTGCAAATGAATTGCAAACAGAGATTTGCACAGTAGGTTCAGAACGCTGACTCGAATCTTTATTTCTGGAGCTTATTATGAGTACAATTTTTGCAATCACCAATCAAAAAGGTGGCGTCGGTAAGACGACGACTGCTCTGAATCTTGCCTCTGCTCTGGCAGACGAAAACAAGCATGTACTTCTCATCGACAATGACCCGCAGGGCAATCTTACTGCGTCTATGGGTTACACCCCAGCCGAGCAGAAATATACGCTGGCGAACCTTCTGCTTGCTGCTATCGACTATCCGGAGGATCTGAGCCTCCATCTGCCGCGCTGCATCCTGCACACAGACGGTAAACCGGATCTGATCCCCGTGAACCGGCGCTTATCGGATGCGGCTGCACGGCTACAGGTCATGCAGATCTCGCAGTACAGTGCGGCAAACGATTCCGGGCGCTGCGCGGAGCAAATGCTGTCGCAGGTGCTGGAACCGCTGCGCGACGCCTATGACTACATTATTATTGACTGCGGACTCAAGCAGGAACTCTTGACCGTCAATGCGTTGAGCGCGTCGGATTACTGCATCATCCCCGTGCAATCCCACTTCCTCGCATCCGAGGGCATCCCGGATGTGCTTGATATGGTACGTTCCGTGCAGAAGCATTTCAATCCGGGTTTGAAGATTGCCGGTATTTTACTGACGATGTACCAATCCCGACCACAGCTCTGCAAAAGCGTACAGCAGAGCGTCCGGGAGGTCTACGGCGACGACCTGCACGTCTTTGACCGGCCCATCGAGTACACCATTCGTATTGCGGAATGCCCCATGGCAGGCATGAGTATTCTGGACTACGAACCGGGTAATCCCGCCGCAGAATCCTATCGGAATCTCGCCTCGGAGGTGCTGCGGCTTGGCTAGAGCAAACATGAATGAGATGCTGCGCAAGCGTATGTGTGCGACCCAGCAGGCGTCCGAGCAGCAGACCGGCGACGCGGCGTATGAACAGATATTTCAAATGCCGGTGCCGAAAACAGAGACGCAATTTCGTGACGTGCCGATTGAAAAGCTGCGTCCGTTCTTTACCGCCGACATCGGGTTCCATCCCTACCCCCACGCCAAGCTGGAAGCCTTTGCGGAAGAATTGAAGGAGAATGGTTTGTATGAGCGGATTCTGGTGCGTCCCATTGCAGGAGCGGATGAATTTGAAATCCTGGCCGGGCATAACCGCACAGCGGCGGCAAAGTTGGCGGGCTGGACGGATATTCCCGCAACGGTCATGACCGTCAACGATCAGCGTGCCATCAGTATTGCGATTGCGACGAATCTTTTGCGGCGGCAGGATCTGACGATCATTGAGCGTGGAAAAGCGTATAAAGCGCTGCTGGATGCAAGAAACCGGCACGGTTTCCGCACGGATTTAACTTCTGGCGAATCTCGCCAGAAGTATTCCGCCCGCGGTATCGTGGCCGAGTTCTTTGGTGTGACAGAGTATGAAATCCGCAAGGCGGTCAAGCTGGCACAGCTGATCCCACCGCTTGCTGAGATCGTGGAGAATGCGCCAAAGAAGCTGAATCTGGCCTGCGCTGACTTGATTGCAGATTACGATGAGGCTGCGCAGATGGCATTCATTGAGATGTGCCAGATCGAGGGCTATGCACTGAACAAGCAGACATTGGTGTCCATTCAGGCACAATGCCCACCGCCATCAGCGGACCAACAGGAAATTTATGCCGCATGGCGGGAAGCGCGGGCAAAGGCAGCACAGCGAGCAGCCGCGCCGCCGAAAAAGCTGAGCTTTGACCGAAAACGGTTTGCGCCTTATCTAGGCAGTTTCAAAAGTGACAAGGAAATCGAAGACCTGTTTCTGGAGTTTCTCAGGCAGTGCAGTTCTGACCAACCCTAATTATTTAATAAAAAGGTCAGCCTTCCAAAATGACTTGGTACGCTGACCTTTTTCATATGTACTTCAAGAATTTACGATCGCATAAGTTGTCGATTGAGATACCAAATCAAGACACCCGCAAACTCAGTTTTGACGGGAGCATCTCGGAAAAATGCAAGCCTTTTTTCCAAATAGGCTCTCGTTGCTCGCTTTCCGGGGAAGTTTTTCAGCATATCCTTTTTTAACGCATCTAGTGCGCACCTTCGATTCTCCTTTAAATACGCTGCTGAACAGTTTAGATTCAGAATTACATCTAAATCTCGCTGAATATCGGCATCGTCCGAATAAATTGTCCCATCGGTTTTATATTTGATTTTCGCAACAGAGGCCTCGTTTCGCGGGTCTACGGTCAGCTTTGCATTTCCGCGATGCTGGTCGCACGTTAAGCGTTCACGTGCGCCCCTTCCGAGCTTATTTCCAGAGCAGACACCAAGCATATTATTGTAGTCGATTGTCAGTGCAGCATCATAGTCGCCGTTTTCCGGATTCTGCGCAATGTAATGCTCAATTTGAATATCCTTTATACTGATGTGCTTCATACAATAGGCGCAAAGTTCTCCCTGTTCCCGCAGAATTGCCTGCTGCACCGCCATTTTAGGCTTCCCAGACAAATCTCTGTAATGCGTCAATCCGTCCCGCTTTGCCTGTGCCAGTTCTGCTGGCTCTTGGCTTTTCTCTATATACAGCATACTGTTCACCTACAATTGTTCCAATTGAAGTGTCACTTGCGCACTTGTCAATTCCGGATCTGCCGAACCAATTTTATTTTCTATTTGCTGAAGGATAGCGGCAGCGGCATCATAGTGCTGAGCATCTATCGCGTCATATGCCTGCTTGAACATACACTTCACTTCTGCAGGACGTTCGTCTGCATCCATGATGCCGCTCAAGATAGAATTTGCATCCCGGCCAAACACTTCGTGCTGCGGCATATCCGCTTCCTGTCTGTCCGATAGGATCAGCAAATTTTCCCGCTTCACAGAATTGATAACAGACGGCGCGTGCGTGGACACAATAAACTGTACTTTTGGAAAAATCGTTCTCAGATCCCGAAGGATACGCTGCTGCCAGCGAGGATGCAGATGCAGATCAACCTCATCGATCAGCACAATGCCGGTTGTTTCGGAAAGGACATTTTCCAAGAGCCACGGGTTCAGCACAGCCATACGGTATGCAATATCCGCGACCATACTCAGCGTGTTTTTATAGCCGTCGCTCAGGCTTTTCATGGGATACCGTCTGTGTTCCAAATCATTGTCCCGATAAACGATATCCAATTCGTGCGTATCAAGGTTAAACTGAGCTTCTACCTCCTGATTACCTGTAATGCTTTGAAAGCACTGTGCGATCGCCGATTTTACAGCGGTAAGCTCTGGAGCAACTTTTCCGCTGGAAGCGCTTTGTATGGTCATTTTTTCAAACCATTTGCGCATCATCTTTTCGTTGGATGCTGCCTCCAGGCAATCCGTATAGCCCATCTGACGGTAAAACTTTGCGAGCCCCATATTTTTCTTTTCGCGTTTTTGCGCCCATAGCCGTCCGGTACTGTAATATGAGATCAGCGGAAGAAGCAGTTTTTCACCATTGCGAATTCTGCTTTGTATCTTTGCCGAAATAGATGTCATTTCTTTTGCATCCACAATCGTGGTTCGGCCCTTAGCACTATGAAGTTCGCGTTTCCATTCGATTTTCTGATTACACAATGAACCGGATGCCTCAATCGACACTGGAAATTGCGGCTGCAATTCAACAACGCTTCCCATATCATAACATTTATTGAGCGCATCATCTTTTGAAATGCCATATCCGCCGACATCATCAAAGCCTGTCAAGAAAGTACCAATGGCAATAGAAACCGCATCCAGAAGCGTTGACTTTCCACAGCCGTTGTTACCAACGATCACCGTTAATTCCTTATGAAATTTCGCTGTGAAATGTTCAAAGCAGCGAAAATTTTCAATTTCAATTCTATCGATCTGCATAACCAACACCTCTTCCCACTGCTGAATTGGTTGCCGCTTCTCGCAGAATAAATCAATTGCAAGTACTGGCACAGTTTGCAGCGGAATATTGTTTTCCTTTATACGTTATTATAACAGATGCGGTACATTCTAACAAGCCGAATTAACGCATTTGTTCTTCTTCAATTCCAATATTTTTCCCATATAGTCTGTTCATTTATCGTCAAAGTCCTGTTTTTTAGAGTTGCTGTCATAAAAGTTACACGACCTTTCGTAAGGCCGTGTTTCTTTATATCCAAATTTAGATGGAGACCTGCTAAGAAAAGTCAAGTAGAAATTTCAAGGTAATGCAGTGCGCAAAAA